>ERZ1026850.1013-NODE-1013-length-15748-cov-9.476200_pt1 | contig 15748 bp, 16 predicted proteins | sample MGYA00380155_ERZ1026850 | MGnify/ENA primary metagenome ERZ1026850 (study PRJEB33269, sample SAMEA4719791) | human gut metagenome | biome: human-associated habitat; feature: organic feature; material: feces | place: Cameroon | collected 2013-10 ... | reverse complement strand
TATAATATAACTATCTAAAATAACGAATAAAAGAGTCTGGAGTAGGAGAAAAATTATGCAGGATATTTTGGTTGTTGTAGACATGCAGAATGATTTTATTGATGGTGCTCTTGGAACGAAGGAGGCTGTCGCAATTGTTCCTAAAGTAGAAGAGAAAATCAGAAACTTCAAAGGAACAGTTTTCTTTACACGAGATACGCATGACACATGGTATCTGGATACGCAGGAGGGCAAAAAGCTTCCGGTGCCGCATTGTATCCGGGATACAGAAGGCTGGCAGATCAGAAGCGAACTTGATAAATTAAGAAAAACAAAGCCGATCGATAAGGAAACTTTTGGTTCTACAGATCTGGCAGACGAGTTGGTGGCGCTGAACATTGATGATGAGATAAGCAGTATTACATTTGTTGGACTTTGTACAGATATCTGTGTGATTTCCAATGCACTTCTGGTAAAAGCAGCCCTTCCGGAAGTTCCGATCATAGTAGATGCGGCATGTTGTGCAGGAGTGACCCCGGAAAGCCATGAGACTGCACTGAAAGCCATGAAAGTATGTCAGATAGATATTGTTGGATGAGATAGAAAACCAGAATGGAATATATTGATAAAAGGCAGAACATAAATGGAATTATTTGATGTTATAGACAGTAAAGGCAATCCTACCGGGCAGATTGTATCAAGGGAAAAAGCCCATGCGGAAGGGATTATGCACAGAACAGCTCATATATGGATTATTCGTGAAATGGATGGCAGAGTTCAGGTGCTTTTACAAAAACGCTCACAGAACAAGGATTCCTTTCCTGGAAAATTTGATACTTCCTCGGCCGGGCATATTCAGGCAGGAGATGAACCGCTGGAATCGGCACTTCGGGAACTGAAAGAAGAACTGGGGATCAGTGCAGCACCGGAACAACTGCATTTTGCAGGAACGTTTCCGATATCTTTTGCAAAGGAATTCTATGGAAAAATATTCCGGGATGAAGAAGTAGCGTTTGTTTATATTTATAAAGAACCTGTAAATACAGACGAGCTTATTCTTCAGAAAGAAGAAGTAGAGAAGGTTCAGTGGTTTGATCTGGATCAGGTCTGTAAGGAATGCGAAACACACAGGGATGTGTTTTGTGTACCGAGCGAAGGCCTGAAACTGGTGCAGAGATATCTGTGCAATTCCTGATATAATTACAATGATGAGGTCGGGGTCAAAAGCCCCCGATCATGATAAGAAGCCGGAAAATCAGTAAAGGAAAAACTGATTTTCCGGCTTCCTGTAGTTTTAAGCTTAATATCCAAGTGTGTCGTTAACGAGAATTACGTGGATTCTGTCGGTATGTCTGGAGAATCTGGTGATCAGGAACTGGCAGCAGATAGTGTCCATGGATTTGCAGTCGAAGCATTTGCCTGTTTCTTTGCATGGGATATTTAAGTCAAATCTCTGAGCATTTACAGGTGCAGCTACGTTTCGTGCACGTTTCATGGCACTGTCCAGATCGGAACAGACTTTGTTAATGCCTACAATAAATACGACTTTTCTTGGCCCCTGAGCGATGCAGGAAACGCGGTTGGAATTTCCGTCAATATTTACCAGAATACCATCGTTGGTAACGGCATTTGCACTTGAGAGAAAAACATCTGCATCGTATGCTGCCATAAGGCCTTCACGCGGATCCATTTTAGAACGGTCCAGATAGTTATAATTACCCTTTTCCAGAGCATCAACAAGACCAATCTCTTTGGCACTGACGCATCCACCCATAGCAATGGTGCTCTCCTCAGGAATCAGTTCCAGAGCCTGCTTCAGCGCATCCTCTTTGCTTGCTGCATAGTAGCCGGACATGTTACGGGATTCCAGTCCTTTGATCACTGTCTTTGCCAGACATTCATTTCTTTTTGTTATATTTTCGTCCATGATTTATACCTCCAATTCTGAAATGTGTATCAGTATTTTTACTGTAGCAGATGTATTTTTTACTGTCAAGAAAGTTGCTTGTGTTAATTTGTTAATTTGCATTAGCAAGACCGGCTATTACTCCGGTATTACGTACAAATGTGAGCTGGAATAAGGTTAACCTTCGCCGGACATATCCAAAAAAATAAAGAATCGGGTAGGAGGTAAATAGTCATTTTATTTACCTCCTACCCGATACAAGTTTTGTTTATGCGTTTCCAAGTACAACTGAGATTTTAATTTCTTTTTCTTCTTCGCAAAGATCAAACGCTTCATTATCCTGTGCGGTAAAGTGAACTTCGTATAATATATTGTCAGATAAAGTATCTGGTGTTTCACCATCTTCTGTCTGAATATGCCACAGTTCTGCAGGTACTTCTTTTAAGGATCCATCTGTTTCGTAGGCATAAAGTTTAAGATTTTCGGTTTCTCCAGATATACCCTTCATGCGAAGAGCAACAGTAGTATTTGGATGAACATTCTCAACTGTGACAGTATTCAGCCATCCTGTGACAGTTCCCTGTCCACCGTCAGTCTCAAACTTATCCTGACTTAAGATGTTTCGGTTAGCCTTATCCAGATTGACTTTACGGTAAGGCATTTCCGGAAGATATACAAATCGATCCTGTAATCTCAGAAGCTCAAGATATCCGGTTGGGCAATAGAGGGCATTTCCACTGTTTCCTGCATACATTCCGATTGCCATGTTATTATATCCAGGTTTATTTGAAACATTCATTGTAAATACAGTTTCACCGGTCTCAAAATCAAGCATAATATACTGCCACATGCTGGTTTCCATATCCTGAACATAACCGTAAATGTATCCGGTCGCGGTAGAAAGTTTCAGCATAGAGGTGTCAGAGAGATCACTTCTGCACCAGATGCTCTTCATTTCATAACCATCATCTGTTTTTATTGTATCTACGCGTTCCACACCAGGAGCAATCATGCTGTTTCCCTGTCTTAACCAGTTCACATCATAAATATTCTCATAGCTCTGGATGGAAGAATCACTGTCTTCTTTTCCAAGGTTGGCACTTCCTGCACCAAACCAGTTGCATACGATAGTACTTACTGTTCCGGATCCATGATCGTATACGATTGCTGAGTTCTCAACAGATACCTGTACATCCTCAGGAAGTTCATCAATGACTGGCATAGTTGCCACAGTTTCACCGGTTTTCATATCAAGTGCAAGCAGATTTACGGGGTTCTGGTTGTCTGTAAACATAACAAGATCTTTTGTCAGAGATGGAGAACAGCCACTTCCCCATGCCAGACCGCCGCCAGTAGTAGAATCACCTTCTTTGCTTTCTTTGGCACCGACACTCTCATAAGCAGTCTGCCATACTTTATTTATTCCATTATCAGCCTGGAACAGATAACAGTTTGTATTTGTGAGTATTACAGCGCCATCTTTGGAAGCGGAAATTCCATTTTCTGCACCTTCACCAGGAGTTAATTCATATACAAATACGGCATCTGACAGGTTTGTTTCTTCGTTATTCAGAATAGAATCAATGGCTGCTCTGGAAATGTAACCAATTGCACCTTGTTGATTTCTGTCTGGATAAATACGAAAACCACCTGTTGCAAACCACAAATTTCCATCATAATCAAATACAACAGAAAGAAGATTCTGATCCAGTGTTTTTCCAAGCTTTTCTTCTGCAGCTGCTTTTATGTCAATATCAAGTACCTTCTCAAATTCAGGAAGGACATTACCTTCGTCATCAGTTGCCTTCAGCATAAGGACATGATTGTTGCTGGTAGGACATACCAGACGGTTGCTCTCGTCCACAAAAGAATAAGAACTCTGTATCATATAGCCGCCGCCATCATGCTGTTTTGGTGAAAAACAGCCTTCTGTCTGGGTTTCATCTGCATTTATATCACGAATGGCAAGGCCTCCAAGGAAAGGAACTACAGCATGTCCATAGGTATCAAAAAAGATTGCAGGAGAAGCATTAGGATTTATTTTTTCATAAGAAACATTGATTTCTGAATAGATATCAACTGGAAGTACCTCATCTGTAGAGTCGGTATTATAGCAGTCATGGTGAATATTGGAATCACTTTTTGCCATATAAGGATTTTCATCTACTATTTTGGAAGACAAAGGTTTTATTGGCAATTCTGTTGCTTCGGCAGTTTCCTCTGTTGCTGTTGGCATCTCTTCAGCATATACGGCAGTCAGGCTACCTCCAGATGTCATAGTGATCATTAATGTGGTCATTGCAAGTACTAAAGCTCTTCTTTTCATTCTTTTTCCTCCTGAATTTGTAGTCTTTTAAAGTGAATTTTTTTAAATCTGAACCAGGCTTTAAGCCCTTCCTGGATATCATATTCTCTCACTGGTTCCAGAAAAAAGTATTCTATCCGAAGCCTGAATGCATGAAGTGAAAAATCTAAATTGCTACACCAGATAATTCCACATCCGGGAAATAAGGAACGAAGATGTTCGACAGCATTGAGTCCATCTACTCCCGGCAACACAAGAAGTACAATATCTGGGATATTTGTTTGTATATCTTTAAAAAAAACTTCCTGATTCTGATAAGTTTTAAGCATTGGAAAAAGCTTTTGATTTATACAGTAATTTTTAATTACTTTTGCGTAATGTTCACCTTCATGTTTTAAATCAGTTAATACTGCGATACGATACACAAATCTCCTCCTTTCACTAAAAATTTAAAAGCAGATTTAGTGGAATCAAGCAAGTTGTTGTGAGGGTACTGAACAGTTACGTTTGTTTTATTATATGAAAGGTAAGAAGGATTTCAAGGATTCTGTCACGAAACAGCAGAAAATAGCACGAATTGCAAAAACACTTTCATGGATTGGATAAATAATTTATGCTATACTCTTTATATGTTGCAGAAACATGAAGGGGGGAGCGACTATGAGAATTGCGATTGTCGATGATATAAAAGAAGAGCGCGCGGTATTGTATAGATGGCTTTGCAACCAGCTTTCAAAAAGAAATATCCCTGCTGACCTTGTTGAGTTTGAATCAGGAGAAGAATTTTTTCTGGCAGAAAAAGAACACCCTTTTACAGTAGTATTTTTGGATATTTATATGAATGGTGCAAATGGAATTGAAATTGCAAAAAAACTTAGAAAGACAAATTCAGATTGTTTTCTGATTTTTACTACAACATCTACAGATCATGCATTGGACGGTTTTAGAGTACGAGCGCTGCATTATCTTGTAAAGCCATACAATGAAAAGGAAATTTCATCACTGCTTGATGAAATACTCTCCAGAATTCCAGATTCTGGAAAGTATATTGATGTAAAAGTGAATGGAAGTAACATACAGATCCCTTTTAAAAATATTATTTACGCAGAACATTTTTCGCATATGATCCACATTCATACTACCAGTGGGAAAGAATTGATTACTCGTCAGTCTTTTGAAGCATTTACGGTTTTATTGAAAATGGATTCTCGTTTTTATTTGTGCAACAGGGGCATTGTTATTAATCTGGAACATGCGATTGATTTTGATGGAAGTATGTTTCTTATGGAGGATGGTAACAATATCCCTGTTAGCCGTAAGCTGCTTAAAAATGCCCGACAGATTTTTATGGAATTTCTGTTTCAGAGAGGAAAATAAAATGATTGAAATGATGCGCCCTATATTGGAAATTGTTGTGATTATTCCGGGTATGCTTCTTGCATATTTGCCGGTAAAGGCCTACCTTAGACAGACACCGTTTAAACTTGTGTTGTGGATGTTTCCTCTGCTTCTTGGAATCAGTCTGTCAGGCGGTGTTGTTTGTTATATTTTTCAGATTACTACCAGATTGCTTTTAATTCCCATATTGTTACTTCTTATGTTGATCTATCATAAAACTCTTCAGATTTCGATTTGGAAATCCAGTAGTATTTTTCTGGCAGTCTGTGCTGTTTTTGCGTGCGTAAAAAGTCTGTCCAGAGCAGTAAATGCTATTATGATCTTTGAACCTGATATCGCAGAAAAACAATTATGGTTATGTGTGAAAGCAGGGATTTTTTATAATCTCATCTGTCTGAGCTTTGTATTGATTGCATGGTATCCTGCCACGCATATGGTACGGATTCTGATAGCAGATGAAAATTTCGCTCAGACGTGGTATATATTCTGGATCCTGCCGTTGATTTTTATCGGATTAAATCAATTCATGGTCCCAAAATATCAGAGTACTTTATATACAGGGCGGATTTTACAGATTTACATAGTAGTCAGCATTGTTCTTTTAATAATTCTGACTCTCTTTTATGCGATATTTCTTATGATGGCATTAAGTCTGAATAAAAATGCAAGGCTTCAGCAGGAAAATCATTTCCTTTCTCTACAGCGCTCCAGATATGACAATCTTTGTGCGGCTATTGAAGAGACAAGACAGGTGCGCCATGATATTCGGCATCATTGTCTTCAGTTGTCTGCACTGGCAGAAACAGGAGATATGGAAAAAGTTAAAGAATATCTTTTACGTGCGGACAGTAAAATGCCAGGTATTGATTTACATTTCTGTGATAATCAGGCTGTAGACAGTATACTTGGATATTATTCGGATCATGCAAAACAAGAAGGTATTCCTTTTCTGGCACAGATTGATATTCCAGAGAATTTTGCCGGGGATGAGATGGATATATGTCTGGTGCTCTCAAACCTTCTGGAAAACGCAATAGAGGCAAGTCTGAAGACAGAAGATTCCAGAAGAAAGATTGTTATAAAGATGTATTTGCATCATACACATATTCTTCTGATTCAGGCTGAAAATAATTTCGATGCAAAGATACTGGAAAAGAATGGTGTTTTTCAGTCTACAAAACATTCGGGAAATGGAATAGGAATTCAATCCATACGCCATATCACAGAAAGAAATGGTGGTGCCAGCAGCTTTACATATAAGGATGGTGAATTTATGGCAAAAATCATGATCCGAATATAAAAGAAAGATTATTTGTTGGATTGAGTTTGTGAGCAATGTAAAAAACACAGGGATATATTCATTCTGTTTCACGCATATTTATACCGTTCATCTCTGGACGATACGTATGGTGCTTATACCTCCGATTCCGAAATATATAATAGTATTTTTACTGTAGCAGAGGCTCAAAAATCCGACAGAATATGCTCGTACAAAGAGGAATCATTTCGGTTGCTTTCGGAAAGTGTGATTATTTCTACGTTTGGATGATTTACTATTTCAGGCCAGTAAGCATGGGCTGGTTCCTGTAATACTCCCAGAACAGGAATCTGTCCATCAAGAAGACGTAAGATTTCCTCACGGAATAAAGCAGCTTTTGCCTCATGTGGACCAAGCTCATCCATAATGAGCAGGGAACAGTCAGAACACATGGAAAGAATTCTGCAACCAAGACAATTGAAAGTATCTGCAGTATGCTCATTGGCTTTTCCGCACACAAACAGAAGATTCTGTTCATTTGGATCTCTGGATTCTGTCAGATGATACATATGGACAGAATACTGATCTCCCAGATATTCTTTTGTCCGTATGGTCAGAAATCCGTCTGCAGTTCCCTGGTAATTCTTTAATATTTTTTGAAGCAACGTAGATTTACCAATCTGTTTTTTTCCGGTTAAAAATATATGTCGAGCCATATTAAAATTCCTCTTTATTTTGCAATAGAGTGACACGGATCAGTTTGTTGTGATATCATTTATGACAGTTCTGTAATCAGGTCGAACTGTTTTGTTTCGAACATCCCAGAGAATTCTTCCATAAGCGGAATGTGTGACTTCTTTGATTTTTCCGTCTTCATTTAAATGGGTGTGAACCCAGTCGGTGATCTTATGTACATTTTCCAGTGTATGTTCCTCAGATGGAAGCATGTGTTCCATAAGAAAGTCAATGTATTGCTCGTCCGGAGTTACCCAGGTTTCGCGGTGAGATTTTTCATAGCTTGTCTCCGGATCATAGCCAAGTAAAAATAATATATTAAAAAGAGAGAAAAACCATCGACCATTCCACTGAGGCGTTAATTGTCGGCCAAATACATCTTGCATAATCTGTTCCCGGAGTAAGTTCCGTCTTTCAAGATGTGTGATGTTACAGCACCATGCCCGGCTCATTTCAATGGACTTCATCAGTCCGTTCATACCATGGAGTGCGGGGGTCATTGAACTGAATACAAGATCGAAGGCATGTTTATAACCTGCTTTTTCGATATCTAATTTTTGAAAGTCACATACATAAAGACAGGCATTACTTAATCCTTCTTTTTGAATATGTTCCATTCCGTGTGAGATCATTTTGTCGGAGATATCAAGTCCGACTACTTTATGTACGTGCCTGGCAAAGGCAGCAGCAAAACGGCCGGGTCCGCATCCGATATCTGCCACATCATAATTTTTGTCAAGAAGTCCCTTTTGTTCGAGGTAATTTACTGCACTGACAATACGTTCGTCTCCCTTTTGATTCTTTTTGTGTGCATTTTCCCAAAAGTCTGCACGTCTGTTCCACATTTCTACCGACTGCTCATTCATATCTGCAGACTGAGATTCCTGCAGAGAAATAAAGTAATCCAATACAGAATCCATTTATGATCCTCCTTGAAATTTATGGTAACTATTCAGAAGGCAGTATCCTGCGAGGGTACTGAACAGTTACGTTTTATGAGTTATTTACAGGTAAACAGATGGTCCGTTCACATCCGTAACGGTCATGTGCTGTTATAACATCCATTTCAATATCATATACCGATTGTAGTGTTTCAGATGTAATGGCCTCCTTAGGAGTGCCGAATCCAACAACTTTTCCTGTTTTCATGAGGAGAACCTTAGTACCGACAGAAAAAGGATGTTCAGGGCTGTGTGTCGACATAATAATGCAGTATCCCTGACGGGCAAGTCCTGAAATCACATTCATGAGAAGCTGATGATTTGCATAATCCAGATTTGCTGCCGGTTCATCCATGATAAAAATTTTTGCAGACTGACAGATGGCACGGGCAATTAAAACCAATTGTCGTTGTCCGCCACTTAAAGATGTATATTTCTTGTTGGCAAGATGCAGTGCATTTACTTTTTTCAATGCAGCAAAAGCAGCTTCCCGGTCCGGTTCTTTTGGGGTTTCAAAAGCCGAAAAATGGGAAGCGCGTCCCATAATTACGACATCAAGAACGGTATAGGCAAATACGGGGGAATGGTATTGAGGAATATAGGCGATCATATTTGCCAGCGCCCTGGTTGTAAAGTCATGAATGTTTTTTCCGTCAATGACTATTTTTCCATCAGTAACAGGAAGGGTTCCCAGTATCATGCGGAAGAGAGTTGTTTTTCCGCAGCCATTAGGGCCAAGCAGGCAAAGTACATCACCATAATCGGCATTGCAGCTGATACCTTTTAAAACATCTCCATTGCCGTAACCGCCAAAAACATTTTCTATTCTCAGAAGCATAAACTATGCACGCTCCCTTCGTTTGATAATAAGATAGATAAAAAATGGAGCACCCATGATGCTTGTAACAACACCAAGTGGAAGTTCCATGGACAAAATGGAGCGGGCAATGTCATCAACCAGTATCAGATATCCGCCGCCAAGCATAGCACTTGCAGGTATCAGCCGGTTATAATCCACGCCTACCAGTGCACGTGCCAGATGTGGAATCATTAATCCCACCCATCCGATCAGGCCGCCAAGGCAGACAGCTGCAGCACTGAGCAGGGTTGAAGCAATGATAAAGATCAGACGATATTTACGAATATTTATTCCCAGGCTTCTGGCTTCATCTTCATCTAAAGTGAGCAGATTGATCTGCCAGCGAAAAATAAAGATCATACTTAGTCCAAGGATCATTGGAATGACACTCCATACAAAAGAATTCATAGTAGTCTTGGTCAGACTTCCCATGAGCCAGAATGTAATCTGTTGAAGAACGTCATTGGGATCTGCAATGTATTTGATCATGGTTACGCCTGCATTGCAGAGTGACATGATCATAGTTCCTGTCAGTACAAGACTGAGCGTGTGAGAATGTGCAGACTTTCGGCTGATGAGGTAGGATGCGGCAACTGCAATCACACCACCTGCAAAAGCAGAAAGCTGAATCATCCAGTTTGAAGCTCCGCTTAAAATAGCAAAAGCAGCACCAAGACTGGCACCGGATGAAACACCAAGGATATCCGGAGATACCAGTGGATTGCGAAACATTCCCTGATAAGTGGAACCTGCTACTGAAAGGGAAGCTCCAATAAATAAAGCGGAGAGGATACGTGGCAGACGGATATTCCAGAATATGGTAGTTGCCTGCGGCAAAATATCTCCCTTATAACCAAATTTTGATAAAAATGCTTTCAGTACCTGAGAGGGTGTAAGCGGATAATATCCTACCCCGAAAGAAAGTATTATAATTATAAATAAAATTACCAGCATAACTGTCAGTAAAAGACGATGACGTTTTCGCTGGGCGGTATTTATTTTTTCTACGTTATCTGTCAGATTCATACTCCTCACCTTGTGTAACTTGACTAACTGAATTTATAGTGCTATACTCAGACAAAAGCGAATTGTTTTTAAAAACTATTCGCATATATATTATAATGCGAATAAGTTGTATAGTCAATTTAATAAACGTCAAATCTGACTGAATATGGAGAAAAGAAGGGAGAGAATTTATGAACAAAAAGCACAGACATCTTTTGGCGTTGATGTTATGCTTCGTGATGACAGTCAGCCTTTTTGCAGGTTATTCGGAAACAAAAGCGGCTTCGGAAGAGACAACACAGAGTGAGGAGCAGACTGAAACACAGGAAACCGGGGAAACACGTGAGATCACAGATATGGCCGGAAGAAAGGTTACTGTCCCGGCAGCAGAAGATATAGAATCTGTTTTCTCGACAGGGCCGGTTGCTGCAATTTTTATGTATATGGTTGCACCGGATAAACTTCTGGGATGGAATTATGAATTAAATGACGTTGAGAAGTCAATTATCCTGGAAAAATATCATGATCTTCCGAATTTTGGAATGGGAGATGCGATCAGTTATGAAGCTGTAATTGCCGCTAATCCTACAATTGCACTTAATTGTGGCAAAATCAATGATGCAATGGTTTCTGACTGTGATGCGTTATCGGAAAGCCTGGGAATCCCGGTTATCGCAGTGGATAACGAGCTTAATAACTCGGCAGAGGCGTTTCGCTTTATGGGTGAACTTCTTGGCGTAGAGGATCATGCAGAGGAGCTCGCTGAATATTCAGAAAAAATATTTACAGATATTGCTGCACTTGCGGATATTCCGGAAGACGAGAAAGTCAGTGTATATTTTGGCAATGGAGAGGATTCTCTGGAAACTGCACCTAGAGAATCTCAGCATGCTCAGATTCTTGATGCGGTTAATGTAACCAATGTTGCAGATCTGGAGCTTGGAGACGGATCTCGCGTTCAGATTTCGGCTGAACAGCTTCTTGCGTGGGATCCGGATGTGATCGTTGTAAATGGTGAACCGAAAGCAGACAAAAGCGGAAGCTCTGCAGCAGAAGATATTCTGAACAATCCAGACTACGCTTCGTTAAAAGCGGTACAGGATAACAAGGTTTATGGAACTCCAAATGCACCGTTCAGCTGGGTGGATCGTCCGGCCGGACCCAATCGTCTGATTGGTATGCGTTGGCTCTCCGCAGTAGTTTATCCAGAATATATCAAATGTGATGTTAATGAAGAAATACGTGAGTTTTTTAATCTTTTCTATCATGTTGATCTATCTGATGAACAGTCGGAAAATGTTCTTAAGGGAACTTTATAAATGTCAGGCAGAGACGTGGAATAGGACTATACAATGAGATAAAAATCTCCGGTTCAGAGTGAACCGGAGGTTTTTGCGTATTAAGAAGAGTCATATCTTCCGAAGTATTGCACTTCCATGCAGATCACATACAGGATCTGCGAAGAGATGGTTTTTCTGACAGAATTCATCAACAGCTTTTTTGCAGCCGGAGAACTGTGTGCTGTACACATCATGGATCAGGAGAACTCCGCCTGTAGAAAGGCGTTCATAAAACAGTGGGAGTGCAGCGGCAGTCGGAGCGTAGAGATCAGCATCCAGAGATACGAAACAGAAAGCTGCATCTGTGACATCGGCAAAAGTATCCGGAAACCATCCTTTATGGATCACAGTCCGTGCAGGATCAGGCATAATGCGAAGAACAGAGTCAACATCGGTAGAAGAAAAATCACCTGTTCTGGCACGGGACAGATTACAGGAGGTCTCTATTGCCACATCTTTTTCTGAAAATCCCTCAAAAGTATCGAAAAGATGGATCTTGCGATCCGGAAAGGCAGCACTGATCAGGGAAGAAAATTCACCCTGAAAAACACCGAGTTCGGCAACATCTCCCGGAATATTTAACTGGTAGATCTGCTCTGATAAGAGACGCATAACAGCAATCCGTGCATCGAACATGCGAAGGGCAGATGGATCACAAAATGGTCCGTGATAACCTAAGCTTTCCATCTGTTTTCTCATAGAGTTACGTCGTTCTTCATCTAATACACCCAGGATGATCAGATCCGGAAGAAGTGCAGCTGCATCATCTGGGGAACAGACAGGAACATGGCCAATATGCTGTCCATGCTTCCGGGAGTCATTATCGGCAAAGCACAAAAGTTTACAGGAACTGCCAAGTAGTCTTGCAGTCATCTGTCCAATCTGTCCGGCACCAAAGATTACAGTTCGATATACAGGTTTTGTCATCATTTTGCGGCAGCCTTTCTGTCGGCACGAACCTCGATCATCTGTCCTGTGATGGAGATTGCTATTTCGGCCGGTGTTTCTGCTTTAATCTCAAGTCCTACAGGAGAGGTAATCCGTTCCAGTTCTTGTTCGGTAACATCGTACTCTTCCACAAGCTTGCGGAAAACAGCAGCTTTTTTTGCACGGCTTCCGATAACCCCGATATAACATGCAGGTGTGGCAAGAAGCTGTGCCTGCACGATCGTGTCATAAGCATGTCCACGTGTCATGACGCAGCAGTAATCTGCATCTGTGACAGAGATACTCTGGTTCAGATGATTAAAATCACAAAGTATCGTTTCAACTGCATCCGGGAAAAGTGCAGGATCAATAAATTCCGGTCGATCGTCCAGAACGACACAGCGAAAATCAACACTTGCAAGTATTGGTACAAGCTTTTGCGAAACGTGTCCACCACCAAATACATAGACAGTTCCGGATGTTCCTATCTGTTCAGAAAACAGATCATAATCATCACCTCGATAACGGCATGGCTGTGCAGACAAGGACGATAATATGGATGAAGGAACAGCGGCATTTCCGATCAGGCCATAAGAAGGGCTGTAAAGACTCATGCCGGAGGTTGTCTGAAGATCACAGATCAGCCAGAAATCCTTTCGTTCCTCGTATGATTTTTCAGCAGTTTCTGCAATCTCTGAAATAACCGGATCATTATGATCCAGATACTGGAAAAAGACGGTAACATCACCACCACAGATCATACCGATATTCTCAACATCCTTACGGTTCAGTCGGAATTCATGTTCGCAGGATTCTTTTTTCTCAAGAATATCCTGAGCCATAAGTTCTGCACGATATTCGACAGCACCGCCGCCGATGGTGCCTGCAATTCTGCCGTCTTTTTCTACCAGCATACGGGAACCGGCACCTCTTGGTGTCGATCCTGATGAAGCTGTGATGGAAGCAAGTACGAGGTCATTTCCCTCCAGAAACTGCTGTTTTATTGTCTGAAATAATGTTCTCATATAAAAAACCTCCTGTAATTTTGTATGTTAAAGTGTTGTATGACAGATTGATTGTATCATATCCTGTAGTGTAAGAGCTTGTTTTAATTGGCGTTCATGCGATTTCAGAGCTTCCGGACTTTTGCATTTATGCAGATTATCAGCGAATCTTTTTTCGATTGATACACGCTGCGTTTCCTCAATCAGTTTATCAGCCAGAAAAACAATAGCCACTTCATCCAGTTTCGTTTCTTTTAAACCATGGTGCTGTGAAATGATCTGGCTAATTTCGGGATAACCTAATTGTAAGAAAAGGTCACCGCCCGTTTTTGTGTGATGTTTCTGAAGTCTTGCAATATCATGCAGAAGCGCACCGGAGCGGATGAGCTGCTGATCAAAAAGATATCCATGAAGTTTAAGTATGTCACATAAACGACAGGCCAGTTCCGTAACGGCATCGCTGTGAGCCTGTACATGCTGCGGGAGATCAACAGAATCCCGGAGCATCTGACATAATTCATCATTCAGATCAGGATGCGGCAATATGTAATGTGAATCAGATAAGGCAGCATTCCCACTCGTATCTATTCTTAGATGATAATAAGAGCCGCATGGAAGCCGAAACTTCTGTCTCTCAGATATTTCCGGATGAAGCATCCATAAATAAGAAGAGATCACATCCGTATGAGCGACAATCGCAATATTACCGTCCGAAGAATGAAGAATCCTGGAAATTGCCTGTGAAAAGCGTGTACCGGATTCCAGAGGAGTTTCTGCTCCTGGAATCGGATATTCCGGATTTCTGCCACGTGCCTCATAAATCACCGGCCATTTTTGACGGATCTCATCAAAAGAAAGGCCATCCCACGATCCAAGATTTCGTTCTGACAGCTCGGAAACAGTCAGATGTGGAAGGGCAGGTGCTATATGTCTGGCTGTATCGACAGCTCTTGATAAAGGGCTGCAGTATATTGCAGAGATCTTATCGGACAGTGCTTCGTGCAAAAGAACTGCCTGCAAGTGTCCAAGCATGGATAAAGGCAGGTCAGTCTGTCCGATACAATAAGAATGTTCATCCGGATATTGTGGTTTTCCGTGTCGTATCAGATAAAGATCACGCATTAAAAAATCCTCTGAAACAATTTTCAAATATTTTTTCTGAACAGTTTCGTGTTTCTTCTGAAAAACGGGCATATCGTTCCAGAAATTCTTCACCGTATGGCGTCAGTTCACTGTGACTTCCGTTTACGCCGCCCTGGCTTCTGATGATCAGTGGTTCATGAAGCTGCGATTCCAATGTACGGATCAGGTTCCAGCTGGTGGAATAGGAAATATGCATATGTTCACAGGCATCGCGGACAGAGCCTGTTTCATGGATCAGCGTCAGAAGCGAATAAAGCTGTTCATCAAAGAATACTTTTTCACGTGCCAGCTGAATGTGGATTTCTGAACGGATCAGACTCTGGTTGTGTGCATGGAGAAGCTCGGCATAATCCTCTGGTGTGTCAGCATCGTGAATGATTCCGGGATCCTCCACATTCAGAAAATACATGGGTGTGCCGCAGTGTTCTACAGCACCCTCAAGGCCTGAACTGCCGTCATCTTTCAGGATGGAATCGATAAGTGAGGAACGGAGCAGGATCGGGTGACCGGGCTTACCCTCACAGACCGGAGTTACAAGAGGATGGTCTGCGGAGAGCATTTGAGTGACAGTCCGGGCTGTAAACAGTGGAACGTCCACAGGGGTAAAGAGCACGGTATCAACCTTGTCTTTCAGATACTCCAGTCCGATCCGGACAGAATCAAACATATGAGTTGTTGCATAGTCTTCGTTTCGAAGAAAGATTACATTATTGGAGGCAAGATGGCGCTCCAGTACATCTGCCTTATATCCTGTTACCACAACTACTTTAGAAATCCCGGCCTGCCGGAAATTATTGATCACTCGTTGGGCAATGGAAATGGATCCAAGCTGAAGCATGGGTTTAAAGTCTCCCATTCGTGACGATTTTCCGGCAGCAACGATCAAGGCACCTGTCTGCATGATAGTCACCTCCTTAAAGGCATTGTGTAAAATTGATACTATTATAT
>ERZ1026850.1010-NODE-1010-length-15794-cov-8.077324_pt1 | contig 15794 bp, 15 predicted proteins | sample MGYA00380155_ERZ1026850 | MGnify/ENA primary metagenome ERZ1026850 (study PRJEB33269, sample SAMEA4719791) | human gut metagenome | biome: human-associated habitat; feature: organic feature; material: feces | place: Cameroon | collected 2013-10 ... | reverse complement strand
GTTATATTTATTATAAGAAAATATCCTACAAGAATAACTATATATGATAGAATCGGAAAAGGCAAGACTAATCCGGCGGGAGTGGGAAGAACCGCAAGAAAAAATAAAGGAAAGGCAAAAGAGATGGAAAATTGTATGCTCTGCCCAAGAGAATGTGGCGTAAATCGTAAGAATGGAGAAACTGGAGTCTGCGGCCAGACGGCAGCCATAAAAGCTGCAAGAGCGGCACTTCATATGTGGGAGGAACCGTGTATTTCCGGACAGAATGGTTCCGGAACGGTATTTTTCAGCGGCTGCAATTTAGGCTGTGTATTCTGCCAGAACCATAATATTGCCACAGGAAAAGCGGGAATTGAAATAAGCATAGAACGGCTGGCAGAAATCTTCTTGGAATTGCAGGAAAAGGGTGCAAATAATATCAATCTGGTAACGGCAGGACATTTTGTACCACAGGTGGTTGAGGCATTGAAGCAGGCAAAGCAGCAGGGGCTTTATCTTCCGATTGTTTACAATACCAGCTCTTACGAAAAGGTGGAAACACTTCGCCTGTTAGAGGGTTATGTAGATATTTATCTCCCTGATTTAAAGTATGTTGACAGCACAATCAGCAGCAGGTATTCCCATGCGGCGGATTATTTTACTTATGCCAGTGCAGCGATTGCAGAAATGGTGCGGCAGGTAGGCGAGCCGGAATTTGTTTTCGAACGGGCAGCAGGTAAAGAAGGCAGCAGTGCAGAATTTCTGGCAGATGAGAAAAAGAAAATTTCGGAACAGCAGAATAATATGATATTTGACGCAGCAGAATATCAGGAGCGCAGCGAAGCCGGGGAGTCTCTTCTGATGAAAAAAGGCGTCATTGTGCGTCACCTTGTTATGCCGGGCTGTGTGGAAGATTCCAAGCGTGTGATATCGTATCTTCTTAAGACCTATGGCAATCAGATTTTTATCAGCATTATGAACCAGTATACGCCACTGCCACAGTGCAGGGAGTACCCGGAATTAAGCCGACGGGTAACAGAAGCGGAATATGATGCGGTGGTGGATTATTCGATTGGACTTGGCATTGAAAATGGATTCATCCAGGAAGGGGATGTGGCAGAGGAGAGCTTTATCCCGGAGTTTGATGGAGAGGGGATTGTAAAAATACACATTAAACACACATGAAAATATTTGCAAATACACAAAAAATGCGTATAATATAATTGAAAGGGGGATACTATTTGAAGAATAGGGAATTAGTAAAGAAACTGGAAGCAGCAGGCTTTTCGTTGGAAAGACATGGTAGTAATCATGATATATATACAAGAGGTTCAGACGAAGAACAGATTCCAAGACACAAAGAAATTAATGAAAGATTAGCAAAGGCAATTATAAGGAAATGGGGATTATAAGAATTCCTATTTCTTATATGATAATTATAGATGATAAAATGAGATTAAGAATGGAGGTTGTTTTGTATGAGACAGGTATATCCAGTAATTTTTACACCACTGAATGATAAAAAAGATACTGTATTAATAGAGGTGCCGGATTGGGAAATATTAACTGAGGGGTATGGAATGGCTGATGCAGTGGAAATGGCAAGGGATGCAATCGGTCTAAAAGGAATAACCTATGAAGATAAAGAAAAAAAGTTTCCAGAGGCAAGTTCTATAAATGAAATTGATATTTCAAAAGGTACTTTTGCAGAAGATGGAGAGGGCTATGTATCATTTGTTGATATTGATTTTACAGAGTATCGAAGGAGAGTAGATAATAAAACAGTAAGAAGAAATGTAACATTGCCAAATTGGTTAAATCAGGAAGCAGAAAAAGCACATATAAATGTTTCAAGAGTGTTACAGGAAGCACTTATGTTAAAATTAAATGTTTCAAGATAAAAGTAATCTAAACGATAAAAAATCTTGACATCTCCCGCAAAAGTTCTATAATACATTTTCGGTAATGCGAGGATGTAAAAGGATGAATAAAGAAAGAGACTATTTTTTTGATAATTTAAAAGCGGTATTGATATTCTTAGTTGTGCTGGGGCATTTCCTGCTCCCAATCCACGGAGATAATCCTCTGGTGGTGGTAAAACGGCTCATCTATGTATTTCATATGCCGCTTTTTGTATTTATTTCCGGCTATTTTGCCAAGAAGATTTATAAAAATGGACAGTATAATTTTAAGAAAATATTGTATCTGCTGAAAGCATATGTTGTGTTCGTTGTGGCAATTCAGGTGGTATATGCCATTGCGGGATTTGAAAAATTTACGGAGATAGATTTCTTTTCCCAGAGTGGTGCACCGTGGTATTTATTTGCAATGATTGTATGGTATCTGACGATACCGCTTGTCCGGAAATGCAAAGCGGTGCCGGTTCTTTTGCTTACGGTAGTGCTGGCATTAACAGCCGGTTATTTTAAGAATGTGGGTGACTTTTTATGCCTGTCACGAATTCTGGTATTTGGACCGTTTTTCTATCTGGGATATTTTCTGGAACAGAAGACACTGGAAAAAGCATTGCAGCCGAAATTTCAGAGACTGGTTGTTCCCTGTGCGGAAGCAATCTGTATCTTTATTCTGGCATATGGAGCAAGATTAAAGGATTCTCTGGAAATGGTATATGAAAATATATCCTATTATGAACTGGAAGAAGTGTGGAAAGGACCGATGGTCCGCCTTTCCCTGATGATTGCAGCATTTCTTATTTCCTGGGCAATCATGTTTTTCATTCCAAGAGGAAAGACGAGATTGTCAGCAATTGGACAGAATACGATGCCGGTGTATATGCTGCACCGGATTTTACGGGATATTCTGATGTTTGCCGGAATTTATGATTATCTGGGAGACTGGGGCTGGATTGCATTTTTTATCCTGTTGGGTTTAAGTGCCGGAATCGTATATTTGTTAAATAATTCACATGTTGTCAATCAGGTCAACCGGATACTGGCATTACATACGCCGCAGTTAATCAGAAATTTAAAAAGGCAACGGGCACGTTAGACTTGTATTAACAGGTAGTAACTAAAAATAATTTGAAAAATCCGTTTTTCATATCATAAGCATAAATTTCCAGGCAGGCATTTTCCTGTGCATTCTGGATATAGGAATATTCCCGTCCGATTCGGAACCATTCGTTAAATTCCCAGACTTTGACGAAAAACGCTGAACCACCGTAAGTGAGCTTGCAGGCTTGAAAGTGAACCGGAGCTTTGAAAATACGGCTTTTGGTAAGATTAATGGTTATTTCCCTATGCGTTTTCAATAAAACGATGACAACAATAAGCACAAAGAGAAGTAAAAATGCAGCAAAAATCAGGGCTGCAAAGAATGCCTGCCGGTTTCGTATGGCAGTAAACACCGGAATAACACATAAGAAAAACATCACGAGAATCGTAACTGCAATAGCAAAAGACTGTTTATATGTGGAGCGAAGTTTTTTATTAAAATCGCTTTTTTCTTCAGAAGTAAGTTCACGCAGACCAAGCTTTTCGACGGCAAGCGCCGGTACTGGTGATGATGCGTTGGAATAATGTTTTTTCATGGAAAACCCTCCCCAATTAGAAAATATAATAATTTCAAAATTACAGGTTAAATTATATAAGAATTGAGCCTAAGCTTCAAGAACTATCTTAACCGGCGGCGGATGGGACACATATTTATATGGAAAAAAGGAAAGTGTATGTGTTATTATCTGAATAAGAAAGCGAGGGAGTCATATGTCGGAAAATAGAAAAATTCGTGTTTTTTATCAGTTTAACGGATATGTCCAAGGTGTGGGATTCCGCTACCGTATATCACATCTGGCAGGGCATTTTGGTGTGACCGGCTGGGTACGCAATGAATATGACGGCTCGGTACAGGCAGAATTACAGGGACTGCCGGAAGAAATTGATATGATAATTCAAAGACTCTGTCAGGACCGCTACATCGAAATCCGCAGCATGGACAGGAAAGAACTTCCACTGGATGAGACGGAACGGGGCTTCCATGTAAAATATTAAAATGCAAAAAGCAGCTTCTGGCTGCTTTGTCAGGAGCTTTTTACTTTACAGGAAATTGCTTTCCTGTAAAGTAAAAACGCTCTGCGAGGATGCGCACTGCGGCGTATAAGGTAGATGTCGCAAGCGGCCGCCGCAGGCGCGAGCATGTGCCAGGGCACAATCTTTGTTCAGAAAAGTTGCAAAAAATAGCAAGAAATAGTAAACTGTGGGATATGCGAGTATACTACTATGAAAATGAATTAGAGGATGAATTTTCGGAAGCAAAGATAACTGCGAAGAAAATTGATGGAACATATCAGTACAGCCAGGACAGCTTTGGAAGGAAATTATTACATTTTATCTGTTATAATCTCATTGCAAAACCGGTGGCATGGTGCTTTTTAAAGATAAAATACCGCCATAAAATCGTGGGGCGGGAGAAAATAAAAGCGTTAAAGGGACAGGGATTTTTCCTTTACGGAAATCATACCAATGCAGGAGCAGATGCACTGATTCCCACAATGCTGGCACATCCGACGGATGTATATGTGATTGTGCATCCGAATAATGTTTCTATGCCTTTTTTCGGGAAAGTAACACCGTATCTTGGTGCACTGCCACTGCCGGATGATAAGGATGCCATGAAACATTTCTTAGAAGAAATCGGAAAGAAAATCACGGCGAAAAAGTGTGTGATGATCTATCCGGAGGCACATATCTGGCCTTATTATACGAAGATACGTCCCTTTAAGGATTCCTCCTTCCGTTATCCGGTGCAGTATCAATGCCCGGTAATCTGTTTTACCAATACATATCAGAAACGGAAGCATAGTAAGAAGCCGCAGATAGTAACCTATGTGGATGGTCCGTTTTATCCGGATGCAAAATTGCGAGGAAAAGAGCAGAAGGCGGACCTTAGAAACAGGGTTTATGAACAGATGAAAGAAAGAAGCAGCAGGAACACCCTTGTACTTGCTACTTATATCAAAAAAGGTGATGTATGAGAAATATTCTATTTTCGGGGAATGTCAAAGTATTTGATGGAATACTGACCGGGATGCTGTCCATTTTTATGCGGACGAAATCGACAGAGCCATACCGCTTCTACATTTTTACAATGGATGTATCACATTTGAGGGAAGACTTTCTGCCGGTGAGCGATGAGCAGATAGCATTCTTAAATGAGGTAGCAAAGTCCTATAACAAAGAAAATATTGTAATCAAGATTGATGTGACAGATATTTATAAAGAAGAATTTGCAGGCTGCCCGAACGAGGGTGCGTATTGTTCGCCATATACCCTGCTCCGGCTGTTTGCAGATAAGATTCCGGAGATTCCGGATAAGCTTCTTTATCTGGATGCCGATATTTTATTTAACCGGGAGCCGGAACTTTTATATGACATTGATGTAAAAGGGTATGAATATGCTGCCGCAAGAGACCACTATGGAAAATATTTAATCAATCCGAATTATATCAATGCCGGAGTATTGCTTTTTAATATGGCAGAGATTAAGAAAACAGGTCTTTTTGAAAAAGCGAGACATCTGATTAAGACAAAAAAATTACTGTTTGCAGACCAGGATGCAGTATACAGAAGTACCACGGCAAAGAAAATGCTGCCGCAGAAATATAATGACCAGAAGTTCTTACATAAGAGTACAATAATCAGACATTTTTCCAAACGGCTTTTCTATCTGCCTTATCCACACACGGCAAATATTAAGCAGTGGAATGTCAGTGCAATCCATAGAATTTTTAAGTATGAAGCGTTTGATGATATTCTGTTTGAATATATTTATCTGAAAAAGAAATTTGAACAGGACACTAAGAGGTAAGGAGTTAATTTATGGAAATGAAGAGTTTATCACAGCATGGAAAGAAAGCGGAGATACCGATTTTCTTTGCCTGCGATGAAGGATTTGTAAAATATACGATGGTTTCAATGAAGTCCATCATGGAAAATGCAGACCGCAGCCGTAAATATCATATTTACATTTTACATATGGGAATTACGGAAGCAACCCAGGCAAAAGTGCTTGCCATGGCAGATGAGGAATTTGCAATTGATTTTGTGGATGTTACAGACAAGATGAAGAGCATTGCAGATAAGCTTCCGATTCGTGACTATTATTCCAACACAACATATTTCCGGCTTTTTATTCCGGATATGTTTCCACAGTACCGCAAGGCACTTTATATTGACAGTGATACCATCGTAGTGGGAAATATTGCAGAATTATATGACCATAAGCTTGGTAAATTATATGCCGGAGTCTGTCCGGACCGTGTGGTAGCGCAGACAGATATTTTAGGCGATTATGTAGAAAAGGTATTAGGTGTAAAGCGTACCAGATATTTCAACGCCGGAGTAATGCTGATGAACTGCAGCCAGTTCCGTGAAAATCATCTTTTAGATGAATTCTTAGAGATGCTTCACGTCTATCTTTTTGTGGTAGCGCAGGATCAGGATTACCTGAATCTGATTTGCAAGAATCAGGTGCTTTATATGGAACCAAAGTGGAATGCACAGGTATTTGGAGAACTTGCCTGCCCGGAAGAAGAGGTAGGATTATTCCATTTTAATATGGCTGCAAAACCATGGCATTATGAAGACTGCCGTCTGGCAGAGTATTTCTGGAAATATGCGAAGATGACAGTGGATTATGATGCCATAAAAGAAGGACTTGCTAATTATACCGATGAGCAGCGCCGCAATGACAGTGTGTCCGGTGAGAAATTAATCCGGCTTGCGGTATCTGAGATTAACAGAGAAGATAATTATCTTCGTAAGATGGAAAAAGCCGGAAAATCAGAAAACAAGCTTGCACTGCTTGCCCACATAGAGGAGTTGGAGCGGGAAGGAAGATTTTCCGAGGATGCAGAAGAAAATCCGCCGGCACCGGTTCTGATGCCGGAAGACATTAACTATCTTCCAAGAAGCATAAAGAGCAAGACACAGACCAAATATGCATTTAAAGTGGCAAGATGGTTTGTCAATATGCTGATAAAGAAAAAACAGCTGATTATCAAAGAATACAAAGGCATTGAGAACCTTGAAAAGGTAGCAGACGGAGCAGTCATTACCTGTAACCATTTCAATGCATTTGACAGCTTTGCCATCCAGCTTGCCTTCGAGCAGGGTAAATTGAAAAAGAAAAAAATGTACCGTGTTATCAGGGAGGGAAATTATACCGGATTTCCAGGATTTTACGGAGTGTTAATGCGGCATTGTAACACACTGCCGTTAAGCTCTAATTTTAAGACCATGGAGAAATTCATTGCTGCCGTAGACCGGGTATTAGAGAAGAATCAGTTTGTACTCGTCTATCCGGAGCAGGGAATGTGGTGGAATTACCGGAAACCAAGACCGCTGCAGAAGGGCGCATTTACCTTCGCTGCCAGAAATAATAAGCCGGTACTTCCGGTATTTATTACCATGGAAGACAGTGATGTTTTAGATGATGACGGATTTTATGTGCAGGAATATACGGTACATTTCTGTGAGCCGATTTATCCGGATCCGAATAAGAAACGGGCGCAGAATGCCTGTGAGATGCGGGATAAAAATTACGAAGCATGGAAATCTGTTTATGAGCAGACCTATGGAGAGAAACTGACCTATAGTTGTGATGAGGAACAGCAGGTTAAAGAGAAGAAAGCACTCTAATAAAAATTGCAGGAAATGTAACATGTATTGAGAAAGGGTAAAGGGATAAATTATGAATAATCAGTGGAACCAGATGCCACCAAACATGCAGATGCAGCAGAGACAGCCGCTGCCACCGAATATGCCGCCGCAGCAGAGACCGCCGATGCCGCCGAATATGCCGCCGCAGCAGAGACCGCCGATGCCGCCGAATATGCAGATGCAGCAGAGACCGCCGATGCCGCCGAAGATAAGAAGCAGGCAGACAAATTGTGTATTATTTCCATGATTTTGATGTTTGCACCGATGGTAGTAATTTTTCTTAAGAATATTATTCTGGGACTGTTGTTTGACGCAGGAAAAGAAGAATTTTATTATAATATCGCAAGCAGCTATGTATTAGGTTCAATTCTGACTTTTCTTATGGCTGGCTGTGGAATTGCAGCACTGGTACTTATGATTTTGGTCCGTGTAAAATATCCGCAGAGTGTATTTGGTAAAGTGCTGATGTGGCTTTATATTGCACTTGCCATTCTTGCAGTAGTATTTATAGCAGTAACAATTATTGCCTGTGGGCTGGCATTTGCAAGTTGCGTCCGCAGTTGTCCGGGCTGATGAGGCAGGAAAATAAATGATTGATATTACGATTTTGCACTGGAGAATTTCGCCGTATTTTATTTGTTTTCTCTTAAGCTTTGTACTGGCATATCTTTATGTCACATGGTATTTGAAAAAAGCAGGAGTAAAGGGCAGCCATATCTTTTATTCAGAGCTTTTGAATACAGTACTGGCATTATATTTTGGAGCATTTTATACTTTTATTGTGCAGCTGGCAGAACAGGGTAAAGTAGAAACATTTGGTTTTTCCAGTCTTGGCGGTATGGCGGGCATCCTGCTCGGTGTGTGGATTTTTACAAAAATCAGTAAGGAACATAAGATGGAGCTATGGACTGCATATGTGCTGGCATTGGGATTGATGTATGCGGTTTCAAAGCTCGGCTGCTTTTTTGCAGGCTGTTGTGTTGGCATGAGATATCAGGGACCTGGCAGTATCCGCTATCTTGATAATGGAGCAGAGGGGGAATGCCTTTTTCCGGTTCAGCTGGCAGAGACGATTTTATTTCTGCTGGCGTTTTTGCTGCTTCACAGAATGGCAGAACGAAAAAGGAATGGTATAATTCCAAAGAGTCTGCTGCTGTATGCGATATTAAAATTCGTACTGGATTATCTGAGGTATTATGAAGACAGAAGGATTTTCAGTGCGAACCAGTGGGGGTGTCTGCTGGTAGCTGTAAGTGTATTGCTCTATGAGGCAGTACGGCAAATTAAACAAAGAGCGAATAATAAAGTAATATAACGGATATGAGAAAAGAGTTTTGTGGGTGTTGTGCCGGCAGAACTCTTTTGCATTTTCGGAACAAAGTATTTAGAAAAAACTTGAAAATGAGTTTACATAATATATGTACAAAATATGGGACACATCCTGCTGTAACATAATCTTATCAGAGAGCAAAGTCACAGAAAAATACCAGAAAAGTGGCAGAAAAGCGAAGGAAAAGATAAGAAAAAAGACACAGGGAGGTCACAATTATGCGCGATAATACAGTACATGTAAGAAGAGGAAAGAAACATCCGTCAAGAATGGAAATGATAGTGCTTGCAGCTCTTGCAGCCCTTATGGTAAGCGGCGGAACATTATTACTGCTTGCAGCTTTGCTGGGACAGGATATTACAGACTGGAACCACAGAGCAGCAATTACAGCAGGACTTTCTCTTGCCGGAGTTGTGTGGGGATGGTTAATCAGGGCAAACCGTTAGACATATCCGTGGGATAAGTACGACATGGTTTTTCGAATTGAGGTTGACGCATTCCCGATAGTTTTCTATAATGAAACTGATTATATTGTACAGGAAAATCAAAAGAAGATTTTCTGTTGTTTTGGAGAAAAAGGGAATTGAAGGAGACGGAAAATGAAGAAAACAATTCGTAAGATAGAGATACTTTTCATGACATTGATTTGCATTTTTGCCATGTCAGGATTGCCGATGCAGGTATATGCAGGTCCTGCGGATAATTCGCTGGAGACACTGACAGTAGCCGAGGGTTCATTATCACCTGCATTTGAAGGAAGCCGTATGTACTATACGGTACAGGTAGGACAGGATGTAAGCAGTGTGACGGTAAGTGCAAAAACGGTAAATCCGGCAGCAACGATTCAGTCCGGGGTCGGAACCACTACCTTAAAAACAGATGGAGATACAAAGATTGACGTAGTAGTGCAGGCAGAGAATGGAAATCTTGCAACTTATCATCTGACCATAACCAAGTCAGCAACAGGTGCTGCAACAGATACCGCCGGAACAGATACTACAACAGGCACAGACACAGGCAATACTCCGGCGGACAGTAATACCGGAGCAGATGATGGCACAGACACAGCCACACCGGATAATACTGCAGCTACCTATACCGTGTCAGAAGATTTCACAGCAGAACAGATTCCGGCAGATTTTACAGAAGCACAGGTAACTTATCAGGGAGCTGAATACCGTGGTGCTGCTTTTAACAATGGTAATTTATCTCTTTTATATATGACAGATGCAGCAGGAAATGCAGGCTTTTACGTGGTAAATGGCACCGATGGCAGTGTGTGCCCATATATTCGTATCGATAATGGAGATAATTATCTGATTTTAATGACACCTTCGGCAGTGAGTTCCTTTGTACCGGGCGAAACAATCATGCCTATTCAGGTTGGGGACAGTACATTTGAAGATGCATACGCAACAGATACAGAAAATATTTATACCGTATATGGAATGACAAATGATGGACAGGAAGGCTGGTATAATTACAATACCAGTGATGGAACCTTCAGCGAATACCAGTACAGTGACAGCTCGGAGGAGGATACCGATACCACCTATCTTCGGAATGCATTAAATGACTTAAATGATAAATATACCGCTAGAAAAGACCGGGATTTAAAAATTATTGCCGGATTGATTGTAGTAATCGTAATTCTTATTTTTGTCATTATTAATCTGTTACTTCGCGGAAGAAGAGATTATGAAGAAGAGGACGATGATGAAATCGAAGAAGCAGTAGATATCTTTGAAGAAGAAAAACGCGGAAAGGCAAAGAAGAAACAGAAATTTGTAGAAGATGACGGTAAAGTCGAAGAAGAGCCGGTCAAAGAAAAAGAGACCAGTGCAGTGAAGGATCTACCGGAAAAAGCAGAGTCAGAAGAAAAAGAAGAAGAAGCGGATTCCGCTGCTCAGCTACCGGAAGAAGTGGCAGAACGGTTAGGTGAAACTGACTTTATGGAAGAATTTGAAGAAGAACCGGAATTTATGTCCGGCAGAAAGAAACGTGAAAAGGAAAAGAAAGAGAAAAAAGAGAAGAGACGGCGGAGCAAAGATATTTTTGATGACGATGATGAAGACAATGGAATCTTTGCAAGCCATGATGACTTTATGGAAAAAGAATCATCAGATGATGATATAGAAGTAATGGATTTAAATGATTTATAAGAGAATTGGCGCGTAGTGACAGGAGGATTTTATGCATAAACCATATACAAAACAAGCGCAAAAAGTAATAGAACTGACGACAAAGGCAGCCAGAAGCATGCATCATAATTATATTGGAACAGAGCACCTTTTACTGGGATTGCTAAAAGAAGGCAGTGGAGTAGCTGCCTGTGTTCTGATGGATGCGGGAGTAGAAGAAGCCCGTCTGGTAGAACTGATAGAAGATTTAATTGCTCCATCTTCGGATGTGGCAGTATTAGACCGGAAAGGTTATTCTCCAAGGATTCAGCATATCATTGAGACCGCTGACCAGGAGGCAGAGCGTTTTGACAATGAGAATATCGGAACAGAACACCTTTTAATTGCATTATTGAAAGAGGCAGACTGTGCCGGTGTACGTCTGTTGAATACACTGGGTGTGAATATCCAGAAGATTTATATCGAGACTCTGGTAGCCATGGGAGAAGACGCAAACCGCTATAAAGAGGAAATTGCGGCAAGCAAATCCGGAAAAAAGAAAGCAGTAGAAGTAACGCCAACCTTAGACCAGTATTCCAGGGATTTGACTGCTATGGCAGCCTATGGTGAGATAGACCCGGTGATTGGCAGAGAGGCAGAGATTGCCCGCGTGATTCAGATTTTAAGCCGCAGGACGAAAAATAATCCATGTCTGATTGGAGAGCCGGGAGTTGGAAAGACAGCTATTGCAGAAGGACTTGCCCAGCGTATTGCATCCGGGCTGGTTCCGGATACAGTCCGGGGGAAACGAGTGGTAACACTGGATTTATCCGGAATGGTAGCAGGCTCTAAATACCGTGGAGAATTTGAAGAGCGGATTAAGAAAGTCATTCGTGAAGTGACAGAAGCAGGAAATGTGCTTCTTTTCATAGACGAACTTCATACCATTATCGGAGCAGGTGGAGCAGAAGGTGCTATTGATGCATCCAATATTTTAAAGCCATCCCTTGCCCGTGGAGAAATACAATTAATCGGAGCAACCACATTAGAAGAATACCGTAAATATATTGAAAAAGATGCAGCCTTAGAACGTCGTTTCCAGCCGGTAACGGTGGAAGAACCGACGGAAGAGCAGGCAATAGAAATATTAAAGGGATTAAGAGAACGCTATGAGAAGCATCATCATGTACAGATTACAGATGCCGGAATTGAAGCAGCAGTGAAGCTGTCTGCCCGTTATATTGCAGACCGTTATCTGCCGGATAAAGCGATTGATTTGATGGATGAGGCTTCCTCTAAGGTTCGCCTTGGCGGATTTAAAATGCCGGAGAAAATCAGTGAACTGGAGCGTAAGATTGCTCAGTTAGAGGACGATATGGAGACGGCATTGATGGAACAGCGGTTTGAAGATGCCGGGGCAATCCGCAAGGAGAAGGAAGCTGCCCGGAAGAAATATGAAAAGCAGGTGGAAAAATACCATCGGGATGCAGACAAGAAGAAACTGATTGTCGGAGAAAATGAAATCGCAGAAATTGTATCTGACTGGACAAAGATACCGGTGAAGAGACTGGCAGAGGGCGAGGCTGCACGTCTAAACCGTCTGGAAAAGACACTGCATAAGCGTGTCGTAGGACAGGAAGAGGCAGTCAATGCAGTGGCAAGAGCAGTCAGAAGAGGACGGGTAGGATTAAAAGATCCGCATCGTCCGATTGGTTCCTTCCTTTTCTTAGGACCGACCGGAGTTGGTAAAACAGAGATAACAAAGGCACTGGCAGAGGCTGTCTTTGGCGATGAGCAGGCAATGATTCGCGTTGATATGTCAGAGTACATGGAGAAGCACAGTGTTTCTAAAATGATTGGTTCACCGCCAGGTTATGTAGGCTATGAAGAAGGCGGCCAGCTCAGCGAAAAGGTCAGAAGAAAACCATATTCTGTTATTCTTTTTGATGAAATTGAAAAGGCACATCCGGATGTATTTAATGTATTGCTTCAGATACTGGATGATGGACAGATTACAGATGCTCAGGGCAGACGGGTGGACTTTAAGAATACGATTATCATTATGACTTCCAATGCAGGGGCGCAGTCTATCATTGCACCGAAGAAGCTTGGATTTGCTGCAGGCGAAGATGAAAAGAAGAATTATGAATACATGAAAAATGGTGTAATGGAAGAAGTCCAGAGAATCTTTAAGCCGGAGTTCTTAAACCGAATTGACGAGACCATTGTATTCCGGGCTCTGAATAAAGAGGATATGAAGAAGATTGTCACCATTTTAAGCAAATCATTAATTGACCGGTGTGAAAAACAGATGGGCATCCATCTGACCATAACCGGTAGTGTAAAAGGATATATTGCTGAGAAGGCATACAATCCGAAATATGGAGCAAGACCGTTGCGGCGTATGATACAGACACAGATAGAAGATATGCTGGCAGAAGAGATTTTATCCGGTAAAATTAAGCCGGGAGATGATGTGGAAATCCGCATGGTAAAAAAGGAAATAAAAACCGTTGTGAATTCATCAAAATAACTGGAAAAATGTGTCGAGATAAGCTATAATATTTTCATAAAATTTACGAAAAAGCCATCATGGGATAGTGGCTTATAGGAGGATAAAAAATGGCTGTAGTTGCAGAATTAATTCGTTCAGAAGCAAACGGAACAATCAGTTTTGGAGATTATACACTGGGAGCAAAATCCAAACTGGACAATTTTGAACATGCGGGAGATTTGTACAAAGTTAAGACATTTCGTGAGATTACCAAATTAGAGAGAAATGGAATGTTTGTATATGAATCTGTTCCGGGAACTGCAGTTACAAATATGGCAGCATCCGAAAACGGTGTGGAATTTGAAGTAGAAGGACCGGAAGATGCAGAGATTACACTTGGCTTAATGGAAGAGACAGAGTATGATGTATTTGTAGCAGGAAAATCAATTGGTCAGATGAAGACCAATTTAGGTGGTAAATTAACACTTAGCGTAGAATTAGATCCGGAGACTCCGGTTGCAGTAAAAGTATCCAGAGTATAAATGGATATATCAATAAGATGATGAGAAAGAGAATCCAATTCCAGCGGATTGGGTTCTCTTTTTACTAATTTACTCGAGAAACTCGCAAAGCGTGTTTCTCGCAGTTGCCGGTAGGTAAGAAAGTTATTGCAAGAATAAGGGGGAAAATAGATGGCAAAGGGAAAAGCAACCGTATTTTTCTGCCAGGACTGTGGCTATGAATCATCCAAATGGATGGGACAGTGCCCGGGATGCGGCGGGTGGAATACTTTTGTAGAAGAAGTGATAGACAAATCAGCACCTGCAAAAGTGCGGAAGGAAGCAGCAAAAGCAGAAGTTGTAAAAATTGCAGATATTAAAACAGGGCAGGAAGAACGGCTGACTACCGGATTAAAAGAGTTAGACCGGGTTTTGGGTGGTGGAATCGTAAAAGGTTCCCTTGTTTTAGTCGGCGGTGATCCGGGAATTGGAAAATCCACGCTGCTTTTACAGGTGTGCCGGAATCTTTCCATGCAGAAGACCGATGTATTATATATTTCCGGAGAGGAATCCCTGCAGCAGATAAAAATTCGTGCAGAGCGTATCGGAGAATTTGGAGATACTTTATCACTGCTTTGTGAGACCAATCTGGATACTATCAAAGAAGTGATTAGCAGAACAAAACCGGAAATCGTGGTCATTGACTCAATTCAGACCATGTATAATGAAAATATTACATCGGCGCCTGGCAGTGTTTCCCAGGTCCGGGAAGCAACCGGAGTTCTGATGCAGATTGCAAAGGGACTTGGTATTTCTATTTTTATTGTCGGCCATGTGACCAAAGAGGGTGTTGTGGCTGGCCCCCGTGTGTTAGAACATATGGTAGATACGGTATTGTATTTTGAAGGTGACCGTCATGCGGCATATCGTATATTGCGTGGCGTGAAGAACCGTTTTGGTTCCACGAATGAGATAGGTGTATTTGAAATGTGTAACGAAGGGTTAAGGGAAGTGGAAAATCCTTCGGAATATATGTTAAGTGGAAAGCCGGAAGGAGCATCCGGTTCTGTAGTGGCATGCTCTATGGAGGGAACCCGTCCGATTCTTTTGGAAATACAGGCACTGGTGTGTCACAGCAATTTTGGAATGCCAAGAAGAACGGCTGCAGGAACGGATTATAACAGGGTCAATCTTCTGATGGCAGTATTAGAAAAAAGACTGGGACTGTCTTTAAGTTCCTGCGATGCCTATGTAAATATTGCCGGTGGTATCCGCATGAATGAACCCGCAATTGATTTGGGGATTGTGCTTGCGATTGTGTCCAGTTATAAGGATGTTCCAATTGATGAGAAGACTATCTGCTTCGGGGAAGTAGGACTAAGTGGTGAAGTACGCGCGGTCAGTATGGCGGCACAGCGTGTGCAGGAAGCACAGAAGCTTGGCTTTACCACCTGCATTCTACCTGAAGTTTGCAAAGCAGGATTGAAGAAGAACCCGAATATAAATGTAGTGGGTGTCTGCAACGTACAGGATGCCATCCGCTATATTTTATCCAAAGAAAAATGAATTGAACACACAATTCAAACAATTTAGATAAAAAACGACAAATGACCTACTTTAATAAATATGGTAAAATCGTGTTGACATCCCGAAAATGACGTGCTATTATAAAACTCCACCGCGCAGGAAACA
>ERZ1026850.1007-NODE-1007-length-15845-cov-8.499557_pt1 | contig 15845 bp, 10 predicted proteins | sample MGYA00380155_ERZ1026850 | MGnify/ENA primary metagenome ERZ1026850 (study PRJEB33269, sample SAMEA4719791) | human gut metagenome | biome: human-associated habitat; feature: organic feature; material: feces | place: Cameroon | collected 2013-10 ... | reverse complement strand
TAATAAATAAATTCTTAAATTCCTGATTCTCTACAAATATTTTATTTAATTCTGTTTTTAATTCTCTTGTCAGAAGATGACTGGTATCTATAATGTAATTTGCCTGTTTCTTTAAGAATTCCAGTCTCCTTCTTTCTTCTTCGATGCCTTTATCGACACGCTCGCTTCCTGCCAGTGGATGACTTCTTCTGGTTTCTTTATAACGTTTTACCAGCACACCATCCTCTGCATCTAAAAACAGTACATCAAATTCTTTTCCTTCACCTCTCAGGTGGTCAAGAATATCCTGCAAATCTTCCAATGCCTGTCCGCTTCGGATATCCACACCCACAGCAACCTTCTGAAGCTCGGTATTTCTTAAATCTGCCAACTCTATAAACTTTTCAATCAGCGGAATCGGCAGATTATCGACACAATAAAATCCGATATCCTCCATCATCTTAAGTGCTGTACTCTTTCCCGCCCCGGACATTCCTGTCAGAATTACCAGTTTCATGAAAATTCTCCTAACCTTCTTACTTCCGGCTCCAGTCTTACCTGGAACTCCTGTTCTACTTTTTCCTGCACCCTGCGCATCAGCTCTTCCACTTCTGCTGCAGTTGCCTGCCCACGGTTTATAACAAAGCCACAATGTTTCTCGGATACCTGGGCATCTCCCACACGATAGCCTCTTAACCCTGCATCCATAATCAGCTTTCCGGCAAAATAGCCTTCCGGCCGCTTAAAGGTACTTCCTGCACTTGGGAATTCCAACGGCTGCTTCTCCTGCCGTTTCTGACGGAGTTCCTGCATGACAGCTTCAATTTTCTCTTTTTCTCCGGATACTAATTTTAACGTTACACCCAGCACTACTTCCCCAGTCTCCATAACACGGCTGTGTCTGTAACTTAAGGAAATCTCTTCTACCGGAACTTCTACCACTTCACCATCTTTGGTCAAAAGATCCGCAGATACTAAAATATCCTTCATCTCTCCGCCATAAGCACCGGCGTTCATCACAACTGCACCTCCGATGCTTCCCGGAATTCCTGCTGCAAATTCCATGCCGCCTAAGGATGCTTCCAGTGCCTTGTGTGCGACCTTTGAAAGCAATGCTCCCGCTTCGGCATGAATCAGATTTTCCTTTACTTCAATGGAAGAAGCATTTGTGCCAAATTCAATGACCACTCCGGGAATTCCCTTATCGCCCACCAGAAGATTGCTTCCGTTTCCAATAATCGTATACGGAATCTTCTTTGCTCTACATAATGCGATGACATCCACTGCCTCTTTGATGGTCGGCATCAGAAAAATCTCTGCCATGCCCCCAATCCGGAATGTGGTATGACGGCTCATCGGCTCCTGTAAGCGTATTCTGTTTTCATCTACAATTGTTTTAATGGCTTCTATCCAGTCTTCTCTCACCATTTGCTTCTCCCATTTTATATTTCTCTATGAAGCCAAAAATGCTACATAACCTTTATATGCTTCATATAAATCTGCTTTACTGATAATCTCCCATGGTGCATGCATATTTAAAACTGCCACACCACTGTCAATTACCTGCATTCCATAATTTGCCAGAATATATGCGATGGTTCCGCCGCCACCCTGATCTACTTTACCTAATTCTGCAGTCTGATAAAATACATTACCATCGTCCATCACTGCACGCAATTTTCCAACATATTCTGCACTGGCATCATTAGAGCCTGACTTTCCTCTGGAACCGGTATATTTATTAAATACCATTCCTTTTCCAAAATATGCTGCATTTTTCTTATCCATAACGGACGGATAATTCGGGTCAAATGCCGCACTGACATCAGAGGATAATACATGGGAATTCTGCAATGCACGACGCAGTGCAAGTTCTGTATACTGTCCAGCTGCTGCCATCACTTCTGCTGTCATATTTTCAAAGAATCTCGACTGCATTCCGGTTGCCCCCACGCTGCCGATTTCCTCTTTATCTACCAGAAGACATACACTGGTATATTCCGGTGTTTCGTCTGTTGCCAGCATTGCCTCAAAGGATGGATACGCACAGACTCTGTCATCGTGTCCGTAGCCCATTATCATGCTTCGGTCAAATCCATAATCTCTTGCTTCTCCGGCAGGTACTACCTCAATCTCTGCAGAAAGGAAATCTTCTTCTTCAATTTCATATTCTTCTTTTAAGATTGCAAGGATATTTCCTTTTACCGTATCCTTGGCATTTTCTTTTTCCTCACCGGAAAGTGGAATACTTCCAATCAGAAGGTCTAAACTTTCTCCTTCAATAACCTTTGCCGCCTTCTTCTCCATCTGCTCACCGGCAAGATGAATCAGTAAATCACTGACACCAAATACCGGATCTCCCGGCTTATCTCCAATATTTACTGCTACTACGCTTCCGTCTTTCTTTGCCACTACACCATGCAATGCCAGTGGAAGCGTTACCCACTGGTATTTCTTCACACCACCATAATAATGGGTATCTAACATGGCAAGCCCGGTATCTTCATATAACGGATTCTGTTTTAAATCCATTCTCGGAGAATCCACATGTGCGCCGAGAATCCGCATGCCCTCTTCCATTGGTTTCTTTCCTACAATGAACATAGCAAGTGCTTTTCCATTATTATCTGCATACACTCTTGCACCGGATTCCAGTTTTATTCCTTCTGCAATCACTTTCTTTATATCAAGATATCCTGCTGCCTCTGCCCGCTCTACAAAAGTGCGTACGCATTCTCTTTCTGTCTTACATGCTGATATAAATCTACGATACTCTTCTGCAAATTCGAAAACTTTCTTCTTCTCTTCTTCACTGTAATGATTCCATGCTACTTCTCGTTCCATATGAATGAATCTCCTTTTACTCTTCTTCCTCGTCGTCTTTCTTATTCAGATTCGCCTGTACACGACGATACAATTCCTGAGCTGCATTGTAACCCATCTTCTTCTGTCTGTGGTTAACAGCTGCAGCCTCACAGATAACTGCAAGATTTCGACCCGGACGGATTGGAAGAGAATGACATACTACTTTATTTCCAAGTAACTCTGTATATTCTTCCTCAAGTCCAAGGCGGTCATACTCATTATCCTTCTTCCAGTCTTCCAGTTTAATTACAAGGTCGATATTCTGTTTCTCTTTTACACACTCAACACCAAACAAAGTCTTTACATCAATGATTCCAATACCTCTTAATTCGATAAAGTATCTGGTGATATCCGGTGATGTACCGGTTAAGGTATGCTCATTGATTTTACGGATTTCTACCACGTCATCTGTTACCAGACGATGTCCTCGCTTAATCAGTTCCAGTGCTGCTTCACTCTTACCGATTCCGCTTTCACCGGTAATCAGAAGTCCCTCACCGTAAACGTCTACCAGCACACCATGGATGGTAATACACGGAGCAAGCTCTTCACTTAAAAGATAAATCAGCTCTGCCATGAATTCTGATGTGCTTCTGCCTGTTCCGAATACCGGAATATTATTTTCCTTTGCCCTCTGTAAGAACAGGTCATCCGGCTGTAAATCCCTGCAGAAAATAACACATGGTATATCATATTTTAAGAACCGGCTGTAAATGCTGTCCTTTTCTGAATCATTTAAATGCTGCAGGTATGTATATTCTACCATACCGATAATCTGTACACGGGACTGCTCGAAATGTTCAAAATATCCGCTCAGCTGTAACGCAGGACGGTTTACATCCGCAAGTCTGATGCGGTGTCCCTTTAATTCCATATCCTCAATATATTTCTTTAACTGCAGTTTTTTTACAATTTTCTCAATTCCTACACCTTCCATGGCATGACTCCTTCCTTATCTTCGCCCCTGTATTTTTATAATTCTTTACTGTTCTAATAATTTGAAACGATCTACCAGTTCATCTAAAGAAGTTGCCTCTGCAGACAATTCTTCACTGGTTGCTGATGCTTCCTGGGATGCTGCAGAATTGGTCTGAATAACATCATCAATCTGTTTTACACCATCTTCAATTTCTTTTACTGAAACTGCCTGGCGGTCAGATGCAATTCTGATATTAGCAACTTCTGTAATAATAGCATCCAGTTCTGTAATAACCTTATTTAATGATTCTGATGTCTGCTGTGTTACTTCGTTTCCATGTTCTACTTCTACCTGGTTTGTCTCCAGTAAATGCTTGGATGTCTCTGCAGATTCTGCACTGCTTTCAGCCAGCATACGAATCTGCTCCGCAACAACTGCAAATCCCTTTCCTGCTTCTCCGGCTCTTGCAGCCTCAATGGATGCATTCAGGGAAAGAAGGTTGGTCTGGCTTGCAATACCATCAATTTCAGTAATAACTCTTTCCAGCTCTTTGGATGTTGTCGAGATACGTTCCATTGCCTCCATAAGTTCCCGCATCTTGTTCTGGCTGACATTTGCTTCCATTCCTACACTCTTTGCACGGTCATGTACAATATCTGTTGACTTGCTGTTTGCAACAACCTGCTCTGTAACCTTTGAAACATTCTCCACCAGATTATCTACTGCAATAGACTGGTCTGTTGCACCCTTTGCCAGATCCTGGGAGCTGATTGCAAGCTGTTCAGAACCGGCGGCTACCTGATTAGAAGATTCCTTAATCAGACATAATGTACTGCTTACGTTCTGGATGGTGCTTACCAGCTCTTCCATCACCGTTTCAAATTCTCCCACATATGCTTCTTTGCATGAAGAACGTACGGTATAATTACCCTGTGCAAATTCTTTTAAAATATTCTGTAAATCACCAACAATTTTCTGTAAAGTATCTTCCATATTACGGAACTGGTTTGCCAGTTCTCCGATTTCATCTTCAGACTGATAAGTTACTTTCTCATGTAATTCTCCATGGGAAAGATGCTCTGCTACATCTTCTAATTCCCGAATTGGTTTTACAATATAATAAATTAACCACTTGGATTCCCGGCCGGTTAAAGTAACACTTACTACTACGATTGTCAGCATAATCACAATGCAGATAACCAGAACCGGAATACGGAACGCATCCGGCACCACTGCCAGCAGAATCAATCCCAGACTGGCTAGTGCTACTGTTGCAAAATACAGCCTGAATATCATATTAAATGCATCATTAACTTTTTTCTTGATACTTTTGTTTTTGAATTTTTCTTCTTTGGTCATAGTGTTTCTCCTTTTTCTTTTTATTTTTCCTCTTCCCTGCGGAAAAAGTGGAATACTTCTTCCGCTGCTTTTTCATTCATCGTTTCTGTCCCAGACAATTCTTCTATGGATGCACTGCGAATGGCATCTAAAGACTGGAACCTTCGCATCAGTGCCTTTCTTCGAGCCGGACCGATTCCCGGAATATCATCCAGCACAGAATGTACCTGTTCCTTACTTCGTAAAGAACGATGATATTCTATAGCAAACCGATGTGCTTCATCCTGTATTCTTGTAATCAAATGAAATCCTTCACCGGAAGTGTCTATCGGTATCTCTATATTCTGATAATATAATCCTCTTGTCCTGTGATGATCATCTTTTACCATTCCACAGACCGGTATGGAAAGATGCAGTTCATCCAGCACCTGAAGAGCAATATTTACCTGACCTCTTCCACCATCCATCATAATCAAATCCGGGAATTTTGTAAATCCCCCATATTGGTCATCCAGTCCTTTTTTTTGTAAAATTTTCCTTTCTTCCTGTCCATGGGTAAATCTGCGGGTCAGAACCTCGTGCATGGATGCATAATCATCCGGTCCCGTGATAGTTCTTAACTTAAATTTCCGGTAATCACTGCGCTGTGGTTTTCCCTTTTCGTAAACCACCATGGAACCTACCGTTTCAAATCCATTGATATTGGAAATATCATAGGCTTCCACGCGTTCTAACTTTTCTAAATCCAGCCAGGATGCAATTTCTTTCATTGCACCGATTGTCCTGCCTTCTTCACGCTTTAGCTTTTCCCTGTCCTGAGACAATACCAGTGCAGCATTTTTCTCTGCCAGCTCCACCAGTTTTTCCTTCATTCCTTTCTGTGGTACCCGGAGTACTACCTTCTGGCCACGCTTCTTCGTCAGCCAGTCTTCAATAACTGCTGCATCCTCTACTGCATATTGCAGCATGATTTCCTTCGGGATATATGGTGTTCCGGAATAGAACTGCTTTAAAAATGTTGCCAGTATCTGTTCCTTACTGTCTTCATTGGCAATAGTTACATAAAAATGTTCTCTTCCTATAAGCCTGCCACTCCGGATAAAGAATACCTGAACTACTGCATCCCGGTCATCGGCTGCAAGAGCCATTATATCCTTATCTTCTCCATCGGAACTTGTGATTTTCTGCTTCTGTGCCACCTGTTTTACACTGTTTAAAAGTTCCCGGTACTCAATTGCCCGCTCAAAATCCATATTTTCCGATGCCTGCATCATCCGCTCTTCTAATTCTTTTAAAACCGGCTGATAATTGCCATTTAAGAAATCTACTGCCTGATTGATTTTTTCCCGGTACTCTTCTTTGGAAATATAACCCTGACAGGGTGCCTGACACTGATGAATATGGTAATTAAGGCATGGACGTTCTTTTCCAATATCTCTTGGCAGCACCCGGTTGCAGGTTCTTAAATGATAAATTTTCTTTAACAAATCTATTGTATCTTTCACCGCACCGGCACTGGTATATGGGCCAAAATATCTGGATTTGTCTTTTTTCAGCTGACGACAAAAGAGAACCCTGGGAAATTCTTCCCCCAGAGTCACCTTTATATATGGATAAGTCTTATCATCCCGGAGCATAGTATTATACTTCGGCCTGTACTCTTTTATTAAATTGCATTCTAATACCAGTGCTTCTAATTCCGAATCGGTGATAATATATTCAAACCGGGTAATCTTCTTTACCATCTGGTCTTTCTTGATTCCCTCGTCATGGCTTGCCTGAAAATATTGACGTACCCGGTTCCGAAGACTTACTGCCTTACCCACATAGATAATGGCATCACTGGCATCATGCATGATATAGACCCCCGGCTGATCCGGGAGCTTTTTTAATTCTTCTTTGATATTAAACGTCATTCCCGTTCTCTTCTTTTTGGTTCTCTTCTTCCTTCTTTTCCTCATCCGGATCCGGCAGCCCTTTTAACTCACGGAATATCTTCATAAATTCTTTACCCGTAATGGTTTCATGTTCATATAAATAATCCGCAATATGGTCTAATACCTCGCGATTCTCTTCTAACAGATGATATGCCTCCTGATAGCAGTTATGAATCATGGTACGGACTTCTTCATCAATCTGTGCCGCTGTCTCATCGCCGCAATTCAAATGTGCTGCACCATCCAGATATGCATTATCTACAGAAGCCAAACTCATCATACCGAATTTATCTGACATACCAAACTGTGTAATCATTGCCCTTGCAATCTTGGTCGCATTTTCAATATCATTTGCTGCTCCACTGGTTGCAGAATGGAATACCAGTTCTTCTGCTGCACGTCCGGCCATATAAGTCGTTATCTTGGCAATTAATTCATCCTTGGTCTCAAGAAACTTCTCTTCTTCCGGCGTCTGCAAGGTGTATCCCAAGGCCCCCATGGTTCTTGGTACGATAGTAATTTTCTGTACAGGTTCTGTATTCTTCTGTAATGCAGTAACCATTGCATGACCTACTTCATGATAAGAAACAATCTTCTTCTCATGATTACTCATGGCACGGTCTTTCTTCTCTTTTCCACCAACTGCCACGATTTCAAAGGCTTCAAACAAATCACTCTGATTTACAAATTTACGGTTATGTTTTACTGCATTAATAGCAGCTTCATTAATCATATTTGCAAGATCGGAGCCAACCAGTCCTGCACTTGCCAGAGCAATTGCTTCTAAATCTACAGATTCATCCATATGCACATCTTTGGAATGTACCTTCAGTGTCTCAAGACGACCCTTCAAATCCGGTTTATCTACGATAATTCTACGGTCAAACCGGCCTGGCCGAAGCAACGCTTTATCCAGTACTTCCGGACGGTTTGTTGCCGCCAGAACTAAAAGTCCCTTTGAAGTATCAAATCCATCCATCTCTGCCAGCAGCTGGTTTAAGGTCTGCTCACGCTCGTCATTTCCACCGCCGAATCTGCTGTCACGGCTCTTGCCGATGGCATCAATCTCATCAATAAATATGATACATGGTGCCTGTTTCTGGGCATCCTTAAACAAATCTCTTACCCGGGATGCACCAACACCTACAAACATCTCCACGAAGTCAGAACCAGCCAGTGAGAAGAACGGAACATTTGCTTCTCCGGCAACTGCCTTGGCAAGCAGAGTTTTACCGGTTCCAGGAGGTCCTACAAGCAATGCTCCCTTCGGAAGTTTTGCTCCGATTTCACGGTATTTTTTCGGATTATGCAGGAAATCTACTACTTCCTGTAAAGATTCTTTTGCTTCATCCTGTCCGGCAACATCCTTAAAGGTTACACCGGTTGTCTTTTCTACATATACTTTGGCATTGCTCTTGCCGACTCCCATCATTCCGCCGCCGGCTTTCTTCATGACTGCGCCAAAAATAATCCAGATAATAATTAAAGGCAATACAATACTTAAAATATTAAATACCCATGTCGACGTATTATTCGGAATATATCCGTCAATTTCTACATTGTGTTTATTTAAGAGGTCTAATAAATTTTCATCTTTAATAAATCCGGTATAATAGGTCATCTTTACCAGCGTCTTATCATCTGACTTTGGTGTGATATTATACTGGTTTGCACCTACTTCGACCTTTTCTACCTTGTCATCCTTTACCATCTGGACAAATTCCGTATAGGTAATCCGCTGGGAAGTCATATCTGCACTGCAACGGTTTAAAAGACTCATAAAGAACAGCGTCACAAGAGTAATGATAACAAATGCCAGTATCATCTGGCCATTACCGCCCTTTTTATCGCCGTTCTGATTATTATTCCCATTATTCTGGTTATTATTTCCACCATTCTGATTATTATTTCCATTATTAAACAGGTTATCCATTGTATCCTCCGTATATGATTCTCGAAACTCTCCCAAAATATAGTTCTTATTATATGTAATCTGCCCGGATAAATCAATAATAACTCTGTTAAGTTTTCCTTTCTTTTCTAAATATTTTATAAATTTTTGTGGATTTATTTTTACTGTCGTTGTATAATAGACTAAGTTTGAGAAAAAATGAGACCGACGGCGCATTCACTGTCGGTCTATCTAAGTTTTAACCATATACACACATTTAAGGAGGAACTACCATGCCTGTAAAATACGTCTTTGTCACCGGTGGAGTTGTTTCCGGTCTCGGAAAAGGCATTACTGCTGCATCTCTTGGCCGTCTGTTAAAAGCCAGAGGCTACAAGGTTACCATGCAGAAATTTGACCCGTATATCAACATTGACCCGGGTACCATGAACCCAATCCAGCACGGTGAAGTTTTCGTTACCGATGATGGTGCAGAAACCGACCTGGATTTAGGCCATTATGAACGTTTCATTGACGAAAGTCTTACCAAGAATTCTAACGTTACTACCGGAAAGGTTTACTGGTCTGTACTTCAGAAAGAACGCCGTGGAGACTTTGGCGGAGGTACTGTTCAGGTCATTCCACATATTACCAATGAAATCAAGAGCCGGTTCTACCGTAACTTTACTTCCAATGATACCCATATTGCCATCATTGAAGTAGGTGGTACTGTCGGAGATATTGAAAGCCAGCCTTTCTTAGAGTCCATCAGACAGTTCCAGCATGAAGTCGGACATGAAAATGCAATTCTGATTCATGTAACACTGATTCCTTATATCAAGGCATCCGGTGAATTAAAGACCAAACCGACACAGTCCAGTGTAAAGGAATTACAGGGAATGGGTATCCAGCCGGATATTATCGTATGCCGTTCCGAGCATCCTTTAGACCAGGGCTTAAAAGATAAAATTGCTTTATTCTGTAATGTGCCAAATGACCATGTGCTGCAGAATCTGGACGTAGAATATCTCTACGAAGCACCACTTGCCATGGAAAAAGAAAATCTGGCAAAGGTTGCCTGCGATTCTCTTCATCTTCCATGTCCGGAGCCGGATTTAAAAGACTGGACCGATATGGTTGAAGCATTACGCAATCCGATTCAGGAAGTAAATATCTCCTTAGTCGGAAAATATACACAGCTTCATGATGCTTATATCTCTGTTGTAGAAGCATTAAAACATGGCGGAATTGCCGAGCGTGCAACCGTTAATTTAAACTGGGTAGATTCCGAATTATTAAATGATGAAAATGCAGAAGAAATTCTTGGTACTTCTGACGGAATTATTGTACCGGGTGGTTTCGGTGACCGTGGTGTAGAAGGAATGATCACTGCTGCAAAATATGCAAGAGAACATAAAATTCCATACCTTGGTCTCTGTCTTGGTATGCAGGTTGCTATCATTGAATATGCAAGACACGTCTGCAGACTCAATGACGCGCACAGCATCGAATTGGACCCGAACACCACACATCCTGTTATTGCTCTGATGCCGGATCAGGATGGCATTGAAGACATCGGTGGAACCTTACGTCTCGGTTCTTACCCATGTGTTCTGGATACTGATTCCCTTGCTTATCAGGTTTACGGAGAAGAAACCATCCACGAAAGACATCGTCACAGATACGAAGTGAACAATGATTACCGTAACATTCTTACTGAAAACGGTATGAAACTGTGTGGCCTTTCTCCGGATGGACGTATCGTAGAAATGGTAGAAATTCCTGGACACCCTTGGTTCGTTGCAACCCAGGCCCATCCAGAATTAAAATCCAGACCAAACCGTCCACATCCTTTATTCAAAGGCTTTATTAAAGCAGCAACTGAAATCAGAAAGCAGAAATAGACTTTATTTTAAAAACAGCCTGTGATTTTCATGATACATCATGAAAATCACAGGCTGTTTCTGTTTTGCAAATATAACCCAAAATCAAAGCAGTACTGCTTACTTTCTTTCTCCGTCTAAGAAACGCATCTCGCCCTCTTCCTCTTCTTCCGGTTTTGAGAAGCCAATCATTCTCGCCTTTTCTCCATTTAAAAGACGCAGGCACTGCGGGCAAAGTGTTCCAAAGGAAACCGGCTGTCCGCACCGGGAACAATAATTCGACATAATACCTGCTTTATCCTTTTCTTTATATTCAATTCTTCCCTCTTTAATCCACTGCTTTACCATCCGTACCGGAATATCAAAATACTCTGCCACCTGATATTCATTTACATCATTGTTTCGTACAAATTCCCGCACTTTATCAAAAAGAAGCAGTTCCTCACAGGCATAACAGTATTCCCTGTCTGACAAAGGCGGCAATGCCTTTCTGCACATCTTACAATACTTAACTTCTGTCTCCATTCTTCCCATCACCTGCTAACTGTATTTATTCTGTATCTTCTGAAGATATGTCACATATTTTTCTCTCATCTCTGCCGGCTCGATAATCTCAACCTTTTCTCCAAGACCACAAAGCCAGCCGTAAAACTGTCCGCTGACTGCCACATGAAGTCTTGCTCTAAAATGCATATCATCTGCTTTTCTGACATTTACTTCCTGTCCAAACCGATCGATCACCACGCCAATCATATCATTTTCACAAAGCAGTGTCACCGTTTCTTCCTCACCGGCAAACATTCCAAAAGTTTTCTTTGAATAAGATGCAATATCAAAGGTTTCAAACTGCTTAAGACCTTCCCGTTTCTTTCTGGTCAGTGAAATCTTAAGCATCTTATCCACGCGGAAATGCTTGATAATCTTATCTTCCTCATCATATGCTATAAGATAATAATTCTCATCATCCCAGGAAAGCACCAGTGGACTCACCTCGTAAAATGCTCCGTCCCGTCGAAGCTCCATTTCTTTTTCGATATTCCACGAAAAATACTGGAAACGGATTTTTACATCTCCGGAAATTCCATTGTAAATCATATCAATGTTATAATAAATATTCTCATTAATGGTCTTATTCCGGTTGGTTACCACTACCTGACGCTGAAGCTGTTTTGCCTCATAGACGCTGACCAGCTTCTCCAACTTATGTATCAGCTCTCTTGATTTCTTCTGTGTAATGAACTTCGATGACTGCACCGCATCCACCAAAAGTTTCAATTCTGCCAGTTCAAAATCACGGCTTCCGATATAATATCCACCTCGGTACTCCTGTTCCCTTAAAATATCCACGCCAAAGTCCTGCAGCATCTCCAAATCCCGATAAATACTTTTGCGTTCTGCCGAAATACCCTTCTGATTCAGATATGCAATAATTTCCTTCATCCTGACGGCATGCTTTTCATCCGTCTGTTCATATAACAGTTCTAATATATATAATATTTTCAGTTTCTGATGCTCTGTTTTTCCCATAGCTCTAGTATAGCATAGGGCAAAACTTTGTGATACCTGTTTTTTAAATTTTCTGACATTTTATACTCTTTTCGAACTACGCCGATTATATTTTATATTTTTACTGCAAAAAGGAATTGTCAGTCCCGCTAATCCATGCTATAATATATATAATTAAAGATTGAATTACCAAGAGACGAGAGCAAGGTAAAGAAGAGCGAGAGCATCGCTTTTATTTATCTTGCTTTTTTTGTTGCCAGCAGAAAGGAGTTTTATATGTACGATATTGCAATTATTGGTGCCGGAGTCACCGGCTGTGCCATTGCCAGAGAGTTATCCCGCTATCAGGCAGGCATCTGTGTCATTGAACGGGAAGAGGATGTCTGCTGTGGAACCTCCAAAGCCAACAGTGCCATTATCCACGCCGGATTTGACGCAAAACCGGGCACACTGAAAGCAAAGCTTAATGTAGAAGGAAATGCCATGATGGATACTCTCTCTAAGGATCTGGACATTCCTTTTGTACGAAACGGTTCTCTGGTGGTCTGCACCGATGAACAGGATGCCAGCGAATTGGAACGTCTTTTGGAACAGGGAAAAGAAAATGGGGTCAAAGAATTACGCATTCTTGACCGTGAAACCTTACACAGCATGGAACCAAATTTAGACGATCATGTCACAAGCGCTCTCTACGCGCCCACAGGTGGTATCGTCTGTCCGTTTCATATGACAATTGCCTTCGCAGAAAATGCCGTTGCAAATGGCGTTGAATTCTTTTTAAATACTGCTGTAACTTCTATCACCAGCCTAGAAGATGGATACCTGATTTCCACTGATAAGCAGGATATCACCGCAAAAACTGTTATCAACGCTGCCGGTGTATATGCAGATGTTTTTCACAATATGGTAAGCAGCAAAAAACTTCACATTACCGCCCGGAAAGGCGAATACCAGCTTCTTGATAAATCTGCCGGAGCTCATGTATCCCATACGATTTTCCAGCTACCGGGTAAAATGGGAAAAGGTGTCCTGGTTACTCCTACGGTTCACGGCAATCTTCTCGTTGGTCCGACCGCAGAGGATACCGCTAACAAAGAAGGCATCAATACCACCAGAGAAGGACTTGCTTCTCTTTCCGAAAAAGCCTCCCACAGCGTTAAGAATCTTCCGATGCGGCAGGTCATTACTTCTTTTGCAGGACTTCGTGCCCATGAAGACAATGGCGACTTTATCATCGGCGAAGCAGCTGATGCTCCCGGCTTTTTTGATGCCGCTGGTATCGAATCTCCAGGACTTTCCTCTGCACCAGCCATTGGCGTCATGATGGCTGAACTGGTGCGGAATAAAATGCATTTAACCGAAAAAGAAAATTTCATTGCCACCCGCAAAGGAATTTTAAGACCGGAAGATCTTTCCTTAGAAGAAAGAAATGAACTGATTAAAAAGCAGCCTGCCTATGGAAACATTATCTGCCGCTGTGAAATGATTTCAGAAGGAGAAATTCTCGATGCTATTCACCGCCCGCTGGGTGCCCGCTCTTTAGATGCCGTCAAGCGCCGTACCAGAGCAGGCATGGGACGCTGTCAGGCAGGTTTTTGTTCCCCGCGTACCATGGAAATTCTTGCCAGAGAAGTTCCTATGGAAATGACGGACATCAGTAAATGCGGTGGTGCTTCACAGTTTGTCTATGGATATAACAAAGAGATTCAGGAGGAAATGCCATGAAATCATATGATTTAGTAATCGTTGGCGGCGGTCCTGCAGGACTTGCAGCCGCTGTATCCGCAAAAGAAAATGGGATAAATGATATTCTCATTATTGAACGTGACAAAGAGCTGGGCGGCATCTTAAACCAGTGTATCCATAACGGGTTCGGACTTCATACCTTTAAGGAAGAGCTGACCGGACCGGAATATGCTTCCCGCTTTATTGAAAAAGTACTCGCTCTTGGTATCTCTTACAAATTAAACACTATGGTAATGGATATCTCCCATACGAAAAAAGTAACTGCCATGAACCGGGAAGATGGCATGTTTGAGATTCAGGCAAAAGCAATTATCCTTGCCATGGGCTGCAGAGAGCGGAGTCGTGGTGCCCTTAATATTCCGGGCTATCGTCCGGCAGGTATCTACTCCGCCGGAACGGCACAGCGTCTTGTCAATATGGAAGGCTATATGCCGGGCAGGGAAGTCGTTATCTTAGGCTCCGGTGATATCGGTCTGATTATGGCACGCCGCATGACCTTAGAGGGTGCCAAAGTAAAAGTCGTAGCAGAACTGATGCCTTATTCCGGTGGTCTCAAGCGTAATATTGTTCAATGTCTGAATGACTTTGATATTCCGCTGAAATTAAGCCATACCGTTATTGATATTGAAGGAAAAGAGCGTGTCACCGGTGTTACCATTGCAGAAGTCGGCTCCGATGGAAGGCCAATTGCCGGTACAGAAGAATATTATTCCTGCGATACGCTCCTCTTATCCTGTGGTCTGATTCCGGAAAATGAATTAAGCCGCAGTGCCGGTGTCACTTTAAATCCAGTCACCTCCGGTCCTGTTGTAAATGACAGCTTAGAAACCAGTATTTCCGGTGTTTTTGCCTGTGGAAATGTCCTGCATGTCCATGACCTGGTGGATTATGTTTCTGAAGAAGCCGGTATCGCCGGAGCGAATGCTGCGCATTATATTTTATCCGGCAACACTGCTGATGCATGTAATACCAGCAGCCAGCATTCCGATGCATCTGTGTCCGAAAGCAGCCAGCCGGCTGTTGAAATCATTCCAACCGGCGGCGTCCGCTATACCGTTCCAAAATACATCCGGCCGGATGCCATGGCAGACAAAGTTACTGTCCGGTTCCGCGTGGGACAAATTTATAAAAACTGCGGAATTGCCACTTACTTCGGCAAAGAGCGTATCAGTTTCCGGAAACGTCCGGTTATGGCTCCGGGCGAAATGGAATCCGTTGTCCTTACCAAAGAACAGCTTACCAACTGCCCTGATTTAGAGCAGATTACCATTTGTATAGAGGAGGCATAAGAGAATGGAAAAACGTGAATTAACCTGTATCGGCTGCCCTTTAGGCTGCTCCATTACCGTAACCATGGAAAATGCAGAAATACTTGACGTTACCGGTAACACCTGCAAACGCGGCCATGCTTATGCCCGTAAGGAAGTTACCCATCCAACCAGAATCGTAACTTCTACCGTCCGGGTATCCGGTGGCACGATTCCGATGGTGTCCTGCAAAACCAAAGAGGATATCCCAAAAGAAAAGATTTTTGCAATTATCAATGCTCTCCGGGGCATCACTGTTCCTGCACCGGTCTCTATCGGAGATGTTCTCCTTCAGGACGTTGCAGGCACCGGCGTGGACATCATTGCCACGAAAAATGTTCCTGCAAAATTATAATCTCATTGTTATCAAATGATTCACATCATTCTGATAAATATTTATTCCAGGGGAATAACTGTTTTGGTACGCCAGCATCTGATTGAGGGGTCAGATGCCTGTCTCTTATACACATCTCC
>ERZ1026850.1005-NODE-1005-length-15848-cov-5.564681_pt1 | contig 15848 bp, 8 predicted proteins | sample MGYA00380155_ERZ1026850 | MGnify/ENA primary metagenome ERZ1026850 (study PRJEB33269, sample SAMEA4719791) | human gut metagenome | biome: human-associated habitat; feature: organic feature; material: feces | place: Cameroon | collected 2013-10 ... | reverse complement strand
CAGCCTCGGTCTCGTGGGCTCGGAGATGTGTATAAGAGACAGGATGTGCAGGCCGCACTCAAAGCAGCAAAGCAGGAAGCTTCGCCGTGCGTGCTCAAAGGAATCGATGCAATGATTCAGATGGCCGAGGGGCGCTCCAGCCAGGAAATCGGAAATGAGTTTGGGGTGTCCGCCAATCTTGTTTGTGCCTGGGTATCCAAGGCGAGAAAATATCTGAAAAGCCGGCCGGAAATATTAGCGCTGGCAGAAATGTAATAAGTAATAGGGACGCTGAGAAACATCATCTCAGCGTCCCATTTTTTGTTTTCGGAGGTACATATGAAAAAAGACAATAAGTTATGCCAAGTACTGATCCCACTTTCCATAGCTATTACAGTAATCGTTTTATTCCGATGCGTGCTCTTCATCGGCTATGTGTCGACCGCTTCTATGGAACCGACTTTAAAAACGGATAGCCTGTTTTTCGGGATTAGAATTGTTGACTCTATTGAAGTCGGGGATATTATCGTCTTTCGGCATGATGAGAAGCTGCTTGTAAAACGTGTTGCTGCTGTCGGCGGCGATATGATCGAACATAACGGTCAGACATTGGCAGTGCCCAAAAACCACTTCTATGTGCTCGGAGACAATACTGAACATTCCTATGATTCAAGGTGTTGGGCGGAACCATTTGTGAAATCGAAGGATATCGTGGCAAAAGTATGCGCTAAGTGAAAGCTGTAATACTCCGCTGGTATAAGCAGAGCTTTTTGCGCTCTGCGTTCACCAATAATTGAACGGCTGTGCCATTATCAATTTGAATGAAGTCCTTATAATTATATATGGAGGTGACCATGGAATGTCGATGCAAACTGAAACACTTGGAAAAACCATTAAAGCAGCTCGGAACAAGGCTGGCTTTGGAGTTAAGGAATTGTCCGTATGGATTGGAGTTTCAGAGCGATACTTATATAGGATTGAGAACGAAGGCAAAATACCAACATTTGAAGTCCTCAAGAAACTTGTCCGGGAATTAGCCATTGACGGAAACCTGATCTTCTACCCAGAGAAGATGTCCAAAGATGCCGAGGTGGAAGACCTCGTCCGTATGCTTTACAACTGCGATGATCGTTCTCTGAAAATCATTAGGGCAACTGTGAAAGCCGCATTGGAGAGCAATAAAAGCAGTGTTGATACCATTGTTTTTGATGAGAATAATTGAAAATGCAGGGTTTAACCCTGATTTAATGCTCTTTCTTGCAAAATAACTCGAAATGTGATATATTAAATATAGCAATATACGCTGAAATACACTTTGGAGGTTCAGATATGAACAAAACAGAATTTGTTGCTGCGGTTGCAGAGGCTGCCGGCGCAAGTAAGAAAGACGCAGAAAACATTATTAATGCAACCCTCGCACAGATCGAAAAAGTACTTGTTGCGGGTGACAAGGTACAGTTTGTCGGTTTCGGCACTTTTGAAACCCGTGAGCGTGGAGAGAGAACCGCAAAGAATCCCCGTACCGGCGAGGCGATCACCGTTCCGGCAGCTAAGGCTCCGGCATTTAAAGCAGGCAAGGCTCTCAAGGATGCCGTCAATAAGTAAACCGAATTACAAAGCAAAAGGCACAGCCATCGAAATGATAGCTGTGCCCTTTTTGAATATCTACCTTTTATTGCACATTACCGAGGCGCAGAACATACCGTCCTTTACTTCAAAACGGCAGACACCGCCGTACTGCTCGGCAATGCTTTTTACCGACTGTGTGCCGAGTCCGGGACCTTTATGCTTGGTCGAGAGAAATTCATTATCGGTTGTGCGCCGGAGCGTTCCGGTAAAGGTGTTATCGACTGTGACGCAAAGGGTGCTGCCTTTGAGCCTTGCCCGAATATCAATTTTTCGGTCATCACCGTGTTCCTCTTTGCAGGCGTCTATGGCGTTCTCGATCAGGTTGCCGAACAGAACGGAAATATCGGTATCCGAAACGAAAATATCGCCGGGGATCTCTGCGTTGACGATGTAGTCAATATCATTATCCTTAGCCTGCTGCGCGAAATAAAGCAGCACGGCATTGGCGGCGGGATTCTCGCAGAAACGAATGAGCGAATCGTCCGGCAGACTGTCGTTATAGCCGTCGAGATATTTTAGTAATGCGTCAAGCTCTCCCTTGCTCACATATTCGCGTATAAGCGAGATATGATGCCGCACATCGTGCTTGGCACGGCGGGCGTCGGTGATTTTTTCCTGCAGATTCTCATATTGCACCGCCTGCATAGAAAGCTGATGATTCTTTTCCTCCAGCTCCAGCGTTTGATTCTGCTCCAAAATTAAGCGGGTCACGACATAGTAGATCAGAATCGCTCCCACATTGATGATAAACAAAAACAGAGTGTTCTTCGGACGCAGCGCAATTTCCAGCGCCGAACGGGAAACAACGCTGTATATTGCAAAATACCATACGATATAGAAGGTTGCGGGAATCAGCCACAGATACCGCCACTCAAAGCCGGACGGTTCTTTTTCTACTGCCGGAGTGAATACGGACTTCATATAAAGAAAGATCGGCACAGAGAGAATGATCTCCACAGCAAAGAGCATCAGCGAGAAGGACCAGCGGTAGCTCTGCACAGCCAGTGCCGGAAACAAAAGTCCCTCAATGCATTTGGCGGAGATCACGGCGAAGTTGGCAAGATTGGAGATCATCAGCAGCGTAAAAAGCGTTTTGCCGAAGTGCTTCTTCACGGCGAGAAAATAGAAAGCGGCATACAGCGCTGTGCTGAGCGCACTGGCGATTGCGGCATGATTTCCGGGAACAAAGCTGACCCATGCGCCGAGCAGCACCTGAATGACAGACAGCAGTCCGATCAGAATTCCGGTAACGCCTCTTGAAAACCGCAGACTGTGCCGGAACGGATAGAGCGCCAGAGCAAGAAACGGCAGAAAGTTCAGCAGCGAATATACGATGATCTCAATGAACCGATAAACAGGCGGCATTACCGTTTGCCTCCTTTACGCAGTTGCTCAAACAGGAAGGATGAATAGGCATCCGTCACCTCTTTTGCCTTGCGGCGGCTGATGGGAATAAGACTGCCGTTGCTCATGGTAAAGGTGTCTGCGTTCTGTGCGTCGACCTCGTGAAAGTTGATGATCAGCCCTTTCGACGGGATAAAGAAATACGGATAGCCGCAAAGCAGCGCTTCGATTTCCGAAAGGTTTGCCCGCAGGATGATATCCTTCCCGTATTTGCAGTGCAGCGTCGTATAATGTGCGGCGTAGTCTGCATAAATGATATCGCGCAGAACGACGCTTTTGCCGTCAGGCAGCTGTATTGTCCGTTCTTTTTCGACTTGGGCAAGATCTATGCGGTCAAGCATTGCTTTGACACGCTCCCGGTCAAACGGCTTGTGCAGATAGTAGCAGGCATTTACCTCGTAGCTCTCGCTGGCAAACTCATTGCTTGTGGTGTCGAATGCGATACGGACATCGCTGTCCGTTTTGCGTATTTCCCTTGCCACATCCATGCCGGTGAGCTTGTCCATGAAAATATCCAGCACGATCAGTTCAAAAGCGCCGGGCTGCCAAGTTTGCAGAAAGTCCTCTCCGCTTTTGAAATATGTAAGCTCGGCAGACGAACCGAGCAGTTCTCCAAAATAAGTTTGCAGACATTCATACATCCGTATGTCGTCGTCAACGATTGCGATCCTCAAAACAAAACTCCTCTTTATGCTATACGGTCGGGTACTACTCAACTGCATTCATTATACCACATGATTGTGAAAAAACAAAGCGTCAATCCCTAAATGATTACCGCTTGAGTCCTTTTTTGACCGCTTGCGCCAAACCGATTGCGGAAATTTCAGATATCAGTTATGATATCTATGTATAATTGTGCCTGCGAGGAGGTGCCATATGAGGTTGATTCTATACGGAACCGAAACGGACAGAGATGAGTTTATGTGCTCCGTTACTGCCTTACCGGACCTGCGTTACCGTAAAATGCAGGTAACAGACTATCCGGATTATGACAGCTTTATCACAGGACTCGGAGAAAGCCCGCCGGACTGCATCGTGATTGCGATGGACGGCGCGGACGGTATGGAGGGCGTCATCGCCGCCAAAAGCGTCTGCAAAGATGTCCCGGTGCTTTGGTTTTCGGATGATAACGGATTCGGCGTGCAGTCTTACAGGCTCGGCTGTGCATATTTTCATAAAAAGCCTGTTTCCCCGCAGGTCCTCTCTGCGGCGATTGCAAGATGCGTGTAAAGGAGTAACGAGATGAACACAAACATGACACTGGAAAAACGGATACTTTCCGTGCTGCTGACGGTTATCATGGTATTTTCCATGGTGCCGCTATCGGTATTTGCGGCGGACGGCAATCAGGCGTCTGTATTTGCGGCAGGCGGCGAGGCGGAGGTGACATTGGCAAACGGCTCGACGATCAATTTTAACAGCTATGCCGACGCGGTCGGATATGCAAACCGAAACGGCGGCGCGCTCAAGCTGCTTGCCGATATCACAGTGCCGGAGTCTGAAACTCTTGACGATATTCCATTCATCACCGGCGAATTTACGCTGGATCTGAACGGAAAAAGCATCAACTATGTAGATGTAGGCTCGTATGGTTATGACGAGGAAGCGGAAAAGGAAATCAAGGGGACGCCCGGTACGCTGACCGTGACCGACAGCGTCGGAGGCGGCGAGATCGAGAATCTGGCAGTGAACGCCGGCACGCTGACTGTCGATAGCGGTTCGATCGTCGATCTGAAGGCGGAAAGCTTTGCTGCTGAGGTGAACATCACCGGCGGTGAGGTGGAATTTTTTAATCTTAACGACGGTGAAGACGAGGAGGTTTTTGCCAATGTTTCGGGTGGCTCGGTACAGTGGTTCACAATTAACGGCGGCACGCTGACCGTAAACGGCGGCGAATATCCGGAAAGGATAAATCTGTACGCAGACGGCGGCACGACGAACATTGCAGACGGCACCTTTGCAGACCTGGAGCTGAGGATCAGTCATGGTGAGATTCGTCTGACCGGCGGCATATTCACGAAGATCTCCACCGAGCTGGAAAGTGGCTCCAGTGAATATAAGGAGCCGACTCTCGCCAGCCTGCTTGGGGACGGCTGTGCGTTTTACGGCGCCGACGGCGGCGGTATCGTAAATGCCGATGTACTGACTCTTGAAAACGTAAAGATCATTGCCGATCATCAGCATAGCTACAGAAACGGCAAATGCACCGGGTGCGGTGCGCCGTGTCCGCACGGCAATGTGGATAACGCCACGGGAATCTGCAAGGATTGCGACACCCAGCTTGAAGCGAAGGTGACCTATACGGGTAAAGCGCCGGTGTTCTTTACCTCATTCCGCGAGGCTGTTGATTCTGTTTTTCACAACCAAAAGGCGCAGGTCACGGTTACCTTGCTCAATTACAAATACGATCTGGGAATAAATCCGCTTTATATTTCAAATAACAACAATATCAAACTGGATCTGAACGGTCACACCATGTCCGGCAGCGACAGAATTATTGTTATGAATAACTCGGCTCTTACCGTGGCAAACGGAAAGCTTGATTCTAAGCTTACAATAGAAGCGGCAGGCGGAGATGTTACGATTGCTGATGACTGCAAGGGTGTCGGCACTATTAGGGTGACCGATGCCGAATCAACCGTGACGGTTCTCGGCGGCAATATCGGCAGCCTGAGATTGCCTTACACCGATACCGAGAGCCTTAAAAACATAAAGCTCTCCGGCGGTACCTTCAACTCTGTTAGCTTTACGGGCGGCGGCGATAAGGTGGTTATTTCGGATATGCTGGAGGCAGGCTATGCCTTTAAGGATAACAAGGGAACGCTGACAAGGAACCCGGGCGACCTGGTTGCCTACGGACTTACGACGTCTGCTAATACATACTTTGCAAACCTTGAGGTCGTTGAATGCGATCACAGCGAGGGAAATGATGTAAAAGGCTATTGTAACTACTGTGGGAAAATATACGCAGCAAAAATTACGGATAAAAACGGTGTTGTAAGCTATGTTGAAGAATTGCAGGAAAGCGATTTCTCAAACGGCAACACGGTTGTTTTGTTCAGTAATATTGATAAAACTTTAATACCGAACAGCTCCTGCACAATTAACCTGAACGGTAAAACCATCAGCCAAATTGACTTTGCTGTACCGGACGGAACCCTGACCCTTAAGGGCTGCGGTAAAATCGGAGCTGTTACCATTGGTGATCATAATACCGACAGCACGCTGGTGATCGAAGATGCGGCTTATTGGAATCGCGTTGAGATTGGCACGCTGTCTATCAACAAGACCACGAATACCAAGCTGAACGGCGGACAGTTCGACAAGATCGAGCGGAATGACGGCGGCTTCGTGGAGGATCTGCTGGCTGACGATTGCTCCTTCTTCAACAGAGAGTGGGAGTGGCCTGAATATATCTCAGGCAAGACGAGCCTTACCAAAACGTATTATGTCGCCGAGCACCATCACTGGTTCATAGTGAACATCGAAGGCGAGACCCAGTGCCAGGAATGCGGTATGCCTTGCCATCACACGGCAATCGGCGCGGACGGCAAGTGTCAGGATGTCTGCAAACGGCAGATCTATGTGGCTATGCTTACAAAGGCGGACGGTACGGCGGAAAATTACGATATATTTGCTAATGCATGGACTGCGGCAGTCTCAAACGAAGGCTCAACGCTGAAACTGCTCTGTGATATCACTCTTGACAAGGCGGAAGACGGTATCATTGCGCAGTCCGGCAAATTTACCCTTGATCTCAACGGCAAAACCGTCAGCGGTGAAATTACAAATCAGTTGCTTACCGTCAGCGGTACGGCAGATATCACTATCCGAAACGGAAAACTGATCAATACCTTCAACAAGGATCAAACGGATATAAACAAGTCATGTGCCAACGCTTTGGCAATTGACGGCGGAACTGTAACCTTGGACGTGGTAGAACTAACTGCCGGTCACGGATTTAAAAGCGCCCGTTCCTGTGCGGCTTATATTTTCAGCGGAAGCCTTACGGTGGTAAACGGAACCTTTACAGGGCTATTCGGCGTGGCTGATGTGTGGGGAGCGCATCCTTCGGCAAAAATCACATCGGCAACGCTGCATGACGGAATTTACTATGATCGTACAGGTATCACCGCCATTGATTATGCAGGGCTGAAAGCGTTTTTTGCCGACGGAAGTATGCTTTTTGATAAGGACGGAAAGTATATTGATGTCGAAGATGAAGCATATTGGCGGATTGACGGAGAGGGAGAAAACACGTATGTCTCCTTTGGCTACAGTGAAGAATGCGTTATCAAGCCCCACACTCATAATTCCTATGTTGACGGCAAGTGCGCCGAGTGCGGCTATGCCTGCCCGCATGACAGCGGCATAAACGACCGTGAGGCGGGCTACTTTGAAAAGGCGATCTGCTCGATCTGTCATTGCGAATACGGCGATTTTGCGCCCGACACCACGGCACCCACGGGCGAAATCAAGGTAAAAGATCGCACATGGTGGGAAAGCTTTATCCATGCGATAACCTTCGGTTTGTTTTATAAGGAAAAGGTTACGGTGGAAATCACTGCTAGTGACGACAGCTACAGTCAGGCAGGATATAACCCCGATGAGCACGCTGTTAAGATCGAATATTTTATCAGCGAAACTGCGCTCGGCGAAGAAGAGGTAAAGGCTCTTGCGTTCAAAGAATACACAGACCCGATCGATCTTACCGATGATCAGCGGTATGTTATTTATGTGCGCTTGACCGACTATGCAGGCAACATTGCATACGCTTCAAGCGGAGGCTTTGCGATTGATACGACTGCGCCTGTTGTCGAGGCTTACACTTATGCTAACGGTCAGACCAAAGGATGTTCGGACGGTCAGCGTGCGGAAGTCTGCGGCACCACACAATTCAATTTTATCGATGATAATTTTGACGCTGCCTATGTGATCATCGACGGAAAAAAAGAGAGTATATGGGGCGATTCCTATTTTGCGGATCCTTCCAATTCTTCTGATGCTTATCTCATAGAACGGTGGATCACATTTGAGGTGCACGATAAGGCCGGCAACATTTCGACGGTTGAGGTCTATGTGCACAAGGCGCACTCCTTTGACGAGGAGACCGGCGTATGCGCATACTGCGGATATCAGGCTGCCGTATTGATCAAATGCAGCAATGATAATAACGAGGAAGAGTTTGTATCAGGCGGCGGCTTGGATGAGACAATGCGTAAAGCTGATGAGAATAGATTCGACCGATTCTACCTGAAGCTTTACGGAAATGTTGAAAAAATGTCTGGAGCCGGGGCGTATGGCAGTACGAGCAAAAAATGGACATTTGATTTGAACGGCTACACAATTTCTAATCCTTCGAGTGTTGACCCTGATTCCGTGGCTGCCCTATTCTATGTCGCGGGCGATATTACATTCGTAGGCAATGGTGCTATGAATGCGGATGTCATGGTGGACGGAGGTCCGCTGACGATCGACGGCGAATGCTCCTTCCAAAAGCTGGAACATAAGCGCGGCACACTGACGGTCAACGCCGGTTCCTTTGAATCACTTATCATTTCCAAACTTGATGTAGGTTGGTCATACACAAGAGAAACTGCGCTTTACGGCGGACATTACGGCGAGGTAAAGATCGTCGATATCGAAGGACTTACCTGTGCCGATCTGCTCGCCAGGGGCTGCCGCTTTGAAGGTCTGACTCTTGAGCAGGCAAAGGTAACGGAGCTGAAAAATGTCACCGTCGTTGCCTGCGATCATGCAGATATCGGTAGTGACGGCATCTGCCCCGACTGCGGAATGGAGTTTTCCCTCTCTGTTGAAGCAAACGGAACAGCAAAATTGTTTGAAACATTTGAAAGCGCTATCCGCTATGCCGAGCAGAACGACGGCTGCACCGTGAAGCTTTTGAAGGATATTACCGTTGCGGGCACGAGTTCCATGGTATCACACTATCGTCTCGCCTTTACCGAAGGCTCGTATACGCTTGACCTTGCAGGAAAAACGCTGACGGTCGGAGCGGTGGAGGGCAGCTATCTGACGGTCAGTGTCGAGTGTGATCTCACGATCTCCGACTCCGTCGGAGGCGGCAAAATCGTCGGCGAAACGGGTGCGGAAGCGATCGAAGTCAGGGGAAAGCTGACGGTCTCCGGCGGCGACTTTACGGAAATCTACAAAATAGAAGCCTGCGGCGCCGATAGTCTTGTGCTTGAGGGCGGCAGCTTCAAAATGGTAAGCAGTGCGCTGAGCGCCGAGGCGGTCTCGCCTCTGAGCTATCTTGCCGAGGAGCGCGCCTATCAACTGACAACCGGAGACAACCGGTATGCAAACGAAAGCGATGTTGTGCGTGATACGGTCGGCACGATGACCACGTGCTATATCAGAAATGTCTCTGTGGTGTCGGCGCCTTTGAAATTCCATGGTCAGCCTCGTGACGACATCTACTATCTCACTATGCCGAACTACGAAAAGTGGGCCATTTTTACGCTTTTATACAGCGGCGGTTATCCGTCAAAAGGGGACATCGCCATTACCGGTGAAAGGATAGACGGAACGGTCGTGTATACAAACACGGTCAAACCCACAAGAATTTTCCAGGATGGCATTAATCTCTGGGATTTCACTACGGAGGATTCCGGGCAATACCGCATCAAGCTGGAATACAACGGCTATGTGCTCTATTCAAATACTTTTACAATCACTATGGCAGTGTGCGAGCACCCGGGCTATGACGAGTATAACAAGTGCTCCCAGTGCTACTGCGACCTTGCGGCAGCTATTGTAAAAGACGGCAAAACGACCGGATATGTAAACTTTGCGGACGCACTTACAGCGGCGCAGACCGACGCGAACAAGGGCTGTGTGCTTTGGCTTTTGACCGATGTGAACGGCAGGGTCACCGTCAGCGGCGGCGACTTCAAGTTTAGTATTAACGGCCATAGTATCGGCGGGCTCGGTGTTACGAAAACCGCTAAGCTGAACATTTTCAGCGGTACCGTAAACGGAACCGTTACCGTTGCAAAGACGGCGAACCTTATCGCATCGGTTACCAATTTCATGGAAGCGGTCAATGATATCGGCAATATGAGCTCATTTATCAATTGTGTATTTGCACAGTCGCTCAATGCCAAAGGAAGTAATACCAACCTCAACAACTGTACAATAAACGGTGCGCTTAATGTTTCCGGCAACGAGGTTACGCTGACCGCAAGCACGGTATACGGCAAGGCCACCGTAAACAACGGCGGTTTGCTCAGATTTATGGGCAACGGCGGTAAATACGGCGAGACCCTTGTAAAATCCGGCGGTGGGCTTGAAGTATACTCAAACAATACAGTCAGCGGTACGATCACGGCACAGTCGGGCAGTGAGGTGAAACTTTCCGGCGGTGTTTATACCGAAATTGCGGCCGAGAGCGGTGCCAAGCTGACAGTTTCGGGCGGCGAATTTACCAATATCACCGTTAACGGTCAGCATCTTATCGACTGCCTTGCGGAGGGTAAGGCTTTTGAGGATATGAACAACGGCTTTATCATTGACGGTCGTGTGGGTATTGCAGGGAATGTTAAGGTCGTAGACCACACACATACCTGCGTTTGGAAAACCTCCACTCACGAAAAGCTCTGCGGCTGCGGCTATGTGGAGGCTGTCGATACCGAAGCGCCGGTCATTTCCGGTATTGATCCGGAGAATAATCACTACGGCTCGCTGGAGTTCACCGTTACCGATGAAAACGACTTCACTGTGTGGCTGGACGGCGAGAAGATTACGCTCGTCAACGGGAAATATACCATGGAGCCGGACAACGAGATCCATTTGATCACGGCGACCGACGTTGCGGGCAACACGGTCAGCTTCCGGTTCGGACTCTTTAAGATTTACAATGTCACGCTTCCTACAGGCGCAGGCTATACGCTATTTTCTTCAGACGGGCTCACTGTCAGACACGGCAACAGCTTTAGCTTTATCGTGCAGTTCAACAACGGTTATTCCAAGACTGAGGACTTTAAGGTACTTGTGAACGGTAATAAACTTGACGAGTGGGACTCTGATGCAAACAGCGCTTCCTTTGCGATTCGAAATGTAAGCGAAGACCTCGTCATTACCGTTGAGGGCGTTGCGGATATAACCGCACCCGAGGTAGAGGTCAGTATCCGCGGCAACAGCTTCAAGGAATTCCTGAACCGAATCACCTTCGGGCTGTTCTTCAAGCAGACGCAGACGGTGGAAGTGAAAGCTGACGATTTCGGCAGCGGTATCAAAAAGGTTGAATACCTCCTGTCCGAAACCGCATTTGCGGATAAGGATGCGATTACCGGCAACTGGACAGAGCTGACGCTTAATGAAAGCCGTAAGGCATATTTCAGCATTGAGCCGAACAGAAAAGCGTTCATCTATGTTCGCGTGACGGATCAGAGCGGCAATATTGCCGTCGTCAACACCGACGGCGTGGTGGTTTACACCGACGCAGAGGCGATCACCGGCGCACAGACCTTTACAATGGATTCCGGCAGTAATGTGCTCTACGGACTCAAGCTGAACGGCAACGCTCTTCTTGCGGTTTATAACGGTACGAAGGAAATTCGTTCTGTTACCGATTACTCTTTGATCGAGAACGGCGCGAACGCTGTGCTTATGCTGAAAAACAGCTATCTTCGCACATTGGCAGCAGGCGAATATACGATCCGCCTGACAATCAAGCCGATGGGTGAAAATTATGCGGACAACTCCGGCAATGATGCTCCTGCAGATGTTGTTTTGAAGCTGACCGTCGAAAAGAAGACTCCGTCCATCGGCCATAAGGAAAGCGACGAAAAGATCTACGACGGAAAAGCGATCGGCATGCCGACCTTTGATACCGATTCCGACGGAGCCGTTACATTTGAATACAAGAGAGCGGATGAGGACGATACAGCATATACCACCGAAGCGCCGAAGAATGTCGGAAAGTATGTCATCCGTATCACCACAGCCGAGACAGATACCTTCAAGGCGGCTTCCTCAACGATGGAATTTGAGATTCAGCCCAGAGAGGTTACGATCTCGGATGTCAAGGTTGCTGATAAGACCTATGACGGTACGACGAATGCGACCATTACAAATGCAGGAACACTGTCGGTAAACTATGACGGAGATAACCTCGCAATCGTGATCGGAAAGGCAGCCTACGATGATAAGAATGTCGGTACCGATAAGGCGGTATCCTTTACCGGATTTGAGCTTTCCGGCTCGGCAGCAGGCAACTACAAGCTGATCGCACAGCCGGCAAGCACGACTGCCGATATCACCGTGAAGGAAATTACAATCAACGGTGCGACCGTGGAAGGCTCCAAGGTTTATGACGGCACATCCGAAGCAAAGATCACAAATGCAGGAACGCTGTCCGACAATTACGACGGCGAGAACCTCACGATCGTTGCAGGTTCCGCAGCCTACGACAACAAAAATGTCGGCACGGGCAAAACGGTAGCCTTTACCGGATTTGCGCTTGCGGGCGATGCGGCAGCAAACTACAAGTTGATTGCACAGCCTACAGATACGACCGCTGATATTACCGTCAAGGAAATCGCCATTAACGGAGCAGCGGTTGAGGCAAGCAGGATCTACAACGGCACGACCGACGCAAAGATCACGAACGCAGGCACGCCGTCCGTCAACTACGACGGCGAAAACCTCAAGGTGGCAGCCGGTAAAGCTGCCTACGACAATAAGAATGTCGGCAAGGGCAAGGCGGTAACGTTCACCGGCTTTGCGCTTGAAGGTGATGCTGCGGCAAACTATAAGCTGACTGCACAGCCCGATGCTGTAACTGCGGATATCACGGTCAAGGAAATCAAGATCGTGGATACGGCAGTCGAGACCTCCAAGATCTATGACGGCAGCACCGATGCCAAGATTACGGAAAAGGGCACATTCGACGGACTGATCAACGGCGACAAGGTTGATATCGTCACCGGTAAGGCTGCCTATGACGACAAGAATGTCGGCACCGGCAAGACAGTCGCGTTCTCTGACTTTGCCCTTTCGGGAGACGATGCGGCAAACTATGTGCTGGCGGCTCAGCCTGCAAACACTACGGCAAGTATCTCTGCCAAGGAACTGACGATTTCCGACCTCAAGGTCAAGGATAAGCAGTACGACGGCAAAAACACCGCCGCAATCGACGGAACGCCTACGCTTGTGGGCGTGGTCGACGGTGATATGCTGACGCTTGTAAACGGTGTTCCGACATTTGACAGCGTCAAGATCGGCAAAAACATCGCTATCAGCTTCACCGCATTTACGCTTTCCGGTGACAGCGTGACTGTCGGCAACTACAAGCTTACGCAGCCGACCGGCATTACGGCGAACATCGTCGAGTATGTGGCAGACGGCAGCGAGTACAGCGTAAACTCCAACGATTGGATCAACAAAGACTTTGTTATCACGGCAAAAGAGGGCTACAAACTCAGTCTGACCGATACGGCAAACGGCGAATGGGTAGATTCTCTTACCGCATCAGATGAAACCGGTAACGGCAAATTGACCTTCTTCGTGAAGAATACCGAAACCGGCGTTATCTCTGCGGCAGTGACCGAGAACTACAAGATCGACAAGACCGCGCCGATCGGTGAGGTCAAGTTGAACGAGCGCACGGCGTTCCAAAAGTTTATCAACACGATCACCTTCGGTCTGTTCTTCAAGGATGATGTCCATGTCAAGCTGACGGCGACGGATGAAGCTTCCGGTGTGAAGTCCGTGCTGTACTTCAAGTCTGACAGGATTCTCACGGATGAAGAGGTTCGCGCAATCACCGATTGGACGGATAACAGCGACTTCGACATAGAGGCAAAGGACATGGAGAAATTCGTTATCTATGTCCGCATCGAGGACAACGCCGGAAATGTCACCCTCATCGGCTCGGACGGTGCGACCTTTGATACCACCGCACCCGAAATCGTTGGCATTGAGAATGGCAAGACCTACTATGTGACCAAAAAGGTCGCGATCGACGACGAAAACTTCGAGTCGGTAACGCTGAACGGCGAGTCTGTCGAAGATGTATTCACTCTTGTCGGTGACAAAGACGCTACCTATATTATTCGCGCGGTGGATAAGGCGGGCAATGTGACGGAGTATACGGTTTATATGAAGCCGATCTCGTCCATCACCGATGCTATCTCCGCCATCACGGCAGATAATGTCAAGTCAAGCGACGCAGAGACAATATCCTCTGTCGAAAGACAAATCCTCGACATTGCTGAGGTGTTTGACGACGGCGAATCCACCGACGATGAGTGGAACAAGCTGACCGAAGCGGCCGCAAAATGCAAGGACCTGAATAAGCGCATTGCAGATGTTGCAGACGAAATCTCCCGTCTGACCGACGCCGTGAACGGCTATGACATCGACAAGGTGACGAGCGACGACAAGGCGGATGTTGAGAAGCTGATTGCTGATATTGACACCCTGCTTGACGGTGACAACCTGACGGAATCAGAGAGAGCCGCGCTTGAAGCTCTGAAGGGCACGGCACGTGCGCTCCTTGACCGCATTGCTGCGGCCAAGGACGCTGCCGAGGCTGACGAAATCACGGTTATCGACGGCATCACCAAGGATAATGTGAAGCTCGGAGATAAAGAAGCCCTTGAGACAGGGGAAAAAGCTCTGGAAGGTGCTCTGCGTGACTTTGACGGCAACTATACCGACAAAGAGCAAGAAGACCTTGAAACAAGGCTCGAAACCCTGAAAGCGGCGCTTGCGGCTATCGGCAATGCCGAAAAGGCGGCTGAGGAGATCGGCAAGCTCCCCTCGGCAGACGACGCAAAACTCGGCGACAAGAGCGAGCTTGACCGCGTAAAGAAGCTCCTTGAAGGGCTTACCGAGAACGAGAAAGCTATGCTCGGCAAGGACGCTTTGGGTAAGGTTGATGCTTTGGCTGAAAAGATTCAGAAGCTGACGGAAAAGGCCAACTCTCCCAAGACCGGAGACACAAGTAATATGGCTCTTTGGATTGCCCTGCTCTTCATCAGCGGCGGCATTGTGACCGGAACTACGGTCGTAAGCAAAAAGAAAAAGCGCTCCGTGAAATAACGGACGGCGGGACAGTCAATTGATTTGCGGCTGTCCCGCTTTTTTTACATCTTTTCTCGAACAGTCCTTGAATTCGTCACAATTCTATGTTATACTAATCGTAACCGAACGGTCGGTACTTATAAAGGAGCGAAGCAACATGAAAACAACCGAGCAACAGCACAACGCACGCAAGCGCGAAATGATGGAAAAGTGCTTTGAGTGTTATGCTGAAAACGGGCTGACGGGCACGGGGATCAAAGCGTTGGCCGACGCGTGCGGATGCACAAAGGCAAATCTTTATTCGTATTTTAAAAACCTTGATGAACTGATCATCGAGTCAACGGCATACTGTATGGAAAAGGTCGAGGACGACTTTATGGAGATGGCGCCCACCGACCCCAAGGATGTTGTCCGGTTTGTGAAAGAGGTTCCGTATTGGACGGCAAAAAAACATGGCAAAAAATATCGGCTGATGTATCAGATCTATACCCATCCGAAATATATCGAATACGGCAAGAAATTCTTTGAGGGCGTCAACGAGCGCTATACCGAGTATGCCAAGCGGCTGGAGCCGAAGATAGGTATCCCCTATACGGTCATCACGCCGCTGATCTTTATCTTCGTCCGCGCCTGCGTACACTACGCCATGTTCGAGGACGAATATTATCTTCAAACCCAGATGGAGGTCTTAAAGCAGGGAGTTGCCCTGTTTGTGGATAAGTACAAAGCAAACCAAGCATAAGCCGATCGACCGCCGCTCATTTACGGCGTGGGCAGCGGCGCAA
>ERZ1026850.1004-NODE-1004-length-15851-cov-4.160547_pt1 | contig 15851 bp, 15 predicted proteins | sample MGYA00380155_ERZ1026850 | MGnify/ENA primary metagenome ERZ1026850 (study PRJEB33269, sample SAMEA4719791) | human gut metagenome | biome: human-associated habitat; feature: organic feature; material: feces | place: Cameroon | collected 2013-10 ... | reverse complement strand
GTTGGAAATACGTTACTGGAATGAGGCATGATTAAACAGTAATGGGATGACGGTGTCTGGCTGACAAACACCCCCCTGGGGCTTGTGGTTTTTCAGTTCTATGGTAAAGTTGGTACAGAAAAAACGAAGTCTCAGGGGGGAATTTTTATGCACATGGCAGATGCGCTGGTCACTCCAGCTGTGGCAGGTACGATGTATGCTTTCTCGGCGGCAGTGGTAGCTTATTCAATAAGAAAAGTACGGTTGCTCGCACTCGGCTGTAATGTGTGGAACATGGCATTTTATGGCTGCTTTATCGGAACATTGATTTGGCATGCGGTCAATAAAAAGGGATTTTCCAGGTGTCGGATCACAGCCGCATCCGTATTGGGCTGTATACTGACACTGCAGTTGGGTGCGTTTAACCAAACATATGATGAATACACCAGAACTGTTAATTGCTGGGTTTAATCTTGATGACTGGAAGAATCCAAATTATATGGGAGGCGATTTATCCCGGATTTGCTTGCCTAAATTAAAGGACAAGTACACGGGAATTGTCAGAGTCTAATGTAAGAACAGAAGTAATAAGCTGTTTAATGTAAAACAGAAAAATGGGAGAACTAAATCGCAGCTGTTATCTAAAAATTGAAATTAGTGAGGTAACAACATGGCGAATAAAGAAGAAATAAAAATTAGCGAGAAGATCCTTCTGACTATAGATGAAGCTGCTTTATTAAGTAACATAGGACAAAATAGAATTGCAGATTTACTGAGGAAACCATCTTGCCCTTTTGTACTCTATGTTGGACGAAAGAAATTAGTGAAAAGGCGAGCGTTTGAGCAGTTCCTAGAGGCTAACATAGAACTTGACTAAAAAAATGCAACACAAAGAAGCTTATCTATGGTATAATATTTCGTACTGTATTTAAGCTTCTTTTTTTGAAAGGGGCTTATTATGGGAAAAGACTTAAAAGGTAAAGAACTGGGTGATATTGATTTCAAGAATAAAACATTGACTATATCAAGAACAATGGAGTATCGTTATAAAGTTGGTGAGTGGAGAATTGAACCGCCAAAGAGTGAGTCTGGTTACAGAACAGTTCCGCTTACTGATGAAGCGATTAGAATTCTGAAGGCTCAGAAAGAGAAAAACAGTAAGATAAAAGTGATTCCTATGGAGTGGGCAGATCAGGTATTCCTTTACAGAAAAGGAGAGCCGGTAAAGAACAGCACTTATGATACAGCGCTGTTCAAGATTTGCGATAAAGTTGGCATTAAGAGATTTTCGATGCATGTTCTCAGACATACATTCGCCACAAGATGCATTGAGGCAGGTATGATGCCAAAGACACTTCAAAAGATATTGGGACATTCTAATATCGGAATCACCATGAATTTATATGTCCATATTACTGAGGACGAAAAACACAAAGAAATTGAGCTTGTAGCAGGTGCGTTGAAGGTTATATAATTCTATAAAAATCCTTATATTTATTATAAAAATGTAACACCAATTGTAACACCTGCATAATTCATAGGCTTGAAAAGCTTGTAAAATCAATACTTTTAAAGGAGATAAGATAAAAATGAAACTTGGTATTGTGGGACTTCCCAACGTAGGAAAAAGTACACTGTTTAATTCACTGACCAAGGCAGGTGCAGAATCAGCCAACTATCCATTCTGTACCATTGATCCCAACATCGGTATCGTAGCAGTACCGGACGAGAGACTGAAGCTTTTGGGCGACATGTATCATTCCAAGAAGGTAACACCGGCAACGATTGAGTTCGTAGACATTGCAGGATTGGTAAAGGGTGCTTCTAAAGGGGAAGGTCTGGGGAATCAGTTCCTGAGCAACATCCGTGAAGTAGATGCGATTGTACATGTGGTACGTTGCTTTGAAGATTCCAACATTGTGCACGTGGATGGTTCCATTGACCCATTGCGTGATATTGAAACCATCAATCTGGAACTTATCTTTTCCGATATTGAGATTCTGGAAAGAAGAATTGCCAAGACAGCCAAGATTGCGAAAATGGACAAGACCGCTGCCAAAGAATACAATCTGTTAGAGCGTATCAAGGCACACCTGGAAGAGGGCAGGCTTGCCAAGAGTTTTGAAACAGAGGATGAGGACGAGCAGGCATTACTGACGTCTTATAATTTACTGACTTACAAGCCGGTTATTTTTGCAGCTAATGTAGCAGAGGATGATTTGGCAAATGATGGAGCGGACAACGAAGGTGTTGCCAAGGTAAAAGAATTTGCAGCTGAAAATGGTAGTGAGGTATTTGTAATTTGTGCACAGATAGAGCAGGAAATTGCAGAACTTGATGAAGAAGAAACTGCTATGTTCTTAGAAGACCTGGGCTTAAAGGAATCTGGTTTGCAGAAGTTAATCAAGGCAAGTTACCATATCCTGGGACTGATGAGCTTCCTGACGGCAGGTGAGGATGAGACAAGAGCCTGGACGATTAAAATTGGAACCAAGGCACCACAGGCTGCCGGTAAGATTCATACGGATTTTGAGAGAGGATTCATTAAGGCGGAAGTTGTAAATTATAAAGACCTGTTAGAGCATGGTTCCCTTGCAGCAGCCAGAGAAAAGGGACTGGTGGGTATGGAAGGCAAAGATTATGTGGTACAGGACGGAGATGTTATCTTGTTCCGATTCAATGTATAGAAGGGGAAAACTTTTCTATATTATTATATTATAAGGAAAGGATTGGAACAGCAGTATGCAGGATATCATGAATGTAAAAGATATAGCATTCCCCAATCTGGGGATTTATCTGGAAAATGTACCGAAGAGCTTCAGTATCTTTGGATTTGAAATTGCGCTGTATGGTGTGATTATTGGTATAGGTGTGTTAAGTGGTGTGCTGATGGCAGCACACATTGCCAAGAAAGAGAAGGTTGACCCGGATATGATATGGGACTTTGCCATTTATGCCATCATCTTCTCGATTATCGGCGCGCGGATTTACTATGTGGTGTTCGCCTGGGATACCTATAAGAATAATCTGATAGATATTTTTAATATCCGTAAGGGTGGTTTAGCCATATATGGCGGTGTAATTGCCGCGTTCCTGACGTTATGGATTTATTGTAAGATAAAAAAAGCAAGCTTTTTACAACTGGCAGATATCTGTGTTCCGGGTCTGGTGCTTGGACAGGTCATCGGCAGATGGGGGAACTTTACGAATCGTGAAGTGTTCGGAGAGTATACGAATTCCCTACTTGCCATGCGGCTGCCGATTGATGCAGTCAGAGCCAGTGATATTTCGGAAAAGATTGCCAGAAATATTGTGGAGGGAACGAATTATATACAGGTTCATCCTACTTATTTATATGAGAGCCTGTGGAATCTGGCACTGTTATTTCTGATGTTAGGGTACAGAAAACATAAGAAATTTGAAGGTGAAATGTGGCTGTTATATTTAGGCGGCTACGGATTGGGAAGAGCCTGGATTGAAGGAATCCGGACAGACACCCTGTTTATCCCGCATACCACCATAGCGGTTTCTCAGGTGCTGGCAATTGTACTTTTTGTGGTTGCTGTTGTGACAGATGTACTAATTCGGCTCGTACAGAAGAAAAAAATGGGAACAACCCCCACTGTGGAGATTGCAGCAACGAAAAAAGAGGATTCGGAAGAAAAATAGCGAATAAAACAGAGAAAAATCGACTCCTGTGTATGGAAACATACATGGGAGTTTTTTTGTGCTAAAACACATGATTTTCCTTGCATTATGCACTTGTTTATATTAGAATTAGAGTAAAAGTGGTGGAAAGTGGATGAAAGTGGTACGAAGTGGTAGATTTTGACCAGATTTCGATGCAAAAATACTTTCCGTGGCAGACCACTTAGCCTATTTAGGTGTTTGGCAGGTGATTGAATATGTTTATGGGAGAATACAATCACACAATTGATGCAAAGGGCAGGCTTATCATTCCTTCCAAGTTTCGTGAAGCGCTGGGAGATACCTTCGTGGTAACGAAAGGTTTGGATGGCTGTCTGTTTGTGTATGACAACACGGAATGGACTGCTTTTGAAGAAAAACTCAAATCGTTGCCAATCACGAACAAAGATGCGAGAAAGTTTACCAGATTCTTTCTTGCAGGAGCAGCAGAAGTTGAAGTCGATAAACAGGGAAGAATCCTGGTACCAAACGTTTTAAGGGAATTTGCAGAACTGAATAAGGATGTTGTCCTGATAGGTGTGGCAAGCAGAATCGAAATCTGGAGCAAAGAGCGGTTTGAAGGAATTGCATCTTATGACGATATGGATGAGATAGCAGAACACATGGAAGAATACGGACTGGGCATCTGATAAGGGCACCGGGGGAAAAGGCATGGAATTTAAACACAAATCGGTTCTTTTGGAAGAAACCATAGATAATCTGAATATAAAACCAGAAGGTATTTATGTAGATGGTACGTTAGGCGGCGGTGGACATTCCTATGAAATTGCATCCCGGTTAAAAGGGAAGGGAAGACTGATAGGAATTGACCAGGATGGGGAAGCCATTGAGGCAGCATCCAGGCGGCTGGAGCCTTTTAAGGAGCGAATCACACTCATCCGTAACAACTACTGTAATGCCAGAGAAGCACTGCATCAGATAGGAATTGACAAGGTCGATGGCATTGTACTTGACCTGGGAGTTTCCTCCTATCAGTTAGACAATGTGGAACGGGGATTTTCCTATAAATATGATACGGCACTGGACATGCGGATGGATACCAGACAGCAGCTTACGGCAAGAGATATTGTCAATGATTATTCCGAGATGGATTTGTTCCGTATCATCAGGGATTATGGGGAAGACCAGTTTGCCAAGAATATAGCAAAGCATATCGTGAATGCCAGAAAGGACAAACCCATAGAGACTACCGGGGAGCTGAATGAGATTATTAAGGCGGCGATTCCGGCGAAGATGCGAGCGACAGGGGGACATCCCTCCAAGAAAACTTTTCAGGCAATCCGAATTGAATGTAACAGGGAATTAGAGGTATTAAAAAGTTCTTTAGATGATTTTATCGAAATGTTGAATCCAGGCGGAAGAATTTGTATTATCACATTTCATTCACTGGAAGACAGAATCGTAAAGTCGGCTTTTCGTAAGAATGAAAACCCATGTACCTGTCCACCGGATTTTCCGGTCTGTGTATGTGGACAAGTTTCTAAGGGAAAAGTGGTTTCCAGAAAGCCTATCTTACCATCGGACGAAGAACTGGCAGAGAACAAAAGGTCAAAGAGTGCGAAATTAAGAGTTTTTGAGCGCAGCTAGACAGAAGTCATAAAAGTAGTAAAAAAGGGGAAACAGTAACATGGCAACTAATCAAAAAAGAAGCAATCAGAATAGGAATAGAAGCCGGGTATCGGACAGGCAGGACTACTATGTACAGGGAAATACTGTAAGAAAAGTAGATGTTACGCGGGAGATTACCAGACAGCCACAGAAGAAAATCAGCAATACAACCCGTAAGAACAGGGAAAAAGCACAGCACATGAATATTGGTTATGTACTGTTTTTATGTGTAGCACTTTTGGCTGTGGGAATTATTTTGGTAAACTATATCGGATTACAGTCTGACATTACCAACAGCGTAAAACAGATTTCTACTTTGGAGAGTCAGCTGAACGACTTAAAGCTTGCAAATGATGAGGAATATAGTAGAATAACAAGCAGTATTGACTTGGAGGAGATTAAGAGAATCGCCATCCAGGAATTGGGAATGCAGTACGCTGAGGAGGGACAAATTGTTTCCTTCGCCAGTGAAAACAGCGATTATGTGAAGCAGATGGCAGATATTCCACAATAGGAAAAGTGGGAAAGGCTTCGAAATTTAGAATATAAGCAGGTGAATCATTGAACAGTCGTAACAGAGGAATGAACAGATTTACAATAAAGATGCAAAAGAAGCTGCTGATACTTTTTTTGATTGTATTAGCGGCATTTATAGGGCTGAGTGTCCGGTTATTCCTGATTACAAGGGATAAGGGAGAGGAGTATAAGAAACAGGTATTGTCGCAGCAGGAGTATGATTCCACGACAATACCTTTTAAACGTGGAGAAATTATAGATGCTAATGGCACCATTCTGGCAGTCAGCAACAAGGTATACAATGTTATTCTGGATACCAAGATACTGATGCAGGATGAAGCAAATTTAGAGCCAACACTAAATGCACTGAAGAAATGCTTTGACATTGATACCACAGCAATCCGGGCTTACATTGCAGAGCATCCGACTTCTTCTTATTATGTGATGGCGAAACGGGTCGAATACGATAAGGTAGATGCTTTTCAGGAGATGAAAAATGATCCGGAAACCGGCAGCAATATCAAAGGCGTCTGGTTTGAAAATGAATACAAAAGAGAGTATCCGAATGGTACGCTTGCCTGTGATTTAGTTGGATTTACCACCAGTGACAATGTGGGAACCTACGGATTGGAAGAGTATTACAATGATATTTTAAGCGGAACCAATGGCAGGGAATATGGTTATCTGAATGATGACTCCAACCTGGAGAGAACTACCATATCGGCAGTAGATGGTTATAATATTCAACTGAATATTAATGCCAATATCCAGAGTATCGTAGAAAAATACCTAAAACAGTACAATGAAGAGTATACCGATAATTTCCGGCAGGGAAATGGTGCGGAGAATGTCGGCTGTATCATTATGGAAGTGGATACGGGAAATATCCTTGCCATGGCAAGTTATCCCACCTATGATTTAAATGATACGAGAAATCCGGATAACCTGATTGGTATGCCGGCACTGGATGAGAATGGCAAGAAAACCGGTGAATATCTGACGGAAGAGATGATAGGGCAGTTAGATGATGACCAGATGTATCAGCAGTTAAATGCGCTGTGGAAGAACTTCTGCATCGTAGATACTTATGAGCCTGGTTCGGTGGCAAAGCCTTTTACGGTAGCAGGAGCTATTGAAAGCGGTTCTATTACCGGTAATGAATATTATAATTGTGAAGGAAAGCTGCACGTAGGTAATTATGATATCAAGTGCCATCAGAGATTCGGAGATGGTTATATTTCCGTACAGGAAGGAATTGAACGTTCCTGCAACGTGGTGCTGATGGATGTAGCTTTTGCCATGGGTACAGAAAAGTTTGTAGATTATCAACGTAAATTCGGTTTTGGCTTGAAAACTAATATTGACCTGGCAGGAGAGGCGAGAACTGCCAGCATGGTATTTTCCAAGGATACCATCGGTATTACCGACCTTGCTACCAACTCCTTTGGACAGAGTTTTAACGTGACCATGATTCAGATGATTACCGGATTCTGTTCTTTGATTAATGGTGGTTATTATTACGAACCCCATGTGGTCAGCAAGATTACCACAGCAGATGGTGCAACGATTGAAAATATAGAACCAAGAATCTTAAAACAGACAGTTTCCCAGTCCACCAGTGATACCATAATAGAGTTCTGTAACACAGTAGTAACCGGAGAGCATGGTACTGGTAAAACAGCAAGACCGGCTGGTTATATGATTGGCGGTAAGACAGGAACTGCCGAGACACTTCCCCGTGGTAATGGGGAGTATGTCGTATCCTTTATGGGATACGCACCGGCAGATGACCCGCAGATAGCCATTTATGTAGTAGTAGACAGACCAAACGTGCAGTACCAGGATGATGCCAAGCATGCCACCAGAATTGTCAGAAAGGTGCTGACAGAAGTACTTCCTTATCTGAACATCTTCATGACAGAAGAGTTATCCGATGAAGAACGTGCTGAGCTGGAAGAATTACAGATTCAGATTCGGACGCCACAGACAGAGGAAACAGAGGAAGAAGTGGATGAAGAAGGCAATCCGATAGAAAATCCCGATGGGGAAGATACCACGGAAGAAGAAACTGATAATCCGGATGAAGCAGGCGAAGAGGGAACGGAAGCCAATACCGAAGTGTGGAAAAGCTTTCCGGTAGACCCGGAGACAGGTTATCTGGTAGACCCATCCACAGGTGATTTGATTGACCCGGATATGGGAACGGTTATTAGTGGTGGAAGTATGATGGGAGAAGAAACAACCGAAGATACGTCCGAGGATGCATCCACAGAAACGCCTGTAGAAGACACAACAGAATAAAGGAATAAGAATAACCTCATAAAACCGGTAATAGATTATACTAATACCTTTTATGAGGTTTTCTGCTATGAAAAAAGGATTCCTGCGGAGCTGGAATGGGGAGGAAGATACACCCTATACCCATAAGACTTATCATAGAAGTAAGACAGTGTTTATCTTTTTTGCCTGTATGATTATTTTTATGGGGCTGATAGGGAGACTTTCCTATTTAATGATATTCCAGTCAGAATACTATACTGAGAAGGCAAAACAGTTGCATGAAAGAGAGAGAAGCATCAAAGCAGCAAGAGGACGTATTGTAGACTCCCAGGGGAAGATTCTGGCAGATAACAAGACGGTGTGTACCATTTCCGTTATTCATAATCAGATTGCTGAGCCGGAAAAGGTCATTAAAATCCTATGCGAAGAGCTTGGCTTATCGGAAGAATATGTACGCAAGCGGGTAGAAAAGTATTCTTCCATTGAGAAAATCAAAAGCAACGTGGATAAAAGCGTAGGAGATATCATACGGGCTTATGATTTGGATGGGGTTAAGGTAGACGAAGATTATAAAAGATATTATCCCTATGATTCCCTGGCATCAACGGTGTTGGGCTTTACAGGAGGAGATAATCAGGGGATTATCGGACTGGAAGTTATTTATGAAGAATATTTACAGGGAGAAGCGGGAACGATTTTAACGGTAACAGATGCAAAAGGTGTGGAAGTAGAGACTGCCGGAGAAGAGCGGGTGGAGCCGGTAAACGGACAGGACTTATATACCAGTCTGGATATCAATATACAAAGCTATGCTACCCAGCTTGCTTTGCAGGCAATGGAAACCAAGCAGGCGGATGGAGTTTCTATTCTAGTCATGAATCCGCAGAATGGGGAGATTATGGCGATGGTCAATGTACCGGAATTTAACCTGAATGAACCCTATACCCTGCCAGAGGAACAGGAGAGTGAGAACCTGTCCCAGGAGAAGAGACAGGAATTATTAAACGCTATGTGGAGAAATCGTTGTATTAATGATACCTATGAGCCCGGGTCTACCTTTAAAATTATTACGGCTGCAGCAGGACTGGAGTCGGGGGCAGTAAAGACAACAGACACCTTTCACTGTCCTGGCTATATTATGGTAGAGGATAGAAGAATCCGGTGTCACAAGATAGCGGGACATGGGATGGAAGATTTTGTGCAGGGGACGATGAATTCCTGTAACCCAGTATTTATTACCGTCGGGTTACGTATCGGGGTAGAACGATTCTATTCCTATTTCAAACAGTTTGGTTTGCTGGAGAAGACAGGGATTGATTTACCGGGAGAAGCAGGGACTATTATGCATGATGTGGAGAATATCGGACCGGTGGAGCTGGCAACGATTTCTTTTGGGCAGTCCTTTCAGATAACACCTATCCAGCTTGCCACAACCGTTTCTTCTATCATAAATGGTGGCAGGAGAATTACACCGCACTTCGGGGTTAGTGTAGCAGACAGTGATGGCAGTAACCGACAGGAATTTGCTTATCCGGTCAGAGAAAATGTGGTATCCCAGGAAACATCGGAAACCATGCGCTATATCCTGGAACAGGTAGTAGCGGAAGGCGGTGGAAAAAATGGTGCTGTGGAAGGTTATCGGATAGGTGGTAAGACAGCAACCAGTCAGACACTTCCCAGAGGGAGTGGTAAGTATATTGCCTCTTTTCTTGGCTTTGCTCCGGCAGATAACCCTCAGGTGTTAGCGATTGCGATTATCCATCATCCACAGGGAATGTATTATGGAGGACAGATTGCAGCCCCGGTGGTCAGACAGCTTTTTGAAAACATTCTTCCATATTTGGAGAAGATGGATTATAATAGACAGGGATTAGCAGACCATACAGAAAATGGGTCTGGCTCATAAGGGAAAGGATTTTTTATCATGAATTACACTATTTTAATATCCGTTATTTTGTCATTTGCAATCAGCGTGGTTTTAGGACCTATAGTGATTCCTTTTTTGAGGAGATTAAAGGTAGGGCAGACCGTGCGGGATGAGGGACCGCAGAGTCACTTAAAGAAAAATGGTACGCCGACGATGGGTGGTATTTTGATTTTAATCAGTGTGGTGATAACATCTCTTTTCTTTGTGAAAGATTATCCGAAGATTATTCCGATTCTGTTTCTGACACTTGGTTTTGGTCTGGTGGGATTTTTGGATGATTATATTAAGGTAGTATTAAAACGTTCCATGGGATTAAGGGCATGGCAGAAATTTGCATTACAGATTGTGGTAACGGGAATTTTTGTTTTCTATTTATTGCATTATACGGATGTTTCCCTGGCTATGAAAGTGCCGTTTTTAAATGATGTTTATCTGGATTTTGGCTGGCTGAATATTCCGATTCTGTTCTTCGTTGTAATCGGAACGGTAAACGGAACGAATTTTACCGATGGTCTGGATGGTCTGGCAAGCTCTGTCACGGTATTGGTAGCTACTTTTTTTACGGTGGTAGCCATTGGAACCAACAGCGGAATCGAGCCGATTACCTGTGCAGTAGTGGGAGCTTTATTAGGCTTCTTGCTTTTTAATGTACACCCTGCCAGTGTTTTTATGGGGGACACCGGTTCTCTGGCGCTGGGAGGCTTTGTGGCAGCGACTGCGTATATGATGCAGATGCCGATTTACATTGTGATTGTTGGATTTATTTATCTTATAGAAGTGGTATCTGTTATTCTTCAGGTATCTTATTTCAAAATGACAGGCGGGAAGCGGATTTTTAAGATGGCACCGATTCATCATCATTTTGAATTATGTGGCTGGTCAGAGACCAGAGTTGTGGCAGTCTTTTCGATTGTGACAGCATTGCTGTGTCTGGTAGCCTTAATGGGAGTATAGCAAAAGTGCAGGAAAATACGCAGCATGGAGGGAAAGATGGAATTACAGAATAAAAAGGTGTTAGTGGTTGGTTCTGGAATCAGCGGAATCGGAGCGGTAGAGGCATTGTGCCGGGTAGGGGCCGTTCCGGTTTTATACGATGCCAACGATAAATTGACGAAAGAAGAAGTGGTTGCCAAATATGCAGAAGGCGTGAACGCTGAAGTGGTATTGGGCGTGTTACCGGAAGAGATAGAAAAACAGACAGAACTGGTGGTGTTAAGTCCTGGGGTACCTACAGACACAGAATTTGTAAACGGGTTCCGTCAGAGAGGCATCAAAATCTGGGGCGAGATTGAACTGGCTTATGAACTGGGGAGGGGAAAAGTAATTGGTATTACCGGCACGAATGGTAAGACCACTACCACCTCTTTGGTAGGCGAGATTATGGCGGCACATTGTAAGGATGTAGATGTGGTTGGCAATATAGGAAATCCTTATACACTGACAGCCCTGGATGCTACAGAGGAAACGGTAACGGTAGCAGAAATCAGCAGCTTCCAGTTGGAAACCATTGAACAGTTCTGCCCGGATGTATCAGCCATTCTGAATATTACACCAGACCATTTAAACCGGCATCATACAATGGAGAATTATGCAGCTGCCAAGGAAGCGATTACAAAGAACCAGACCAAAGAGCAGACCTGTGTATTGAATTATGAGAATGAATATACAAGAACTTTTGGGGACAGATGTCCTGCTAAGGTAGTATGGTTTTCTTCTGCCAGAAAGTTAGAGAATGGCTTTTACCAGGAAGGGGAAGAAATCTACCAGGCAAAGGATGGTGTGGCAACCCGCATTATGAATATCCATGACATGAATCTGGTAGGAACCTGTAATGTGGAAAATGTTATGGCAGCGATTGCTATCACTCAGGCGATGGGAGTGCCGATGGATACTATTTTATCAGTGGTACGGCAGTTTAAGGCAGTGGAACACAGAATCGAGTTCGTTGCTACCAAGAATGGGGTCGATTATTATAACGATTCTAAGGGAACCAATCCCGATGCAGCGATTCAGGGAATCCGTGCCATGAGTAAACCAACGATTCTGATTGGTGGCGGTTATGACAAACAGAGCGAATATGATGAATGGATTGAGGCTTTTGATAATAAGGTAAAATGCTTGGTTTTAATAGGGCAGACCAGGGATAAAATTGCTGCCTGTGCAAAAGCCCATGGAATAGAGAATGTTATTCTGGCAGATACCTTTGAAGAGGCATTTGCTATCTGCGTAAAGCAAGCCAGACCGGGAGACGCGGTACTGTTATCCCCTGCCTGTGCAAGCTGGGGAATGTTCCCGAATTATGAAGTGCGGGGCAGAATGTTTAAAGAGTTTGTAAATCAGTTGGAGGAAGCGTAATCAGTGGCGGGAAGAAATAATTCCAGAAGAGGACAACAAAATCACGAAAGCTATATGGATTACAGTCTGCTGTTTATCGTGCTGTTTCTGTTGGGATTTGGTCTGATTATGGTTTATTCTACCAGTTCCTATGAAGCCAATCTGGATTTCGGAGATTCGGCATATTATCTGAAGAAACAGTTATTTGCAACCGTTCTGGGATTGATTGCCATGACCGTGGTAGCCAATATTCCCTATCATTTCTGGGAAAAGTTTGCGGTACTTGGCTATATTGTGTCGGCGGTACTGATTCTGTTGATTATTCCCTTCGGGCACGAAGCGGGTGGTGCGAAGCGTTGGATATACATAGGGCCGATTTCCTTACAGCCGGCCGAGGTGGCAAAGCTTGGAATGATTCTGTTTCTTGCCAGTATGATTTGTAATATGGGCAAAGCCATCCGGACGAGAAAGGGTTTCTGGATGGTTATTGGGATGCCTTTGCCGGTAGCTTTGATGATTTGGAAGATTACGAACAACATGAGTTCTGCGATTATCGTTATGGGAATTGCGGTGTTGATGCTGTTTGTTTCCAGTCCGGAATACAAGCGGTTTATTCTGTTGGGTTTAGCTGGTGTGGCAGGTGTAGCGGCCATTGTTTTTGCAATTGTACAGATGGCAGCCTCCCAGGCAGACAGCTTAAACTTCCGTGGTGCGCGTATCCTTGCCTGGTTAGACCCGGAGGCTTACGCCAGTGGAAAGGGATTTCAGACGCTGCAGGCATTATATGCAATTGGTTCCGGTGGGATTTTGGGCAAAGGTCTGGGACAGAGTATGCAGAAGCTTGGTTTCCTTCCGGAAGCGCAGAATGATATGATTTTCTCCATTATCTGTGAAGAACTGGGCTTATTCGGGGGAATCGCCATCATTGTCATGTTCTTACTGTTAATCTGGCGGTTTATGATTATTGCGAACAATGCACCGGATTTGTTTGGAGCACTTCTGGTAGTTGGTGTACTTGCCCATATTGCTATCCAGGTTATCTTAAATATTGCGGTTGTTACCAATACGATTCCGAATACTGGTATTTCCCTGCCGTTTATCAGTTACGGCGGTTCGTCTGTGATGTTTCTGCTAATTGAAATCGGGCTTGTCCTAAGTGTAGCAAAGGGAATTCGTTTAAAAGATTTGTAAAGACAAGATAACTTATGTCAGAAAAACCATATAGATAGAATAGGTTATATTTTTTTATCGAGGTATCGTATGGATGCTATTCGTATCTATGGAGGAAGGTGTCTGGACGGACAGACACGGATACAAGGTTCCAAAAACGCGGCACTGCCCATTCTGGCAGCGACTCTTTTAATAAACGGCGTTTGTGAGATAGAGAACTGTCCTGTTATTTCTGATGGGTATCACATGCAACGGTTATTGCAAAGCATTGGCTGTCATATCAGGCGAAGGGATAACCAGCTGGAGATTGATACCAGGCAGGTTATGACTAATGAGATGCCGGCGGATTCGGTGGGTGTGATGCGCTCATCCATTATGTTATTGGGTGCGTTGATAGCAAGAATCGGTAAAGTGTGGATGGAATATCCGGGTGGTTGTGTCATAGGGGCAAGACCTATCAATCTGCATCTGGAAGGACTCCGGCGGATGGGGGTAACTATCCGGGAAGAACAGAATGGTTTTGAAGCAAGCTGTGACAGACTGCATGGAGCAGAGCATAAACTTCCTTTTGTCAGCGTAGGTGCTACGGAAAACCTGATTCTGGCAGCGGTACTGGCAGAAGGGGTAACAATCATTGAACCGGCAGCCAGGGAACCGGAGATACAGGCATTGTGTGAATTTCTATGTCTGGCAGGAGCCAGAATAGGAGGTGCAGGAAGCAAACGACTGGTCATAGAAGGGGTAAAAACGCTGTATCCGGTAAGCTACAGGATACCGGCAGACCGGATTGTTGCGGGAACTTATCTGGCAGCTTGTTTAAGTGCGGGAGGGCATATTTTCCTGGAAGAGGCACCAGCAGAGCAGATGCGGTCAGTATTGGAAAAGGCAGCCTGTATGGGCGCGGTAATAGAAGTGACCGGAACCGGTATGGAAATTATCTGTGAAGAGAAACCGAAGAATCTGCCTTATCTGGCGACGGCTTGTTATCCGGGATTTCCTACGGATTTGCAATCCCCTTTTTTAAGTGTGATGACGATTGCCAGAGGAATGGGTGTGATAGAGGAAAAGGTTTTCGAGAATCGTTTCAGAATCGTAGAGGAATTAAGGAAAATGGGAGCCTGGATAACGATAAATGGTCAGATGGCTATGGTGTCCGGGGTAAAACGCTTGCAGGGAACAAAAGTGTGTGCCAGGGAACTGCGCGGTGGAGCAGCATTAGTGGTTGCCGGTGCTGCGGCAGAGGGAATGACTGTCGTTGAGAATAAACATTACATTGATAGAGGATATGAAGATATCGTTACAGATATGTGTAATCTCGGCGTGAGAATCGAGAGGGTTAACGAGGCTTGTGAATGAGTGATAAGAAGACAGTAAAAAAGGGGAAAAAGAGCAATCCGAATTTACGATTAGTAAAAAACGGAGACATTACCCCGAAGAAAGAGAAGACAAGAAGAGAAGAAAAGCAGGAAAAAATACGCTTTGGCAGGAAGAAGAGACTTACAATCATCGGTGTTGTCCTGGCGGTTATTTTCATCCTGCTTTTGACTGCTTATGAATATATTCTGAATAACTATACCATTACTACAGTCTATGTAGATGGGAACGTACATTATACCAACGAAGAAATCATGGAAATGGTTATGGGAGGACGGTATGGCAATAACTCCCTGTTTTTATCCTTAAAATACCGGGATAAGGGTATTGAAGGAATTCCTTTTATACAAACCATGGACGTTGCCATTGAGGCGAAGGATACCATTCGTATTACCGTCTATGAAAAAGCACTGGCGGGGTATGTATCTTACCTGGGGCGTTACGTGTACTTTGACAAAGACGGAATTGTGGTGGAAACCTCAGAAGAGGAAACAAAAGGGATTCCTCAGGTAACGGGGCTTACCTTTAACCATGTTATTTTACATGAGCCGTTGCCTGTGGAGAATGAGGAAGTTTTCAATGAGGTGTTAAATATTACCCAGCAGCTTTCCAAGTATTCCCTGACGGTTGACAAGATTTATTTTGATACGGATTATCATGTAACCTTATTATTTGGTAATGTGAAGATTTCGCTGGGGACAAGTGATAATATTGATGAGAAAATAATGAAGCTGCAATACATTCTGCCGGAACTGGAAGGAAAGAGTGGTACTTTGGACATGACGGAGTATAATGAAGATACCACAACTTATAGTTTTGAACAGGATTAGGAACTTGAGATATTGAAAAACGAAAAAATATATATAAAAATGCGGAAAAATGATAAAACAGGAAGTTTTAGACAAAAATCAAAAAAGTAGTTGCGAAATTACAGAAATGATTATATGATAGTCTA
>ERZ1026850.997-NODE-997-length-15903-cov-15.378218_pt1 | contig 15903 bp, 10 predicted proteins | sample MGYA00380155_ERZ1026850 | MGnify/ENA primary metagenome ERZ1026850 (study PRJEB33269, sample SAMEA4719791) | human gut metagenome | biome: human-associated habitat; feature: organic feature; material: feces | place: Cameroon | collected 2013-10 ... | reverse complement strand
CTATTATATCTAGGACCTTTAGTACTAAAAAGATTTCGCATATGTTACATAAAAATGAATAAATAGTAAATTCTACCAAAATTTCGTGAAGTAATTCTCTGTTTATCCCAATAGTCGAAAACCAACGAAAATATTATAATATAAGTACGAAAACGTGCGAAAGGGGATTTTCGTACAAGTATAACAAGAAAAGGAGAGGAAATATGAAGAAACTTTTAAGGAGAATGAGTGGTATAGTACTTGCTATTGTCATGGCATTTACCATGCTTCCGTCGTTGCCGACAGTAGCTGCGGCAGCCGGCAGCTTTGACAAGCAGACTATCACAATGCACTTTAAGCCTGCGAGCCAGTGGGATAAGGTGTATACCTACATTAAGCAAGGAAAAAATTGGGATACAATTCCAGAGTATAGCTATATTGGGGATTGGCCTGGAGCTGAGGTAGAGAAGGACAGCAAAAACGATGGCTGGTATAGCTTTACAGTTACGATGTCCAAGAACGAATTACATTGTAAATTTACCAATAACGAAGGTAGTGAAACTAAAAATGATGTTGGGTTTACACCTGATAAAGAAAGAACTGAAAAGTGGGTTACTATGAGTAGCAATGATCAAGAGCCTGCAGTTGTTTCTGATACTAAACCAAGTGGATGGATTGACTCAGTTAGTAATCCACCTATCAAGCCGGTTGTAAAAGGAGAAAGCCCAAAGTTAAATGCTGATAAGACAGTTACATTTAATTTGGATGCTACAGGTGATTATAAGGATGAGACTGATGTAAGACTTATGGGAACAGTTCCGGGAACGAACTGGGATGATGGCTTACAGATGGAGAAAAAGGGCGATTTCTTTACTGTAACAACCGGCAAACTGGAGCCGGGAATTTATCAGTATAAGTTTCTTATTGATAAAAATGGCAAAAACAGTTGGATTACCGATCCTGCAAATTCAGAAATAAAAGATGGTAACAGCAAGCTTGTAGTACCTGGCCTTGAGAGTAAGACACTTACTGTAACAGAGGGAGCAGCTTTAGAGCTTCCGGACAAGCTTAATCTTTACAAAGCAGACGGAACAGAGGAACAGGTTAGTGTTACATATAAATTAAAAGATAAAAATGACAAGGTTACACTTAAGGACAATAGCCTTGAGGTAGCTAAAAAGTCAGGCATCAAAGAAGTAAAGCTTGTTGCAACTGCTGGTAGTGAGACATCAGAGATTACAGCAAAAGTAGTAGCAGAACAGTACACATATAATATCTACTTTTATGATTCAAATGCTGCACACATGGATGTAAATGCTGCAGATGTACATATGTGGGAAATTGGAGGCCCTGATATTGAACCTGCTTCTTTTACAGAAAAAGTAAAGCTTGATGATGGTAACGAGTGGCTTAAGGCTTCAATTACTACAGATTTAAAAAATATCGGAATGATTCCACGTTCAAAAGGAGGCTGGTCTTGGCAGACAGACAATCATACCTTTAATAACGCAGATGCAAAGAAATCTGTTGACCTGTATATTGTATATGGAGACAAGAACACATATACAGAGCTTCCGGCAATTAAGGAGCAGAGAGAAAGAAAAGTAATTGTTGAGTATGAGCGTCAGAACAATGACTATGATGGATGGAACATCTATTCTTGGAATAGTGGATTTGGTAAAGAAACAGAAATCTACACACAGGAGATTAACGGAAAGCATTATATTATAGTTCCTGTAAAGGATTCAGAAGCAGACATGAATCTGGGCTTCTGTGTCAGAAGAAGCGGAAAAGCTGAAGCTGATAAGTGGCTTGAGAAAGATGGTGGAGATCACTCTATTTTCGTACCTGCAAACCAGACTATTGTAAAAGCTAAGCTTGTACAGGGAAAAGGTGTTACAGAGGTTCTTCCATACAACAAGGGCTATGAGATGAAAGGAAACGAGGATAAGATTTCCTTCTACTACAGAGATGACAGCCTTATGACAGCTGATAATGAGAAATCATTAGATGGCAAAGTAAAAGTTGTTATAAACGGAACTGCCCATGATATGTCATACAATGCAAAGACAGAGCGTTATGAATATGATGTGAACGGATGTAAGTCTGGAGAGTACACATATTACTACATTGTTAATGGCAAGGACGTGCTTGATGCATTCAATACAAACAGCAAAAAAGTTGATGGAAAAGATGTATCATATTTCACATACAAAACATTTGACGACCTTGGAATCAAGGCTAGCCTGTCAAATAGCAAGATGAGTTACAATGAAAACAATGTGCTTAGCGTAGAATTTGATGGAGCTGACAAGGATGCCATCACAAAGGCTGAGGTAAGCAGCATTACAGCAGATGTTTCAGCGCTTGGACTCGATACATTAAGCATAGAGCCAAAGCTTATGAAGGGAACAATATCAGTAACAGATAAAACAGCACTTGGAACAAAGAATATCCCTGTAGTTGTTACAGATATTTATGGAAACATCTACAAGACTTCTACACAGGTAGAGGTTACAAAGAATAACAGCTCAAGCTTTGATTGGGATGAGGCTGTTATCTATATGACATGTACTGACAGATTCTATGATGGAAATACTTCAAATGATAAAGCTTACAATACAACAGATGTATTTGATAAGAAAGGAAGCTTAAGCTATCATGGAGGAGACTTTGCAGGACTCGAGCAGAAGCTTGATTATCTCGAGAATTTAGGAGTAAATACTATCTGGATTACACCGATTGTTGAAAACTCAGATACAAAAACAGATGATAATGGGAAAGAAATTCCTTCAACAGGATACCATGGATACTGGGCAAGTGATTTTACAAATCTCAATCCACATCTTGGAACAGAGGCAGAGTTTAAATCACTTATCAATGCAGTACATGCCCGCGGTATGAAGCTGATGGTAGATGTAGTATTGAATCATGCAGGATATGGCACTGAGGATCACTTTAATTCTATCTTAAAAGACACAAACGGTAATACTGTTAAGATGCTCAGAGATGATTCAAACACAGTTACAGGTGACGATGTATATGACGCACTTTCAAAATTACCTGATTTTGTTACAGAGAACGAGGATGTAATGAATCAGCTCGTTGAGTGGCAGACAGACTGGGTTAAAAAGTATGATATTGATTACTATAGAGTAGATACAGTTAAGCACGTTAACTCAGAGACATGGGCAGCATTTAAAAATGCGCTTACAGATGCCGATGCAGAATTCAAGATGATTGGTGAGTATTCAGGAGCAGGATATGGAAATACAGCAGGAGAGCTTGGAACAGGAAGAATGGATTCACTTCTTGATTTTGACTACAATGATCAGGCTGTAAACTTTGTATCAGGAAATGTTGAGGGAGCAGAGTCTTTCCTTGAGAGCAGAAATAATTCTATCAACAATACAGCAACACTTGGAGCTTTCTTAAGCAGTCATGACGAGGACAGCCTGGTAGACAAGCTTATGAAAGATAAAAAAATGACAGAGGAGCAGGCGCTTAATGCAGCAAAGGTTGCAGCAGCCCTTCAGCTTACATCAAAGGGTCAGATGGTTATCTACTATGGTGAGGAGCTTGGTCAGCATGGATTAGACAATTATCCAATTCAGAGTAACAGATATGATTTTGACTGGGCTGCGCTTGAGAGCCAGAAAACAGATGCCTCAAGTATGTATAATCACTATAAGAAGCTTCTTGCAATCAGAAATGATTACAGTGCACTTCTTTCAAAGGGAACAAGAAAGAATATTGCCACATCAAATGATGAGGGCTACAGTGTATTTGAAAGAGCATATAATGGAAATGCCCTTACAGTTGCACTCAATGTAAAGGATGCCGCTAAGACAGTGACTATTCCGGTTAGCTTAGCAGCAGGAACAGCGGTAAAGGATTTATATAGCGGTGCTACCTATACTGTAGGAAGTGATAAGGCAGTAACAGTTACCATTCCAGCAGCAAAGGATGGTGGAACAGTTATTCTTACCGAGGTGAAGAAAACAGTAGATCCAACACCGGCAGACCCGGGCAAGAAAGATCCAACACCAACACCAGTAAAGAAAGATGGAGTTATTTCCGTAACAGATAAGGCTGCTATTGATACTAAAAAAGCAGCTCCAAAGAGTGGCGATGACAATGAAGCAGCTACATATGTATGCTTACTCGGACTCGCAATGGTAGCAATCACAGCAGCTACATATCGCAAGAAGAGAGCTTGCAAATAAAACAGTTTTAAACTAAACATTTTATAAACCTCTTAGATGCCGCACCTTCGGGTGCGGCATTTTGCTGTTCATGGACCAGGGTGATTTGTAGTTACAGTATTCATATAAAATATCTCATAGTTTTTACATAGAGCAAGTATAGAGTTTACCGAGGCACTGTATAATCCATTATGGTTAAATGATTTACACATGGAGGAATAAAATGAAAAAGAGAAATCAGATCATTGCGGCATTTCTTGCAGCGACAATGATAATTACACCGGCAACACCAATATTTGCAAAGGCAGCAAAGGATGGAAATTCTAGTGCAGAGTCTTCTTATGGGGAGAGCTTTACAAGCTGGAGGACAAATGAATGGGAGAATACGCTCAGCAAGGATTGGACAACTGTTTCTATGACACCGGGGGTTAATGAGTCAACCATGAACTTTGCATGGTATTCAAAGACAACAGATACCGTTTCACTGACATATGGTTTAAAGGCAGATTTAAGCGATGGAAAGACTGTTCAGATTGCGACTAAGAGCACTGGACAAAAAGATAAAGACGGAAATGAATACAATAGCAATAAGGCAACTATTTCAGGACTTGCAGCTCAGACCACATATTACTATAAGGTGGATGACAAGGAAATAAAGTCATTTAAAACGGGAAATACAGATAAATTCAGATTTGCTTTTGTAGGTGATCCACAGATTGGTTCATCCAATGAGTTAAAGGGCTCTGATACAGAGGAGTTTTACAATGCACAGAGCAATGCGGTAGCAAATGACAGCTACAATTGGTCACAGACATTGAAAAAGATACAGAGTGCAGGGACTGATTTTATTGTGTCAGCAGGAGACCAGATTCAGACAACAAAGAAAAAAGCCCCGGGAAAGAGTTCTACAACAAGTGAGATAGAGTATGCAGGATATCTTTCACCGGATACACTTGCGTCATTGCCGGTAGCAACAACAGTCGGTAATCATGATGCAGACAATGCCAATTATCAGTACCATTTTAATGTTCCAAACCTCAGCAATCTGGGAGATAATGGAAAAGTAGGTGGCGATTATTATTTTACATATGGTGATGTGCTTTTTATGATGCTTAATACACAGGATACAAACTCAGCGGAGCATATTCAGTTTATTCAGAATACAGTTGCAAAAAATGCCAATTGCAAGTGGAAGGTAGTTACATTGCATCAGGATATCTATGGCTCAGCAGAGCATTCAAATGAGCCTGAGATTGTGAATTTACGTTATGCACTTACACCGACATTTGAGAAATATGGTATAGATGCCGTGCTTACAGGACATGACCATGCTTATTCAAGAAGTAAATTTCTTTCAGGCAATCAGACTGAAAAGACAGTTACATATACTAATGATGAGTTTGGTAAAATGCTTGATAAGGACATTGACTATACAGGTAAGGGAACTTTGACTGTAGCACCTGGAAATATCCAAGCTGACACAACAGATGAATCAGAAAAGGATTATTTATCTTATCTTACATCTGTGATGGATGCAGACAGAATTACCGAGACAGGAGAGTATGTGGTAGATCCTAAGGGAATTCTTTATCTTACAGCCAGCAGTTCATCAGGAAGTAAGTATTATGACCTCGTATCACGTCAGCAGTCATATATAGCAAACAGATGGCAGGAGGATGTCCCTACATATTCACTTATTGATGTGACAGAGACAACCATGACGATTAACACTTATCGTACTGACAATGACAATGCAATTGATGATACTGTTACTATTGTAAAATCAGCAGACAAATCAGCAGTTGATGCTAAGCTTGCAGAGATAAATAAAGAGCTTACAGATAATACACTGGTAGAGAAGGACTACACAGCTGGTAGCTGGAAGGCTTTAAAGGATGCGATGGATGCCGCAAACAGTATCAGCCCTGAGACTGAGCAGGCACAGATCAACAAGGCGCTTGAGAACCTTACAACAGCCAGAAACGGTCTGGTAAAGGTGAATGCACAGGAACCGCCAAAATCATCAGAGCAGTCAACTGAAAAGACATCTGAATCAGAGAAATCATCAGAGCAGCCAACAGAAAAGACATCTGAATCAGAGAAAGCATCAGAAAAGGATGCAAAGAAGACTTCAGAAAAGTCAAACAATAAATCAGCATCTAAGGTTAAGACCGGTGATGAGTCACAGGCACTGCTTTGGACAATTGTTTGTGTGATTGGTCTTGGAGCAGCAGGAACAGCAGTGGTATTTGCCGGAAAAGAGAGAAAATAGTGAAGAAAATCTGTATTGCAATAATAAGTATTGCTCTGATAGTTGCATTTGGAATATCACTGAACAATGTAGAAAAGACAGAGCTTCAATCAACTGATGGCCGTGATTTTGAAAAAGCGACGGTGACAGAGATTGTCAGTTCGGATTATTCGGATAGCACTTCAAAGGCTTCTGATAGCTCTACAGGTGAAGATGGCAATGTCAGGGCAGGGCAGCAGCAGATAAAGGTCAAAATAAGAACTGGTGAGCATAAGGGAGAAATCCTGGATGCCACCAGTTCTTCATCGTATCTGTATGGTGCCAGATGTAGAATAGGAACAAAGGTAATAGTAATAATCAGCGAGTCGGATGAGCTTACAACGGTAAGTGTCTATAACTATGACAGAGGAAATCAGCTGTATATGATAATTGCCTTTTTCCTTATAGTTTTAGTTTTAATAGGAGGACTCAAGGGCTTTAAATCAGCTGTAGGGCTTGTGTTTACCTTCTGCTGTATTTTATTTGTATTTATGCCGCTTATCTACAGAGGCGTGTCTCCTATTTTTGCGGCAGCATTTGTGGTAATTATAACAACGGTTGTTGTTATGTATCTGATAGATGGATTTACTGCAAAATCAATCTGTGCAATCGTTGGCACGATAATAGGTGTTGTGCTGGCAGCAGTTTTCGCATTTATATTTGGAAAAATATGCCATATATCAGGCTATAATGTGGATGACATAGAAAGTCTTATTTATATTGGTGAGATGACAGATATAAAGGTGGGCGAGCTGATGTTTGCAGGTATACTGATATCAGCTCTTGGTGCTGTGATGGATGTTGCCATGTCTGTAGCAAGCACTATTAATGAGATTCATGATAAAAATCCAAAGCTTGACACCAAAGAACTGTTTAAATCCGGCATAAATGTTGGAAAGGATATGATGGGAACCATGTCCAATACGCTGATTCTGGCTTTTGCAGGTGGTTCGATTAATACCTTTGTATATATTTACAGCTATAACTATCAGTATTATCAGGTGCTTGATATGTATTCAATCGGAATTGAAATAATTCAGGGAATTTCTGCAACGCTTGGAGTGATACTCACGGTGCCTATAGTGTCTGCAATATCTGCTGTAGCACTAAAGAAAAACATATAGTAAATTGGGAAAGAAGTCATATTGCTATCATCGCTTTAAATACATTATAATAAGAATAAAACAGCAAAGGCTGTCAAGGAGAACAATATGAAAAGTACAGCGTTTGATATGGCTATGATGGCATACAGACAAAATGATATGGAGGGAGCATTCCGTCAATTTCTGCCACTGGCAGAGACTGGCGATGCAGATGCCATGAATATGGCTGCAAATATGTTTGAAAGAGGTCAGGGCACATACCGGGATCCAGGGCGCGCAGTGTTTTGGTGGAAGAAAGCAGTGGAGCTTGGAAATGTGGATGCACTTGCCGATTATGGTCATTATCTGGTCACCACCTTTTTTGATGGCAAGGAGCAGAAGCTTGGAGCAGGGTATCTGGTTACTGCAACAGAGCGTGGCAACAACAGAGCAGGAGAGAATCTTGTAGAGTTTGCACTTAAAAATAATGAGGCAGGAGCCAAGGTGTACAGGGCAGCATCAGATTACTGTGACAGGGCTATTGCCGCTGCGACAGATTCTTATCTGCGCACGCAGTATGTGCAGAAAAAGGGAATGCTTAAATATAAGCTCAGACAGCACAGACTTGGAAACAATTATGTATATCTGGCAGCGGTATTTTCGGCGATAGGAGCAGTATTTCTCATGATTGCATCAGTGGATTTGTTTCTTGAGCTGCATATGGAGTATTGCGATATGTTTAAGCTGTTTTCGTATAGTAAAATGATACCATGGGAGACAGATATAGCGATGTTCTTTGGTGCGATGCTTTTATTTACGCTTGGCAAGGTAACAAATAAGCTTCATGTGGCGAGCTTTTTGCAGCTTCTTGCATCTGTATTTGCGGTGGCAGTTGTTGCCATGCACTTTATCTGTGTGATAAATGATGGCAGGGTGTGGTATGATAAGCTGCTGTGGTATGTGGTGCTTGTTGTCATTCCACTTATGCTCGGAAAGCTGTTGGGTGAGATTCTGAGAAAGATTATTGGCATACAGTAAAATAATATTTTGATATGTAACCGGAGGAGAATGAATATGACTCTGCAACAATTAAAGTACGTGGTGACAGTGGCAGAATGCGGCAATATAACAGAGGCTGCAAAGCAGCTTTTTGTCTCGCAGCCCACAGTGACCAGTGCTATACATGACCTGGAAAAAGAGATGCAGATAGTTATTTTCATCAGGACAAACAAGGGAGTGATACTATCAGAAGATGGTGAGAGATTTCTCGGTCATGCCAGACAAGTGCTCGAGCAGGTAGATCTCATAGAGGGAATCTACAAGGATGATGTGGTGAGTAAGCCGCACTTTGCGGTATCGTGTCAGCACTATTCCTTTGCGGTGAATGCATTTGTGGATGTAATCAGAGAGTTTGATGCATATCAGTATGATTTTACCATCAGGGAGGAGCAGACTCACGAAATTATTGAGGATGTCACGAATTTAAAGAGTGAGCTGGGAGTCATATATCTAAGCTCCAAGAATACGGAGGTGCTTTCAAAGATGCTAAAGCGTAATGAACTCGAGTTCACAGAGCTTTTTACAGCCACACCGCATGTATTCATATGTGACAGTCACCCGCTTGCTTCAAAAAAGAGCATCACGATGGATGATCTGCAGGACTATCCGTACCTGACGTATGAGCAGGGAGAGTACAATTCACAGTACTTTTCGGAGGAGTTTGTCAGTACTCTTGATAGCAGAAAGAATATCAGGGTCAGAGACAGAGCTACACTTTTTAATCTGATAATTGGCTTAAATGGCTACACAGTGTGCTCAGGAGTGATTTCCGCAGAGCTGAATGGAAGGAATATTATATCAAAGCCACTTGATGTGGAGGAGTATATGAGGATAGGCATTATCAGCAGAAAGGGTGTGGTACTCTCGCGATATGCAAGGGAGTATATTGAAGCATTGAAGGCGCACTGTATGTGACCCGCACTACACCGAGAAAGTAGCAATTTGCTGCCGGAATGCAGCAAATTAGCGGATTTCGAGGTGGAGTCAGATTACGGGAATGCATAGCATGTAGTAATCTGATTAATCATAAATGAGGGTCAAAATACCTTTTGCCCCTTTAATTATAATATATAAGGTCTAAATATATACAAGCATTTGATACAAGGAGTACAGCATGTACGATAGTATAATAATAGGAACAGGTCCTGCCGGACTGTCGGCAGCCCTGAATTTAAAAACATATAAAAAGGATTTTATCTGGTTTGGTTCGAAGAACCTAAGCGAAAAGGTGCAAAAGGCAGAGAAAATCACAAACTATCCCGGATTTCCACAGATAAGCGGACAGGAGCTGTTTGAACGCTTTGACGCTCACAGGAGGGCAGTGGGGATTGAGATAACAGAAAAGACCGTGACCAATATCATGCCTGCAGGAAACGGCTTTATGGTGCTTGCAGACAATGAGATGTATGAGGCAAGGACTCTCATACTTTGCATGGGTGTGATGTCTGCAAAGCAGCTGGACAGGGAGGATGAGCTGCTTGGAAAAAGGCTCAGCTACTGTGCCACCTGTGATGGCATGTTTTACAAGGATAAGAGGATAGCTGTCATATGTAATGACAAAAAGTATGAGCATGAGGTAAAATATCTTGCAGATCTTGCGGCAGAGGTATTGTATTTCCCAGCCTATAATGACAGCGAAATAGAGCTTCCAAATGTAAAGATATCAAAGGATGTACCTATAGCATTAATCGGAGACTCATTTGTGGAGGGAATTACGCTTCGAAGCGGAAGGACTGAGAGCGTGGACGGAGTCTTCTGCCTCAGAAATGCCATAGCACCGTCAAAGCTTATGCCACAGCTTGAGGTTGAAAACGGACATATCGTGGTGGACAGAGCCCAGCAGACAAATGTGGCAGGCTGTTTTGCGGCGGGAGACTGCACGGGCAGGCCTTACCAGTATACAAAGGCTGTCGGAGAGGGAAATGTGGCAGCACACTCTTGTATACAATATCTCAGTAAATCAGTAAAATAATATAGCACAACATAACATAATGTAACATAACATAGCATTTTGTTGATGATGGTGACTGCTTAGAATACACGTTTTGAGCAGTCACCTTATTTTTTTAGAGATGCTGAATAAATTTCTTAATTAAATTATAAGCATGAGTGAAAAATAAAGTCTTTTTAATAAGTTTCACTTAACATATTTACCTTTTCTTAAAAGAGTGCTATCCTCGTTTCATTGAAAGAACGCGCGACTTCAAATTAATGTATGAAATTTAAATGTTTGCAAAAAATCGATAAGGAGAATTGTTAAAATGACAGAATACATGCGTTTGGAATCAGATTCAATTGGCGATATGGAGGTACCGGGCGAGGCCTATTACGGAGTACAGGCATTGAGGGCAAATGAGAATTTCCCGATAACAGGCAACTGCCTGCATCCTGACTTTATCAAAAACATGGCAAGGATAAAAAGAGCCGCAGCTATCACAAATATGAGAGCAGGACGATTAAAGCCTGAGATAGCAAATTCCATAGAGTCAGCCTGCAATGAGGTGGTATGCGGAATGTTTGCATCTGAGTTTATAGTTGACGGAATACAGGGCGGTGCAGGAACCAGCGCAAATATGAATATGAATGAAGTGATAGCAAACAGGGCAATCGAGATGCTCTGCGGTAAAAAGGGAGATTATTCTATCGTACATCCAAACGATCATGTAAATATGGCACAGTCCACAAATGATGTGATACCGACAGCCGGAAAGCTCACGGTACTGGATTTGTTAAAGAAACTGGAAAAGAGCCTTAAGAAGCTGGATAGTGCACTATATAAAAAGGCGGATGAATTTGACGGAGTGATAAAAATCGGAAGGACGCAGCTGGAGGATGCTGTGCCGATGAGACTCGGACAGTCATTCCACGCATATGCCACAATGATAGAGCGTGATATGGACCGCATAGAAAATGCGAAAAAAGAGATGTATACGGTCAATATGGGGGCAACAGCTATCGGAACAGGCATAAATACTTCTGAGTATTATTTTGACCACATCGTTCCAACACTGGCAAAGGTCAGTGGGTATCCACTTGTACAGGCAGATGATTTGTTTGATGCGACAGAAAATCTCGATGGCTTTGTCAGAGTCTCTTCGTGCCTCAAGGCATGTGCTGTAAATCTTTCCAAGATGTGCAATGACCTTCGTATACTGGCCAGTGGACCAAAGGCCGGCTTTGGTGAAATCACACTTCCTGCAATGCAAAACGGATCCTCAATCATGCCGGGCAAGGTAAATCCTGTCATTCCTGAGGTTGTATCCCAGGTGGCATTTCACATAATAGGCCATGATGTGACCATCACCATGGCAGCAGAGGCAGGTCAGATGGAACTCAACGCATTTGAGCCTGTTGTATTCTATAATCTTTTTGATTCGATAAGCACACTCACGCATGCTGTAGACACACTTACTGACAACTGCATAATCGGAATAACCGCAAATGAGGAGCGTTGCCAGAAGCTGCTTGATGCTAGTGTCGGAATCACAACAGCACTCTGTCCGTACATCGGATACAAAAAGGCTGCAAGCCTTGCCAAGGAATCGCTGCGCACAGGTGTACCTGTAAAGAAGCTGGTTTTAAAGCACGGACTTATGAAGGAAAAGCAGCTTGATGTGGTGCTTGATCCGTATGCGATGACAGAGGCAGCTACTAAGAAGAGCAAGGCAAAGGTCGGTTAAAGCATGTTAAAGGCAATTACAGCCACTTACCATTGAGAAGATATTGATTTCTCTCAGCTCCGACTGAGACAAATTGTATTTCGTGTCTTAGCATGTCCTCAAGGAAGTTTATGTAGCGCTTAGCATTTACAGGAAGCTCATCATATGACCTGCAATTTGATATATCGGTTTTCCACCCCGGCAGCATTTTGACTACCGGGGTATATTTTTCCAGATTTTCGGTGGGGTCAAAGACGTTTGTTACAGCATTTTTATACTGATATCCTGTGATAACAGGAATCTGATCCATGATGCTCAGGACATCTAGCTTGGTCAGTGCGATTTTGTCAGCATGCTGGCATTTTAGACCATAGCGGCTTGCAACGGCATCAAATGGACCCACACGACGTGGTCTTCCAGTGGCAGCACCATATTCGCCCCCATACTTGCGGACCATTTCAGTCCATTCACCGTTCATAGCTTTTTCTGCGACAAATGGTCCGGCTCCGACACAGGTAGAGTATGCCTTTAGTACACCGACCACATGGTCTAATGAGGCACCGGGGATACCGGCACCTATAGGACCGTAAGCTGAGATGGTGGAGGAGCTTGAAGTATATGGGAAAATGCCATAGTCTATATCCCTCATTGCACCAAGCTGTGCTTCAAGTACAACACGTTTTCCCTTTGATAGTGCATCCTCAAGGAATGCACCGGTATCTGTGATATAAGGTGCATATTTTGCAGCCTTCTGCCTGCACCATGACAAAAGAGCTGACAGAGACATAGGCTCCTGATGATAGCAGCCTGCAAGCTCAAGGTTTTTAGCTTCAAGCATGGTCTTAAGTCTGGCCTGTACATTCTCTTCGTCTAAGTGGAGTAAATCACCGAGACGGATTGTTTTTTTACGGTATTTATCGCTGTATGCATAGGCAATACCGCGTTTGGTAGAGCCGAAGGCAGCTCCGGACTTTGAAAGGCGCTCTTCCTCAAGCTCATCCTGTATTTTATGCCACGGCATTGAAATTGTGGCTCTTGTTGATAATTTCAGGTTTTTTGGTGAAACAGATACATCTTGTGTTCTGATCTGTGCAATTTCATTGGACAGATGGTTTAGGTCAATAACCATTCCGTCACCGAGCACACATACTACATCTGGGTGAAGTATTCCGGATGGAAGCAGATTTAAGACAAATTTTCCCTGTTTATTAACTACTGTGTGTCCGGCATTGTTACCACCCTGATAGCGGACTACGATATCCGCATGTTCTGCGAGAAGGTCGATGACACGACCCTTTCCCTCGTCTCCCCAGTTTATTCCTGTAACTGCTGTAAGCATGATGAATGCCTCCTTGTTTTTTGAGTTTAATATTTGTATGCTGGTGCAGAGCTTGTGATGTCCGAAATTTGAATGGTATAAAACAAGTCTGCTTATAATGTGTATGATTCTGTTACGTGCAATACCTAAATGTCTTATCAGTTAGTATTCTTGCAAAGATGAGTCCGAGCGGCAGTGCAATGATAATCATGATTGCTGATGCAAACCATGAAACAGCATCAGAAAGTGCCATTATGCCGAAATTGTATATAGCCCGATACAGATAAAGTCCCGGAACCATTATGACTATGGATGGAACAGTAAGGGATATTCTCGGATATCCGTTGTTTTCTTTGATAAATGATGCGAGAAGCCCTGCTGTGAGAGCTCCGGCAAATGCGGCAGCAGGAGCCGGCATACCTGTCAGGTCTACCAGCTCAAGCCGCAGTGAATTTGCTATGGCACCGATAAGTGCGGCTGTTGCAGCCATGGGAGCTGGACTGTTGAACATGATTGAGAATCCAAACACACCGAAGAAGCTCATTATAAGCCTCAGGATTAGATGTAGTATGGGTGTCAGATTCAAGTCTTCAAAGTCCATAGGCTGCAGTCGCAGAAGCAGTGCCATAATCCATGCAAACATCGTGGCTACCATGACTATTATTATTGCATAGGCAAGGCGTTCAAGACCGGAGCGCAAATCCAGCTTTGCAAGGTCGATTCCGCTTGTGATAAACGGAAATCCCGGAATGATAAAGAGCATGGAACAGATGTATCCGGCTTCATGAATTGATGGTACATTGAAAGCCATCTCTGCAATTTTTAAAAATGCCGCATATATGAAGCATGAGGCAGAAATTGATACCGCTATATTTAGGAACAAAGTAAAATGATGTTTTATAAGCTTTGTACGTATGAGATTTCCGATGCCGGCTGCTACAAATGCCAGTATCATTTCAATAGGACCTCCTCCGAGCAAAAATGTGAAGGCACAGCATGCTATAGCTGCTGCAAGTCCAAGCCTTGCAGGGGAGTAAATGGCATGAATCTGTTCAATCTCATCAAGTCGCCGGTGAATTTCTTCGCCAGTCAGGTGGGCTTCCTCCGTTGGAAAATTGTCGACAAACTGCTCCATGCGATAGAGCTTTGATGTGTTTACACCTGTGTTTGCTATGCTGAGTGACTGTGATATACAGTCATTTCCGTCAAAGCAGTTAAACTCGATTGACATAAGTCCGACATCCACTGTACATGTGACACCAAGCACCTTTGAGAGCCGGTTCATGGAGGTCCTCACACGCCAGGCACCTGTGCCACAGGAGAGCATGATGAGCCCGACACGTCCTATTACAGAGGCTTTTTCAATAAGCCCGGCCTTATCTATAAGTATATTTCCATCTTGTCTGGCATAATCATGCCAGGGGATTTCCATATGATTTTTTTCCATGATATCTGTGTAGCTGTTATCTGCCATAAATTATCGCCTCGGCCTTTTGTACATGTTTCTCAAGATTTTTAAGAAAATGAGAGCTTCTAAGGAAGATACCAATCTCATCATACCGTTTATCATTTTCTACAAGGGAATCCTGACCGTAAAAAACATATGCCATAGGAAGCTCCTTTTCAATTTGTATCATCAGATCCCATACGGCAGAGTAGGCTTCAGCCTCAGTCTCTTTAAGCTTTACAGTATCGGGAAGCTCGCGAATCAGGAGTATTCCGTCATGTTTTACGATGACCTGCTGTGTGGGAGTCATATGCTCGGAATCATATGTGTGACTGTAGCGGTAAGCCTGTGCGTAGTAGATGTCTTTTTTATTTGGCATATCGTTGTATATCTCATGAAAATGTATATAGTTTTTATCATGAGATATATGTTTATATCCGGGCAGCGGATTTCCGTGTTCATCGGTCATGATTATCGGATTTGGGTGTCCGTCGGCATTGAACCTGTACGGTATGATATATGAATTGCGCAGCAGATCAAATACTGTGTTGTTGCACAGACACATAAGCAGTGCGGAAAGATCGCGGTTGGTATATGCATTGAAGAGAGCTTTAGCAAATTTTTCTGCCGGAAGAGATACATCAAATTCATCATTGTAAACCAGATTTTCATTGAAGGTTTCCATAAGCCTGTCACAGGCCCATGGATCATTTAATATCTTCTGAAACAGAATGTCTGCATGATCTTCTCTTGGAAACATTGTCTTTTCACTCATTTGAAACACGTCCTTTTCTTATATATATAATCAATATTTCTCTTTTGAGCATTTATGATTATACAATTATGACTGCAATAAGTAAAAAG
>ERZ1026850.988-NODE-988-length-16026-cov-4.882099_pt1 | contig 16026 bp, 13 predicted proteins | sample MGYA00380155_ERZ1026850 | MGnify/ENA primary metagenome ERZ1026850 (study PRJEB33269, sample SAMEA4719791) | human gut metagenome | biome: human-associated habitat; feature: organic feature; material: feces | place: Cameroon | collected 2013-10 ... | reverse complement strand
AGGAGCGGTTCCTTTGCTGACTGCGATGCTTATTCTTACGGTGGCTGCTGCAAGCAAAATGGAAACGGAGCTGGAAGACAGCACCTATGCCAGACTGAAGGCTTGTGCTATTTCCGTTCAGAAATATTTTGAATGGGATGTCAGGGAGGATATTCTGGCAAAAGACGATGTCAGCTATGGATTTATTGATTCGTTAAATGAGGATGGCATTGTACTGACCTTCTTTCAGGATGATGTGCGGTTTATTACTTCGGTAACCGACGAAAATGGAAAGAGAATGGAGGGAACCAAAGCAGATCCTTCTATCTGGAATCTGGTAAAGGCAGGCAATGATTATCAGGCAGATGGAGCTGAAATAGCAGGCAGTAAATACTATGTTTATTATACGCCGGTCTGTTCCGATGATGGAACAGTCATTGGTATGGCATTTGCCGGGGAAAAAGAAACAACGGTTGACAGGGCGAAAAGCAAACTGATTAACAGTTTCGTGGTAATTGCTGCGATTCTTGCAGTAGGATATATAGTTATATTAGTTGCGTTGGCCTTAAAGATTCGTAAGCCATTAGCAAAGACAGCTGCGGATATTGAACAGATAGCAAATGGTGATATTACCAGTCAGATAAGCGGTTCATCCATGATTCGCGAAACGGATAAGCTGATAGGTGCATCCAGGATTCTGCAAAGCAAGCTGAAGGAGATTGTTTCCGGGGTGGATACAAGAGTATCGAATTTAAGAGGGGATACGGCATCCTTAAATGAACTGGCAGGCTCCAGCAACGAAGGAGCAGGACAGATTAGCGTGGCAATGGATGAACTGTCCAGTACGGCGGTAACCCTGGCAGACAATGTGCAGGATGTGAATAGCAAGGCAATCGAGATGGGCAATGCCATCACAGAAATTGATGAAGGGGTCAAAGTATTAAGCTCCAACTCCGAGAACATGGATAATGCCAATGGAGAGGCAACTAAATCTATTGCAACGGTATTAGACAGCTCCAATCGTTCAGCGGAAATTGTAACGAAAATTGCAAAGCAGATAGAGGAAACCAATCAGGCGATTTCTTCCATTAACGAAGCAGTGGATTTGATTATGGACATTACCAGTCAGACAAGCCTGTTGTCCTTAAATGCTTCTATCGAGGCAGCCAGGGCAGGAGAGGCAGGCAGAGGCTTTGCGGTGGTGGCAGATGAAATCAAGAAGCTTTCCGAGCAGAGTGCCCATGGGGCAGAAGCCATAAAACAGGTTGCTGATAATATTTTCCAGAAATCCAATGAATGTGTTTCCATGGTAGGAGAGGTTAAGAACCTGATAGATAAGGAACAGGAAGATGTATCAGAGACCAAAACCACCTTCGAGGCTTTGAGTCAGACCATTCAGGAGAATCTGGTGGCAGTTTCCCGTATCGACGAGAAAACAAGACAGCTTGATGCAATCAAGCAGGCGATTATCGGTAATATCAATGATCTCAGTGCTGTTTCTGAAGAAAATGCAGCCAGCAATGAGGAGGTATCCGCTAATGTAACCAATATTGCAGAGGCGATTGAGCAGATGTCTACGGCAACAGAGCATGTCAGTGCAGTTTCCGAAGAACTGGCAGAGCTTATGAAGTATTTTAAATAGCCACTTGCAATCTCTGGAAGACAGTGATACAATGAGCATTGTAATATAGAATAGTAACTAAGGTAAAGAGTGGGCTTGCGAGTCCACTCTTTTACGTGATAGGAAATGGGCAGAAGGAGGAACGGATGTCAAAGAAGGACACATACGAAGCCAGAACAGAGGAATTGTTAGCTCCCATCGTAGAACAGTACCAGGTAGAAATCTATGATGTGGAATATGTTAAGGAAGGCAGCGACTGGTATTTACGAGCTTATATCGACAAACCGGAAGGAGTCAATATCATAGACTGTGAGAATGTCAGCCGGGCATTGTCAGATGCACTGGACAGAGAGGATTTCATTGCAGATGCCTATATTCTGGAAGTCAGCAGTCCGGGACTTGGCAGAACTTTAAAGAAGGACCGCCATCTGGAGAAGAGTCTGGGAGAGGAAGTGGAGATTAAGACTTATAAGCCCATTGACAAACAGAAGGAGTTCGCAGGGATTTTGAAAGCTTTTGATAAGGATACCATAACCATTGCAGAAGAGAGTGGGGAACGGGTACTGAATCGTGCAGAGATTGCCCTTGTCAGACTGGCACTGGATTTTTAGAATTTGGCTAGAGAAGAAAACAACACGGATATAGAGTTCAAAGACGTAGAGACATAGGAGGATAACGGAAAATGAATAAGGAATTAATGGAGGCACTTGACATTCTGGAAAAAGAAAAAGAGATTAGCAAAGACACTCTTTTTGAGGCGATTGAGAATTCTCTTATCACAGCATGCAAGAATCACTTCGGCAAGGCAGACAATATTAAAGTAGAGATTAACAGGGAAACCTGTGATTTCCTGTGCTATGCTGAGAAGGAAGTAGTGGAAGAGGTAGAAGATGACCTGACACAGATTTCCCTGGAAGATGCCCTTAAGATTTCCAAACGGGCACAGCTTGGTGATTTGCTTCATGTGGAAATTAAATCAAAAGAGTTTGGACGTATTGCCACACAGAATGCAAAGAACGTTATTTTACAGAAGATTCGTGAGGAAGAAAGAAGCGTCATTTACAATCAGTATTTTGAGAAGGAAAAAGATGTTGTTACCGGTATCGTACAGCGTTATGTGGGAAGAAACATTTCCATCAATCTTGGAAAAGCAGATGCTATCTTGAATGAGAGCGAGCAGGTAAAAGGCGAGAATTTCAAGCCGACAGACCGAATTAAGGTATATATTCTGGAAGTGCGGAATACACCTAAAGGACCAAGAATTCTGGTAAGCCGTACCCATCCGGAACTGGTAAAGAGATTGTTTGAGTCCGAAGTAACTGAAATTAAAGACGGAACCGTTGAAATTATGAGCATTGCCAGAGAAGCAGGAAGCAGAACCAAGATTGCAGTCCGTTCCAATAACCCGAATGTGGATGCGGTAGGTGCCTGCGTAGGTATTAATGGTGCCAGAGTAAATTCCATTGTAGATGAATTAAATGGTGAGAAGATTGACATTGTAAACTGGGATGAGAACCCGGGTAACCTGATTCAGAATGCCTTGTCTCCTGCTAAGATTGTAGCGGTATTTGCAGATCCGGATGAGAAGACAGCCAAGGTTGTAGTACCGGATTATCAGTTATCTCTTGCCATTGGTAAAGAAGGACAGAATGCAAGACTGGCAGCCAGACTGACAGGCTACAAGATTGATATTAAGAGTGAGACACAGGCAAAGGATGCACCAGGTTTCCGTTACGAAGATTATGTGTATGATGATGAGTATGAGGACGAAGAAGATTACGGCGAAGAGACTTATAACGATGAAGAAGCTGTTAATGCGGAAGGATATGAGGAAGAGCCGGTAGAGGAAGCAGAAGGTGTAACAGAAGAAACAGCACAGGAAGAAAAATAATTCCGGAAAACAATGGAAGGCGGTAGGAAAGATGAAGAAGATTCCCATGCGGCAATGTGTAGGCTGCGGTGAGATGAAGGATAAGAAAGAAATGATGCGGGTACTGAAAAGCGCAGAAGGTCCTATCGTGCTTGACATGACCGGTAAGAAGAACGGACGGGGAGCTTATCTTTGTAAATCAAAGGAATGTCTTGCCAAAGCAAAAAAGAGTAAAGGGCTGGAACGTTCCCTGAAGATGAGTATTCCTGATGAGGTATATGAGAATCTGGAAAAGGAGTTTGTGGAAAGTGAATCAGAATAACGGAAAGAATAAAGTGTTATCCCTGTTAGGGCTTGCCACACGCTCCCGAAATGTTGTCAGTGGCGGATTTGCGACAGAGCAGGCTGTAAAGAGTGGTAAAGCATATTTTGTCATCATAGCGGAGGATGCTTCGGATAACACCAAGAAAAAATTTAGTAACATGTGTGAGTTCTATGAAGTATCTTATGCCTATTATGGCAGCAAAGAGGTACTGGGGCATGCCATGGGCAAGGAAGAGCGTACCACGCTTGCCGTGACAGAGGCTGGATTTGCAGATTCGATACAGAAACATTTAGATTCAAATTAGTTGGAGGTAGTGAGCATGGCGAAAATGAAAGTACATGAGCTGGCGAAAGAGTTAGATAGACAGAGCAAGGAATTGATTGCTTTTTTACAGGATAAAGGATATGAAGTAAAGGTTGCCCAGAGTTCCATCGAAGATGAGGCCATTGCCCTGGTGCGTAAGCAGTTTGGCAAAGCAGAAGCACTTCAGGCAGAGGAAAAGAAGGAAATACCGGTAAAGGAAGAAGCAAAACCGGAAGAGCCTAAGAAAGAGGAAGTAAGGAAAGAAGAGCCTAAGAAGAGCATGACAAAACCGGAGACAGCAAAAGAAGAGTCTCCGAAGAAGAAAAAGATTATCTTTGTAAGCAATCCGCATAATTCCAAGATGCCAGGACAACGTTCTAATCAGTCCCAAAGTGGCAATGGTGGAAATAACGGATATCAGAATCGTAACAACAATGACAGAAGACAGAATAATAACATGAATAGTGCACGTCCGGTGCAGACACAAAATGTACCACATAAGATTATCAGACCAACACAGAAGCCGATTCCAGTTACGGCAGAGCCTTATGAGGTACGTCAGAAACAGCAGCAGGAACGCAGATTAGAGCAGCAGAAGCAGGAGAAGCGTGAAAGAGAGAATGCAGCACAGAGACAGAGAGAAGCCCAGGAAAGAACAGCAAGTCAGGACAGACCGGCAAATCAGAACAGGCAGCCAGGCCAGGACAGACAAAACAATGGCGGGGAGACGAGAAGAAATAACAACCAGAATCGCCCACCTTACAACAACAATCAGGGTGACCGCCGTCCTGGCAACAATGGTGCAGGTTATAACCGACCTGGTAACAATAGTGACCGCCCTCAGAGAGGCAATGTCGGACCGGATAATCGATTTAAAAAGAATAACAATCAGAAGGAGTTTATGTCCGAGAACCCTATCAAGGACATGGAAAAACACAGAGATGATGAAAAACGCAGGGCAAATCAGGAAAGAGATAAACGCTCGAAGAAAGATCTGATTTACGAAGATGATGAGGCAGCTATGAAGAACCGTAACAAGGCGGGACGCTTCATCAAACCGGAGAAAAGGGCAGAAGAGGCAGTGGAAGAACAGATTAAAGTTATTACAATCCCGGAATCACTGACAATTAAAGACTTGGCTGACAAGATGAAGATTCAGCCTTCGGCTATCATCAAGAAACTGTTTTTGCAAGGACAGATTGTGACTGTAAACTCGGAAATCAGCTTTGAAGATGCAGAGAATATAGCAATTGATTATGAGATTATTTGTGAAAAAGAAGAAAAAGTCGACGTTATTGAAGAACTCTTAAAGGAAGAGGAAGAGGACGAAACAGATATGGTTTCCAGACCTCCGGTTATCTGCGTTATGGGTCACGTTGACCATGGTAAAACTTCCCTTCTGGATGCTATCCGTAAGACGAATGTAACCGATAAGGAGGCTGGTGGTATTACCCAGGCAATCGGTGCGTATACCGTTAATGTAAAAGGACAGAGTATCACCTTCCTGGATACTCCTGGACATGAAGCATTTACTGCAATGCGTATGCGTGGTGCAAATTCTACCGATATTGCTGTCCTGGTAGTAGCAGCAGACGATGGTGTTATGCCACAGACGGTAGAGGCAATTAACCATGCCAAGGCAGCAGGTATTGAGATTATCGTAGCAGTCAATAAAATGGATAAACCCAATGCGAACATTGACCGTGTCAAACAGGAAATGACGGAATATGAACTGATTCCGGTTGACTGGGGCGGCTCTACTGAGTTCGTACCGGTTTCTGCCAAGTCGGGAGAAGGTATAGAAGATTTGTTAGAGACTATCTTACTGACTTCGGAGATTCTGGAACTGAAAGCCAATCCAAACCGAAATGCAAGAGGTCTTGTGATTGAGGCAGAGCTGGATAAGGGGCGTGGTCCTGTGGCAACGGTTCTGGTACAGAAAGGTACTTTACATGTAGGAGATTTCATTTCTGCAGGTGCAAGTCATGGTAAAGTAAGAGCCATGATTGATGATAAGGGAAGACGTGTGAAAGAGGCAGGCCCTTCCACACCGGTGGAAATCTTAGGTCTTTCGGATGTACCAAGTGCAGGTGAAGTATTCATTGTACATGAGAATGATAAGAGTGCCAAGAGTTATGCAGAAACCTACAAGGCACAGCATAAAGAAGAAATGTTGGCAGATACTAAGACCAGAATGTCCCTGGATGATTTGTTCAGTCAAATTCAGGAAGGTAACTTAAAAGAACTGAACCTGATTGTCAAGGCAGACGTACAGGGTAGTGTGGAAGCCGTAAAACAGAGCCTTATGAAGCTGTCTAACGAAGAAGTCGTTGTTAAATGTATCCATGGTGGTGTTGGTGCCATCAATGAATCCGATGTATCACTGGCTTCTGCTTCGTCCGCTATTATCATTGGTTTCAATGTAAGACCGGATGCAACCGCTAAGGCAGTGGCAGAGCGGGAAGGCGTAGACGTAAGACTGTATAAGGTTATCTACCAGGCAATCGAGGACATTGAAGCTGCCATGAAGGGTATGTTAGACCCAGTCTTTGAAGAAAAGGTTATCGGCCATGCCGAAGTACGTCAGATATTTAAGGCATCCGCTATCGGTAATATCGCAGGTTCCTACGTTCTGGATGGTGAATTTACCAGAGGATGTAAAGTCCGTATCACAAGAGAGGGTGAGCAGATTTACGAAGGTGAGTTAGCGTCCCTGAAGCGATTTAAGGATGATGTAAAAGAAGTAAAAGCAGGATTCGAATGTGGTCTTGTATTTGAAGGCTTCGACAAAATGCAGGAGCTGGATATCGTAGAAGCATACATTATGGTAGAAGTACCTCGCTAGAGGGAAGAAAACCGCGTGCATACACACTCCCATGGCAGGCTGCTCTGGGAGTGTGTGTAGAAATGAGGATTATATGCGTAAAAACAGTGTAAAAAATACCCGTATCAATGGTGAGGTACAAAGAGTGCTGGCAGAAATCATCAGAGGAGAGATAAAAGACCCAAGAATCGCTCCTATGACTTCTGTGGTGGCAGTGGAAGTGGCACCAGACTTAAAGACCTGTAAAGCATGGATTAGTGTGTATGGGGATGAAAAGGCACAGGCAGACACGTTAGCCGGGTTAAACAGTGCGGAAGGTTATATCCGTAACCAGCTTGCGAAGACCATCAATCTGCGCAATACCCCACAGATAACATTCATTATGGATCAGTCTATTGCATACGGTGTTAATATGTCAAAACTGATTGATGAAGTGAATCAAGGAATACAGGATTCCGAAGAGGAATAAGATGGTTTGATTTAAGATAGAGAAGGAATGATTGGAATGCAGATATTAGAGGAAGTAAAAGGTGCAAAGAGCATAGGAATCAGTGGTCATGTAAGACCGGATGGAGACTGTGTGGGTTCTGTGATGGGTTTATATCATTACTTACACAAACAGTTACCGGAGGTAACGATAGATGTCTATCTGGAAAAACCGGCCGATATTTTTAACGATATTGATGGAATAGAGCAGATTCACTCCGATTTTACAACCAATAAGGTATATGATGTGTTCTTTGCCCTGGATTGTAATGCAGAACGTCTGGGAGAAGCCCAGCCGGTTTATGAGCGGGCAGTAAAGAAAATCAATATTGACCATCATATCAGCAATACCGGATGCGGTAATGTGAATGTGGTAGAGTCTCAGAGAAGTTCTACTGCAGAACTTTTGTATGATTTGATGGACCCTGCCGGGATAGATGAAAAGGTGGCAAAGGCACTCTACATCGGCATCATTCATGACACCGGAGTGCTGAAATATTCCAACACATCGCCTCGTACCCTGCAGGTAACAGCGGAACTTATTAAGTTTGGATTTGATTTTTCAAAACTGATTGATGAAACCTTCTATGAAAAGACTTATGTACAGACTCAGATTATGGGGAGAGCCATTCTGGAAAGCGTACGATTCATGGATGATAAGTGCATTGTCAGTATGGTAAGCCGGAAGATGATGGACTTTTATCAGGTGGACAGTAAGGATATGGACGGCATCATCAACCAGCTTCTGGCAGTGAAGGGCGTAGAATGTGCCATCTTCATGTATGAGACAGGAACCCTTACTTATAAAGTAAGCATGCGTTCAAAAGGGGCAGTAGATGTGGCTGCGATTGCCTTGAAATTCGGTGGCGGCGGTCATGTCCGTGCGGCGGGTTGTACCATGAATGGTACATATCATGATAACATCAACAACCTTTCCATAGAAATTGCGGAGCAGTTGCATCATGTATAATGGCATTATGAATATTTACAAAGAAGCGGGCTTTACCTCCAATGATGTGGTAGCAAAGCTGCGTGGTATTTGCAGGCAGAAGAAAATCGGACACACAGGAACGCTGGACCCGGATGCGGTGGGAGTGCTTCCTGTGGTTTTGGGTTCCGGCACAAAGCTGTGTGATATGCTTACCGACTGGAATAAGGAATATATTGCACAGCTGCAGTTGGGAGTTGTAACTGATACCCAGGATATGTCCGGAACGATATTGTCCAAGGCAGGAGAAGAGCAACTGGCGCAGCTTACCATAGAACAGGTTACGGATGCCATCCTCTCTTTTCAGGGGGATTATGAACAGATTCCCCCCATGTACTCTGCCCTCAAAGTAGGCGGAAAGAAGCTTTATGAGCTGGCAAGAGAAGGAAAAGAGATAGAGAGAAAGCCCCGCCCTGTAAGAATCGAGGAGCTGGAGATTCAGAGCATGGAACTGCCTGTTGTAATGTTTCGGGTGGTGTGCTCCAAAGGAACCTACATCCGGACCCTGTGCCATGACATCGGGGCGAAGCTTGGTTGTGGCGGTGCCATGAAGTCACTGGTCAGAAGCCGGGTAGGAATTTTTAAGGTAGAAGATGCCCTGCTCCTTTCCCAGGTAGAAAAGCTGCGGGATGAGGATAAAATATCATCCGTTATCATATCGCCCGATGCGGTCTTTGCAGACTGTAAGGCAGTAACGGTTCTGGATGGCAGCAGGAAGATGGTAGAAAACGGCAACGTGTTGGGAAACCGGCAAATTGAAGAAAAGTGGTCCCTGGCACCGGGAGAGCAGGTGCGCGTGTACGATAAGGCAGGACGGTTTTATGGGATGTATGCCTGGGAGGAACCGGAGCAGTTATATAAACCGGTAAAAATGTTTCTTGGTTAAAGGGAAACGAAAATGCAGATAAAGGGCAGAAACGTAGAAAATGATAATCATAGAGAACACAACGAATTTCCCCCTGGATGGAAGAAGTGCAGTAGCAATCGGCAAGTTTGACGGAATCCATCTGGGGCATCGTAAATTATTGGAAAAAATCATACAACAGAAGGAAAAGGGATATCTGGCAACGGTATTTACCTTTGATACTTCGGCGGCAGCTTTCTTCGGTGGAGATGACAAGGAACTGACGACCAGGGAAGAAAAGCGGCGGCTGTTTGCCCGGATGGGAATGGATGTGCTGATAGAATTCCCCCTAAATCAGGAAACTGCGGCAACACCACCGGATGTCTTTGTTGAGGAGTATATCATCAGACAGATGAAAGCGGCTTATATCTGTGCCGGTATGGATGTTTCCTTTGGACAGAGAGGCGCCGGCAATTACCAGTTGTTACAGCAGTATGCCGCAGCGGGCGACTACCGGATAGAGATTATCGACAAAGTTATGGCAGGCGGGGAAGAGGTCAGCTCTACCAGAGTCCGGGAAGCAATTCACAGTGGCGAAATGAAGCTGGCAAATGAGATGCTGGGGACTGCTTACAGCCTGACAGGTGTGGTAGCCCACGGAAGACGGCTGGGACGGACTATCGGGATGCCCACCGCCAATCTGTTACCGGAAAAGGATAAACTGCTGCCCCCAAACGGCGTGTATTATTCCAGGGTGCGGTATCAGGATAAAGTCTATAAAGCCATTTCCAACATTGGCTGTAAACCAACGGTAAGTGCTGAAATGGTGCTTGGCGTGGAAAGCTATCTGTATGATTTTACAGAGGATATTTACGGAAAAGAGATAACCGTAGAACTGTTGGAATTCCGCCGTCCGGAGATGAAATTTGCAGACGTGGAAGCGTTAAAAACACAGATGGAAAAAGATATTCAGGCAGGTAAAACCTATTAAAAAGGGCTTACCTGCTTTTTACATGGACTTTACATCCGCCTTACCTGTGCGTTACATAAATTTTAAGTTTTTTACAGAAAGTCTTGTAAGACGTAGGCATTTCCGATAAAATAAAATCGTATGGTGTTTCAAAAACACAACCAAAACGAAGGGAAATAATGAAAATGGACCTATCGATAGTTCTTTCACTGGCAGGCGGACTTGGCTTATTCCTGTATGGTATGCGCATTATGAGCGACAGTATAGAGAAGGTAGCAGGTGCGAAGCTAAGGGCAATTCTGGAACGATTAACCACCAACCGGTTTACCGGTATCTTAGTGGGTATCTTCTTTACGGCGGTTATCCAGTCATCATCGGCATGTACCGTTATGGTAGTCAGTTTTGTAAACTCCGGTTTGATGAATCTGACACAGGCAGCTGGCGTTATCTTCGGTGCCAACATCGGTACGACGGTAACAGCACTTCTTGTATCTTTTAAATTGGAAAAGATAGCACCTTTGATTCTTCTGGTGGGCGTATTGATTATCATGTTCTGTAAGAACCAGAAGATTTCACGCTGGGGTGAAGTGATTATCGGATTTGGTGTATTGTTCATGGGACTTAGTACCATGTCAGGGGCAATGTCCGGTATGAAAGATTCTCCGGCTGTGCTTCACATGTTTGCTTCCCTGCAGTCACCGATTCTGGCAGTTTTACTTGGTGCGGTACTGACGGCGGTTATCCAGAGTTCGTCCGTTACGGTCAGTATCATGGTACTTCTTGCCAACCAGGGACTGATGCAGATGGATATCTGTATGTTCATTATCCTGGGCTGTAATATTGGTGCCTGTACTTCTGCGGTACTTGCTTCCTTAACTGGTAAGAAGGATGCCAAGAGGGCAGCAGCCATTCATTTGATTTTTAATATTATCGGTACGATTATTGTATATATCCTGTTCCTGTTCGGTGTTCACAAGTTTGTTGAGATACTGACCATGATAGCCGGCGATAATCCGGGACGTGTTGTAGCTTACGCACACATATCCATTAAGGTATTCCAGGTAATTATTATGATGCCGTTTATCAAAGGCATTGTAAAACTGACCTATCTGTGTGTACCTGGTAATGATAAGAAAGTCGGTTACCGGGACAGCTATCAGCTGAAATACATTGGTGAGAAAGTCGTTTTGAATCCGGCAACAGCCGTAGTAGAAGTTATCAAAGAGTTAGATCGCATGGCATCCCTGGCAGATGAGAACTTAAACCGTGCCATGAATGCCCTGATAACCTTAGACCAGGATGAGATAGATGAGGTAAAGGAAGTGGAGAAGAACATCGACTTTTTGAGCCATGCCATTACCAACTACCTGGTAAAAATTAACCAGACAACGCTTCCTATCGAAGACTTGAAGAATATCGGTGCCCTGTTCCATGTGGTAAATGATATTGAGCGGATTGGCGACCACGCGGAGAATATCGCTGAGGCAGCGATGCGGAGAGTGGAGACGGGTGTCGGTTTTACCAAAGAGGCACAGAAGGAATTAGGCGAAATGATGGACATGGTCAATACTATTTTGCGGTTTTCCTTTGAAATGTTTGTCAAGAGCACTGATGAGCACATAGAAGATATTTCCCATCTGGAAGAGGCGATTGATGAGAAGGAGAAAGAGTTACAGCAGAAGCATATCGACAGACTTTCCAACAACGAGTGTTCTCCGGAGGCAGGAGCCCTGTTCTCGGAAATCGTAGCGGGTCTGGAGAGAGTGGCAGACCATGCAACCAATATTGCTTTTGCCAATATGCATGCAGAAGATGAGTAAAAGTATAAGAAGGTAAATTATGGAAGAACAGAGAAATCTGTTCTTCTTTTCTTGACAGAAAGAAACGGGGTTGTTATAATGGCAAACGAAAAATGTTACAAAAATGTTACAATATGAAAATTACAGAGAACCAGACAATCGGTCAGGTTCTTTGTCTGGAAATGAGGATAAAGATGAAGAAATACGAAATAGCGGGTCTGGTCATGGTTGGAATGCTGTGTCTGCTACCAATGCAGGCGCAGGCAGTCAGTCTGCCAGGACTTACGGCACCGGCAACTGGCAGTGAGGCTACGTTGCAGGAAGTATTGGGAGAACCGGTTGGCTCCAGTGCCGTAGTATATGCCAGCAGGACAGAAGAAGAGTATGAGCTGGCGTATGAAAAAGCAAAAAATGCTAACTGGGGCTATACCAATCTGGGAGTTGCCAACGTAGAAGATAACCTGAATGTCCGTGCCATTGCGGCAGAGGATGGCAGACTGGTGGGAAAATTACCAAAGAATGCTGCCTGTGAAGTATTAGAAACCGAAGGTGAGTGGGCACATATTAAATCCGGTCCGGTGGAAGGCTATGTTAAGTGTGATTATCTGCTGACCGGCTTAACAGCCAAGCACAAAGCGGAAGAACTCTCCACCACGATGGCAACGGTTACGACAGACAGCCTGAAGGTAAGGGCAGAAGCCAATACCGATTCCGAGGTCATTACCATGGTGCCAAATGGAGAAGAACTGGAAGTGGCAGAAGTAGAGAATGACTGGGTTAAGGTCTATCTGGATAACGAGGAAGCTTATGTGGCGGCAGAATATGTAGAAGTCAGTGCGGAATTACAGACAGCCGTTACTATGACGGAGCTGCTATACGGACAGGGCGTATCGGATGTGCGCGTGGATTTATGTCAGTATGCTAAGGAATTTCTGGGAAATCCTTATGTATGGGGAGGTACCAGTCTGACAAAAGGGGCGGACTGTTCGGGTTATGTCATGAGTATTTTCAAAAAATATGGAGTAAGCCTGCCACATTCTTCCAGGGCGCAGGCAAACCGCGGAACCGTGATTTCCGTATCGGATGCCAAACCGGGTGATTTGATTTTCTACGGAAACGGCAAGTCCATTAACCATGTGGCTATCTATATCGGTGGAGGACAGGTTATCCATGCCAGCAGCCCTAAGACCGGTATCCGGATATCCAATGTGTCTTACCGGACACCGATAAAAGCGGTAAGAATTTTGCAGGATTAGGGCTTTACATCATAGAAGCTGTATGTTAAAATATTCAAGTATGAATTTCAGCCGATACCCAGAGGCGGGACACTCCGACCCTTTCTTAGTATCAGGCGATTATAGGGCAGCCCCCTATCAGAAAGGAGAAATTATGATTTCTAAAGAAAAGAAAACAGCAATCATCAACGAGTATGCAAGAACACCTGGCGATACTGGTTCACCGGAAGTGCAGGTAGCAGTTCTTACAGCAAGAATTCAGGAGCTTACTGAGCATCTGAAAGAGAATCCGAAGGATCATCACTCCAGAAGAGGACTTCTGAAAATGGTTGGTCAGAGACGTGGTTTACTTGCATATCTGAAAGAAAAGGATATCGAGAGATATCGTGCACTGATTGAGAGACTTGGTCTTCGTAAATAAGACGGGTAAAAATGGCGGATGTGAAGCTGGAGCAATCTGGCTTTCCCCGCCTTTTTGTTATGGCGACGAGGAAAATGCACGCACAAATATTATGGTGAAATGGGTGGAAGAAGCATCCGAGACCACAAACATACCCACAAGCGGCACAAAGGATTTGTGGAGATGTCTGTAGTTTCGGCATCTTCTGCCTGACACATAGAGGGACAACCCGGATACTGATTTCGGGAAGCCTGATTATAAGGAAAAGGAGAGACGAATATGTACAAGAGTTACGAAATGGAACTGGCCGGACGTACCCTTCGCGTGGACATCGGCAGAGTTGGTAAACAGGCAAATGGATGTGCTTTTATGCATTACGGTGAAACAACTGTATTATCCACAGCCACAGCATCAGACAAGCCAAGAGACGGAATTGATTTCTTCCCTTGCAGCGTTGAATATGAAGAAAAATTATATGCCGTAGGGAAGATTCCCGGCGGTTTCAATAAGAGAGAAGGAAAGGCATCTGAGAATGCTGTCCTGACAAGCCGTGTAATCGACAGACCAATGCGTCCGTTATTCCCAAAGGATTACCGTAACGACGTTACCTTGAACAACATGGTAATGAGTGTTGATCCTGCATGCCGTCCGGAGTTAGTTGCCATGATTGGTACAGCTATTGCAACCTGCATTTCTGACATTCCGTTTGATGGTCCCTGCGCTATGACACAGATGGGGATGATTGATGGAGAACTGATTGTGAATCCTTCCCAGGAACAGTGGGCAAAGGGTGATTTAAAGATGACAGTTGCTTCCACGGCAGAGAAGGTTATCATGATTGAAGCCGGTGCTAACGAAGTACCGGAAGCTAAGGTAATTGAGGCAATTTACAAAGCACATGAAGTAAACCAGACTATTATTGAGTTTATCAATAAGATTGTAGCAGAAGTTGGCAAGCCAAAACACGCTTACGAAAGCTGCGCGATTCCGGCACAGATGTTTGAAGACATGAAGAAGATTGTTACACCGGAAGAGATGGAAGAAGCTGTTTTCACAGATGAGAAGCAGGTTCGTGAAGAGAACATCAAGAATGTAACAGCAAAACTGGAAGAGGCTTTTGCCGATAACGAAGAGTATCTGGCTGTATTAGGCGAAGCTGTATACCAGTATCAGAAGAAGACTGTCCGTAAGATGATTTTAAAAGACCACAAACGTCCTGACGGCCGTGCTTTAGATCAGATCAGACCACTGGCAGCAGAGGTTGACATCATTCCAAGAGTACATGGTTCTGCTATGTTTACCCGTGGACAGACACAGATTTGTAACGTATGTACGTTAGCTCCGTTGTCCGAAGTACAGAAGGTTGACGGACTGGATGAGAACGTAACATCCAAGAGATATATGCACCACTATAACTTCCCGTCTTACTCTGTAGGTGAGACAAAGGTAAGCCGTGGACCGGGACGTAGAGAAATCGGTCATGGTGCATTAGCGGAGAGGGCATTACTTCCGGTTCTTCCATCCGAAGAAGAATTCCCTTACGCAATCCGTACCGTATCAGAGACTTTCGAGTCCAATGGTTCCACATCCATGGCATCTACCTGTGCATCCTGTATGTCCCTGATGGCAGCAGGTGTTCCGATTAAGAAGATGGTAGCAGGTATTTCCTGTGGTCTGGTAACAGGCGATACCGATGAAGATTTTGTATTATTAACCGATATCCAGGGTCTGGAAGATTTCTTCGGTGATATGGACTTTAAGGTAACCGGTACTCACGATGGTATTACCGCTATCCAGATGGATATTAAGATTCATGGTCTTACAAGACCTATTGTGGAAGGTGCTATCGCGAGATGTCGTGAGGCAAGAGAGTTCATCATGGCGAACTGTATGGTTCCTGCAATTGCAGCTCCCCGTAAAGAGGTTGGTCAGTATGCACCTAAGATTATCTCTATCCAGATTGACCCGGATAAGATTGGTGATGTAGTAGGACAGCGTGGAAAGACAATCAACGAGATTATTGCACGTACAGGAGTTAAGATTGATATTACTGATGACGGACAGGTATCTGTTTGCGGTACCGATAAAGAGATGATGGACAAAGCAGTTGATATGATAAAGATTATCACAACGGACTTTGAAGAAGGCCAGATTTTCAAAGGTACTGTTATCAGCATCAAAGAGTTCGGAGCTTTCGTTGAATTTGCTCCTGGTAAAGAAGGTATGGTTCATATCTCCAAGATTGCAAAGGAAAGAATCAATCACGTAGAAGATGTACTTACACTGGGCGATAAAGTTACGGTTGTATGCTTGGGCAAAGACAAGATGGGAAGAATCAGCTTCTCCATGAAAGACGTAGCACAGGTGTAATAGCATAATAAA
>ERZ1026850.987-NODE-987-length-16029-cov-3.618755_pt1 | contig 16029 bp, 14 predicted proteins | sample MGYA00380155_ERZ1026850 | MGnify/ENA primary metagenome ERZ1026850 (study PRJEB33269, sample SAMEA4719791) | human gut metagenome | biome: human-associated habitat; feature: organic feature; material: feces | place: Cameroon | collected 2013-10 ... | reverse complement strand
CCTCTCTTTCATCTACGAGGAGTGCGGCTACTCGCCCGCCGAGATCCCGGGGCTGATTCTCAAGCACAACCTCTTCGGACTCGAACTCGACGCCCGTGCGGCGGCGCTTGCCTCGTTTGCGCTCGTCATGAAGGCGCGGAGCAAGTATTCTCGCTTCCTGCGCAACCCGACGATGCCGAACATCTGCGCGCTTCAGGCGGTCAGGTTCGGCGAGGGCGAGATCTCGGCCTATATGAATCGCATTGGCCGTGATCTGTTCACGCAGCCGTTGCTCAAGACGCTGGGGCAGTTCGAGGATGCGGACAACTTTGGTTCGCTGATTGTCCCGGAACTTGAGACCGCCGCGGATATCGAGCCGATCTTCAAGGCAAAGGATCCGAGCGGAGAATTGTTCGATGTCAACAATCCGGACTTCAACTGGCTGACGCATGATCGAATCAAGAAGGTTCTGCGCCAGGCCGCGTTCCTCTCGCCGCGCTACCATGTGGTCGTCACGAACCCGCCCTACCTTGGCGGCAAGAATATGAACAGCCGCCTGAAGGTCTTCGCGGAGGAGAATTATCCGATGTCGAAAAGCGACCTCTTCGCCATGTTCATCGAACGCTGCGCCAAGATGTGCGTCAAGAATGGCTTTATCTCCATGGTGACGATGCAGAGCTGGATGTTCCTGTCGTCGTATGAGGATTTGAGAAAGTCGATTCTCAACGAAAAGACGCTGGTGGCGATGGCGCACCTTGGCGCACGGGCATTTGACACCATCGGGGGCGAAGTTGTTTCTACGACGGCCTTCTCCCTGCTGAACGGCCATGTGAAGGATTATCGCGGGGGCTTCATTCGCCTTGTCGATGGGCAGAACGAGTCCGAAAAGGCGGCAATGCTGGAGGAGGCGTTGAAGGCGCAGGATGTGGCAGGGGATAAAAGGCCGGCAGTCTGACGCCAAGAGCGCAAAGCCCGTTCAGAAGCGCAAAGGCAAAGCGTCCAACTCAATGCGGAACGTTAGTGGAGCATCGGAATAATCGAAGTTTATAAACGACAGGATTGAGAGGTTTTGAACGATGACGAAGAAGCGAAAGGGCAACTGGGACAATCTGGAGCCGCAGAAGTCGAGCGCGGCGCAGTTCATCACATATGTTGCGTCTGTCGGGCAGGTTGATGAGCGGTATGAAATCCGCTACGAAGACGAGAACATCTGGATGAGCCAGAAAATGCTCGCCCAAGTGTATGGGGTTGAAGTACCCAACATCGCCTATCATTTGCGCAAGCTGTTTGATGACGCAGAATTGGATAAGAATTCAGTTATTAAAGAAATTTTAATAACTGGGTCTGACGGCAAGAATTATCATGTCAAGCATTACGATTTGCGGGTTATCATTGCCCTAGGGTTCAAGATTGACAACGAAAAGGCCATCGCGTTCCGCAAGTGGGCGAATCAGATCGTGAGCGAGTACACGATCAAGGGCTGGGTGATGGATGTGCCGCGGTTGAAAGACGGCTCTCCGATCACGGATAAATACTTCGAGCATCAGCTGGAGCGTATTCGCGAGATCCGTCTGAGCGAGCGAAAATTCTACCAGAAGATCACCGACCTTTACGCAACGGCCATCGACTATGACAGGACCTCGAATCTGACGCGGATTTTCTACGCGACAGTTCAAAACCGGATGCACTGTGCCGTTCATGGGCATACGGCGGCGGAAATCCTGTATACGCGAGCCGATGCAGGCAAAGAACATATGGGCCTGACGAACTGGGAGGACGGGCCGGACGGGAAGATCAAGAAGTCGGATGTCGTCATTGCCAAAAACTATCTGACAGATGAAGAGCTGGGGATCCTTGAGCGCATGGTCAACGCCTTCCTGGAATACGCCGAGACGCAGACGATGCGGAAGATTCCGCTGACGATGGAGGACTGGAAGACGCGGCTGGACAAGTTTCTGACGTTGTTCGATCAGCATGCCCCCAAGTATGCTGGTGATCCGATCGACGCCTACAAGGCACAGCTCTACGCAGAATCCGAATTCGAGAAGTACCGTGTCGTCCAGGACAAGCTCTTCATGAGCGACTACGACCGCTATCTCATCGCACTCGAAGAAGAAATCAAGAAAGACGAGGAGGGGGAGGGCGGGGGTGAGGAATTAGGAATGAGGAATGAGGAATTAGGATCAACATGAAAACAGAATCGCAGAATGTCGAATTTAAGGAGTCCTGGCGGGATGAATATCTCAAATGGCTCTGTGGATTTGCCAACGCGCAAGGCGGCGAGTTGTATATTGGCATTCGCGACGACGGCAGCGTATGCGGTGTCGAGAATGCCATGCGCCTCATTGAGAATATTCCCAACAAGGCGGTTCAACTTCTTGGTATCGTAGTTGATGCAGATCTTCTGAAGAAAGAGGGACGGGACGTTGTTCGCATTCGTGTGAATTCTTACTCGGTTCCGATCTCCTACAGAGGGTGTTACCACTATCGTAGCGGCGCGACCAAGCAGGAGTTGACGGGAACGGCATTGCAGGATTTTCTTTTTCGCAAGATGGGGCTTTCATGGGATGATATTGAATGTGCGGGTGGTAGACCTGGATGAAATCGACACGCATGCCGTCCGGTATTTCCTTCGCAATGCCATTGAATCGGGACGCATGCCGGCAGATGCTGTTGATATGCCATTGAACGAGCTGCTTGAGGGACTCGGGCTCATGACAAAATCAGGTGCCCTCAAGAATGCCGCCGTGTTGCTCTTCGGTACTCATCCTCAGCGTTATATCCCAGGGGCGCAGTTCAAGATCGGACGCTTTGGCGCAGACGAGACGGATCTTGTCTTCCAAGATCTTATCGAGGGAAATATCTTGCAGATGGCTGACCGTGTGGTGGATGTCCTTAGGTCAAAGTACCTTATCAGTCCAATTTCATACGATGGACTTAAGAGGGTGGAGAAGCTCGAACTTCCAGCGGCTGCTCTTCGCGAGGCTTTCTTCAATGCCATTATTCACCGCAGTTACGCGGGGCCGGCGATTCAGCTGAAGGTTTGGAATGACCGTTTGGAACTCTGGAATGACGGTCCGTTGCCGATGGGGTTTACTTCTGAGATGCTACAAGCGCCTCATTCATCCTACCCACGCAATCGCAACATCGCAAATGTCTTCTACCGAGCCGGTTTCATCGAGGCCTGGGGACGCGGTATCAGCAAGATCAAGAAGGGGTTTGAGGCCGCTGGATTGCCAGAGCCCGTTTTCAATGAATTCTGCGGCGGCGTACAGACTGTCTTGTTCCGGTTGGGTAAAAAGTTGGGTAAAGAGTTGGGTAAAGAGTTGGGTAAAAAAATCCCGGACAATTGTCGCGCCCTTTTCGAGCTGATTCGCTTAAATGGCGCCATCACGATGGTCGTGATGGCGAAGCATCTCGGCTTGACGGAAGAGGGTGTGAGAAAGCAGCTTAAGAAATTGGTAGAACTTGGTTTTGTTGAGCGCGTCGGCAGTCGGAAGTTCGGAAGCTGGAAAGCTTTGAGGAATTAGGAATGAGGAATGAGGAATTAGGAATTGGGGGATGAGAATCAACTCCGATTTGTCCGATTGTCTCGCTAACGCTCGACAGACGTCAAAAATGCGGAACGTTAGTGGAGCATCGGAATAACCGGAGTTTATAAACGACAGGATTGAGAGGTTGACGGAATGAGCGAGAACAATGAGTTGGCAATGCCGTCGGATCGCAACTTGCTTGCCGATGCGCGGAAGATCATCGACACCGCGCGGGCCAACGCCGTCCGAAGCGTTGATTTCAATCGCGTGATGATGTATTGGAATCTCGGCAAGCGGATCTTCGAAGAAGAGCAACAGGGCAAGGAACGGGCGGAGTATGGGGCCAAGATGCTTCAGAAGCTTGCGGATGCATTGGTTCCAGACTATGGGAGCGGTTTCTCCTGTCGTCAGCTGGCTTTCAGTCGTCAGTTTTACCGAATCTACCCAATTGTGAACGCACTGCGTTCACAATTGAATTGGACTCAGTATAGGTTGCTGATTCAGATGGATGATCAGCAAAAACGTGAATATTACGAGTTGGAGTCGGTCAACCATTGTTGGACGGCGCGAGAGACGGAACGGCAGATACACGCGCAGCTCTGGGAGCGGCTTTGCCTGAGCAATGACAAGGCGGCGGTACTGGCCGTTGCCCGGAAGGAACGTCTGCCCGGAAGCCCCGTTGAGATCATCAAGGATCCCCAGCGGTTGGAGTTCCTTGGACTTGAGAAGAAGGCGAAGTATTACGAGACCGATTTGGAGCAGTCCATTATCGACCACCTGCAGGAGTATATGATGGAACTTGGCGATGGGTTCATGTTCAGTGCGCGCCAGAAGCGAATCATGCTGGATGACAAGGAATTTTTCGTTGACCTCGTATTCTACAACCGGCTCTTGAGATGCTTTGTGATCATCGAACTCAAGACGGGCGAACTGACGCATCAGGATCTTGGGCAACTGCAGATGTACGTCAACTACTACGACCGAAAGGTCAAGCGGACAGACGAAAACCGTACCATCGGAATCCTCCTGTGTTCGTCAAAGAGCGATGCCGTGGTGAGGATGACGTTGCCGGAGGACAACCAAACGATTCTCGCCGCCGAATACAAATTGCAGTTGCCATCCGAGGAGCAGTTGTTGGCCGAAGTCCGTAAGGCAACGGAAGCGTTTGAGGCAATGCAGGATGCGGAGCGAGAAAATGAGGAATTAGGAATGAGGAATGAGGATTAACTCCGATTTGTCCGAGGCTGCGCGAACGCTTCGCCATTGCTAAAGAGGAAGACAAGCTGTGGAGTGAGTAAGAACATGGAAGTTGAAACTGAAAATCGTTTCAAAACGGACGAAGAGGATGTAAACGACCTCTTTTACCGGGTTTTGGAATATCGGAATAGTGCAAAGTTTAGAAATCTTCTGAACTTCTGCGTACATTTCCGTCGGCTCTCGCCGTTCAATGCCATGCTCTTGGCGGTGCAACGCCCTGGATGCCAATTCGCGCTGACGGCGAATCGCTGGCTTCGGGACTATCGCCGTGTTCCGAAGTCGGATGCGCGGCCTCTTATCATCATTCGCCCTTTCGGACCGGTAGAATACCTTTATGATGTCGCCGATACGAAGTCACTGGATCCGAACCATGATCGGGTCCCTGAAGGTCTCACGTCTGCATACAAGTATCGTCAGCGCGTCGATCTCCGCACCTACAATCAGTTGCGGATGAATCTCCCGCTTTGGGGCATAAAGCATGAGGACATGCTGACTGGTGGAGGATACAGCGGAAAGCTTCAGCTCGCGAAGACGATAGATGGTATGGTGACGTTTTATCCCAAGCCGAAAAGCACGGTTAGGATTCCGATCGGGTGGCAGGCCGCGTATACGATCAAGACGCAGAGCGGTTTGGATGACACGACAAAATTCGGCACGATCCTGCATGAACTCGGACATCTTTTCTGTCATCATCTGCCAAGCGGATATGCGCGCAAATGGCCTGAGAAGCGCAATCGATTGACATTGCCCAGGAACCAGGAGGAATTCGAGGCGGAGACCGTAGCCTGGCTGGTCGGACATCGGATGGGGCTGGAGATCCCATCCTCATATGGGTATCTTGCCGGTTATCTTGACAACGGCCCAAACGGGAAGGTGATTCCCGAAATGGACTTCTATGCGGTCTTTCAGGCGGCAGGCGAGACGGAGAAACTTCTAAACCCTTGCGGCTTCAAGGATGGGTGGTTATGGGAATACACGCCTGAATTGCAAAGAGAATATCGGCGCCTCAATCCGCCCAGAAAGGCGACGCAAGAGGAGTTCGATTTCTACTAAGAGAAAGAGGTATTATGTCGGTACATCAAGGTGAGTTGGAACTGTTTAAGTCTAACAAAGAGGCTTATACGATCAAATTAAATACTGACCGTCATGCAATTGATGCTGAAGTGTTGGGTGATGTGCTGCTTTCATATAAGAAAGCAATTATGGCGTCTGTGGTAGGAATGAACGATTGCCAGTCAATTAGTGTCGATGTCTCAACGATCGAATCGGGTTGCATTGAGATTCACTCAATGATTAATGTTCTTCAGAGCGTTATAAATCCGGAGACGATCCCGAATATCATTGGTTCAGTGAAAAGTATCATTAATTTATTTCGATTTCTGAAAGGTCAACCGCCAGAATCTGTTAGTTCTGCAGAGACAGGATTCTTTAAGATTACGAATTGTGATCATGCGACGATTACTGTTAATCAGACGATATATAACAACGGATATCTTGCCGCTGGAGCGCCTCCATTCGGAATTGGATCTGGTCTGCAAAAAGAAGGGGTGCGTTCTGTTCAGGTGTTTGATAGTAAAGGCGTTGAGCAAGTGAAGGTGGATGCCTGTGACTTCGCCAGTATGGTTTCTCCGTCGATGAAAATGCAAGAGCCATCGGCAGAAGATTTGATTGTTGAAGATGAATTGGTGGTAGAAACAATCCCGATCGGCGCTCCCCAGAGAAAGCAATGGAGTTTTATTCGAAATGGCCAGAAGATTAAGGCTATAATTAAAGATGCTGACTTCATTTCTAAGATCGCAGGCCATCAAATATCGTTTAGGCAAGGTGATCGCATTAAAGCTAGAATAAACGTCCATAGTGAGTTTAACCCACTAACTAAATGTTTGATTGTTAAGAGCCACCAAATACTAAATGTAATTAAGTATATTCCTGTGGTAAACAAATGAATCCTATAGGAGGCTAATGGTTGGTGAAGGAGAAAAGATAATGAGTAAGACAAATTTCTTTCGTGCGTCGGCAGAGGATTTCAAGAAGATCCCAGGTTCGCCTGTAGCGTATTGGGTGGGTGAAAAGTCACTTAGTGTAATGGCACAATCAGAACCAATGGGTTTGCGTGTTGAATCACGATGTGGGATGAACACCAGCAACAATGATTATTATCTGAAATATTGGTTTGAGATTGATCAAAAGAAGATCGGGCTTTCTTTTAAGGATATGGAGGCCTTTTTGAAGTCTGGATATGAATATGTTCCGTACAACAAAGGGGGATCATTTAGAAAATGGTTTGGCAATATCGAGTATTGCCTTTGGCTTGGTGGAGTCCATTATAAAGAGTTATTGAATCTTGGGAATCATTTGCCTTCTCGGCAATTTTATTTTAGATCGTGTTTGACTTGGTCGGATGTTACAACTTCTAATCTGTCCTTTCGATATGTTCCAGAGGGTAGTGTTTTTGACGGTTGTGCGGCGGTTGCTTTCCCGGATAGGGGCGATGAGATGTCATTGCTCGGCTTCCTAAATACAAATTATGTTGAAAGACTCTCGCATGTTTTAAATCCGACTATTCACTTTAAACTTAATGATTTTGCGCGTTTGCCGTATGTCGTGCAGAATGGTACTTCCGTGGGGCTGAATGTTGAGCGATGTATTAATTGTGCGAAAAATGACTGGGACGCCTATGAGACGTCGTGGGATTTCAAGTCGAATCCGCTGGTGGCGGAGATGCGGAACGTTAGTGGAGCATCGGATCAATCGGAGTTTCAAACTGACGGTGTGCCTGCCTTATCTGCCATCTACGCGGCATTGCGTGAGAGATGGGCGCGGGACTGCGAGGAGATGCGGCGGTTGGAGACGGAGAACAACCGGATCTTCATTGAAGCGTATGGCTTGCAGGACGAGCTGACGCCGGAGGTGCCGTGGCACGAGATTACGCTGACGTGCAATCCGTTTTACCGCTACGCGGTAAAAAATGAGGAATTAGGAATGAGGAATGAGGAATTGCCGATGGTGGCAGAGTTGGAGGCGCGGTTGAGAGGCGATACCGTCAAGGAGTTGGTTTCGTATGCCGTCGGCTGCATGATGGGCCGGTACTCGCTGGAGAAGCCTGGCTTGATTCTGGCCGACCAGGGCGCGACGGTCGCGGACTATTGGGAGAAATTAGGAATGGGGAATGGGGAATTAGGAATGGGGAATGGGGCCGTCACAATTCCTCATTCCTCATTCCACATTCCTCATTCATTCGCCCCGGACGAGGACGGCATCATTCCTATATTGGACAATGACTGGTTCGAGGATGACATCGTCACACGGTTCAAGGCGTTCATCAAGGTGGCGTTCGGTGAAGATCACTTCTTCGAGAATATGGCCTGGATCGAGGAGGCGTTGGGGAAGGACATCCGCAGCTACTTCACGAAAGACTTCTACAAGGACCACCTGCAGCGCTATCAGAACCGTCCGATCTACTGGCTCTTCCAGAGCCCGAAGGGTGCGTTCCGGGCGCTCGTGTACATGCACCGCTACAAACCCGACATGGTGGGGGGCGTTCTCGGCTACCTGCGCAGCCTCCAGACCAAGATCGACAACCAGCTCGACGTGGCGATGCGGGTCGGGGCCGACGAGGCGAAGAGCGCGTCCGAGCGTGTCCGGGCGAACAAGGAGGCCGTGAAGTACGCCAAGGCCAAGAAGGAGCTGGACGAGTACGAGAGGAACGTCCTCTATCCGCTCTCGACCGAGCGCATCGAGATCGATCTCGACGACGGCGTGAAGGTCAATTACAGGAAGTTCGGCGTGGCGCTCCGCAAGGTCGCGGCGCTGGAGGGGAAGGGAGAATAACGATGAATGCAGCAGTTATTGACGCATTAAAACGTTGCTTCGCGGACAAGCGGGTCGTCTTCTGGTATGACGAGGGCGGGAAGTGCCGCGCCGAATTCGACGAGGCCGAGATTGAAGGCGTCGAGAAGCTGGTCATTGCCGGGAATGAGTTCGGCATCAAGTACAGGATCCTCGCGGAGAAGCCGGACGGGAAGTTCCTGGTCTATTCGCCAAAGGCGCAGCCCGCGCCGGCGGAGGACTGGCTGTACGATCTCTATCTCGCGGGGGCGTCGTTCAGCACGGATCCGGTCTCGATGGTCATGAGCGAGATGGCGTTCCCGGAAGAGACGCGGTGCGTCGTCACCGAGAAGATGCTTCCGTTCTTCAATTCCGAGCAACGCAAGCGCGACGTGAAGGCGCTGGTGAATGAGGAATTGGGAATTAGGAATGAGGAATTGGGGGGTGGGGGAGACCGACGCAGGATCAGTGCGGAGGATGTCGAGCTGATCCTCATTTCGGTTCTGTGCAAGGTCAGGGATCATGCTAGGATCGAGTACGTGCTCAACGCGCTTTTGAAGGAACTGTCCGAAGGCAAGAGCGACAAGATTGACGAAATCGCCAAGTACGGACTCGAACCGGCGCTCTGGAAGCGGCTCGGCATCGACTACGGCTATCAAAACGCGACGAATCCGAGCGTCGTCGATTTCGCCAACAAGCTCTTTCACGATGCGTTCTACCCGGCGGTCCGCGACGCGCGCTATCAGCTCTCCCATGCGGCGCTCTCGTTCTTCAACGACTGGAAGAACGGCGTGAAGACGCGGGAGACGTTCAAGGCGCTGTCCGGGGAGATCGCCGCGAAGACGCATGTCGCGCAGGACATCGCCCGTGTGCCGATGGGCGATTTTGGCGCACTCGACGTCTTCCGCGAGATCGACGTGCAGATCGTGAAGTCGCTCGTGGCGGAGGCGGAGCGCGGCAGCCTGCGCATCGACGATGCGGCGCGGCTCATCTCCCAGCGCAAGGACAGCTGCTACTGGCTCGACTTCGCAAGCGCCTATCAGGCCTGCGAGGCGGCCGTCCGGTTCTTCGCGGCGCTCTCCACGGTCAATCTGGCGAGCGCCGATGCCGTTGACGCCATCGTCAAGTACGCGGGGTCCTGGTATCGGATCGACCAGCAGTATCGTCTCTTCGTCGAGCATTACAACGAGGCGAAGAAGGCCGACGACAATGCGGTCGATCTGTTCGCGTCGCTCAAGGCCAAAGTGGACGGCTATTACGTCAACAATTACCTGATGAAGCAGTCGGTCGCTTTCCAGGGCCATCTCAACGCCAAGCCCGACTGGAGGTTCGAGGGCGTCAGGGAACAGGGTCGGTTCTGGAAGGACTGGATCGCGACCTCTGTGACGAACGTGTGCGTCATCATCTCCGATGCGTTGCGCTACGAGATCGGCAAGGAGCTTGCCGAGACGATCGAGGCGACACACCGGTACTCGGCGAAGATCACGCCGATGGTGAGCATGCTGCCGAGCTACACGCAGCTGGGCATGGCTGCGCTCCTGCCGCATGAGAAACTGGATTTGGCCGGAGGTCCTGAAGGATTGCCGGGCGAGTGGGTCTATGCCGACGGGAAGCTGACCAAGGGCCTGGAGGCGCGGAAGGCGATCCTTGAGGCCGTGCAGGCGCCCAAGGCGACGGCAATCGCCTATAAGGATGTCATGAGCATGACGAAAGCCGAATGCCGTCAGTGGCAGAGTTCGGCCAACGTTCTCTATGTCTATCATGATACGATTGACAAGCGCGGCGATAAGCGAGAAACGGAGGACGAGACGGCAGAAGCGGCTCGCGAGGCGATTGTCGAGATTGCCAAGCTTATCTCCAAGGTCGGCGGCGACTACCGCATCCACAAGTTCATCGTGACGGCGGACCACGGTTTCCTCTATCAGGACTGTCCGCTCGACGCCTCGCAGTATGTGGCTGACGAGGAGTGTATCTTCCGCGCGAACGTGTGCAAGAGTCGTTTTGTTCTCGGATGGCAGCTCGCCGATTCGACCGTTCTCGCCAATTATCCGAGCGACAAGCTGGGCCTTGAGCCTGCCGTGGACGTCCGCATTGCCAAGGGCGTCATGCGGATGCACAGGCAGGGCAGCGGCGTGAAGTATGTGCATGGCGGGGCGTCTCTGCAGGAGATCGTCGTGCCGGTCGTCGAGATCCAGCATGTGCGGTCGAGCCGCGCCGACGTCGTGCCGGTCGAGGCCGAGATTCTGGTCGATGGCGCCGGGCGCATCACGACGAACCGGTTCAACGTGTCGGTCTACCAGTCCTCGCCGGTCGGCGAAGAGTTCTCGAAGCGGCGTGTGCGGCTGTCGCTCCGGTCCTTGCACGGCGACCTGCTTTCGGACGAGGTCGAGATGTGGCTGGACTCCGAGGCGACGACGGTCCCGGACAGGACGAAATCGACGATGCTGACGCTCAACCATGCGGCCAACGCGATGGGCAGCGGAAGCGTCGTCCTCAAGATGGAAACCGGCAAGGCGCGCGGCAACGGCGCCTTTGACTACGATGTGTACAAGGAAAAGCCGATGACGCTGCGTCTGGCGGTGGCGAATTTCTTTGACTGATTTGCGGAGGCATGAAAATGGAAAAGACGGCTCTCGATACCAAAATCAACGAAACGTTCCCCGGACTGGTCGTCCGCAAGGATCTCGTCAAGTCGGTGCGCAGCAACGCGCCGGTTCCGGGATACGTGCTCGAGTACCTGCTCGGCATGTACTGCGCGACGGACGACGAGGCGACGATTGCCGAGGGCATCGAGCAGGTGAAGGAAATTCTGCGCGTCCATTACGTGAACCGCAACGAGGCGGAACTCGTCAAGTCGAAGATCAAGGAGAAGGGGCATCACAAGATCATCGACTGCGTGAGCGTCGAGCTGAACGCGCAGGGCGGATTCTACGAGATGGCGTTCCAGAACCTCGGCATCAAGAAGGTGCCGATTGACGTGCCGACGGTGAAGGACAACAAGAAGCTGCTGGTGGGCGGCGTCTGGTGCATGATCGACGTCCAGTACGACATCGTCGAGGTGAAGGGCGTGAGCCCCTGGAGCATCCGGTCGTTGAAGCCGATCCAGATGAGCGGATTCGACAAGGAGGCGTATCTCGCCGCCCGGGAGAAGATGACGTCCGAGGAGTGGGTCGATATGCTCCTGCAGACGATCGGCTTCACCCCGGAGAAGTTCGGCCGCCGCCACAAGCTCTTCCAGCTGCTGCGCCTCGTCCCGTTCGCCGAGCGGAACTACAACCTGATGGAGCTCGGCCCCAAGGGAACCGGAAAGTCGCACATCTATTCGCAGTGTTCGCCGCACGGGATGCTGCTCTCCGGCGGCGAGGTGTCGCTCGCGAAGCTCTTCGTCAACAATTCGTCCGAGAAGATCGGCCTGGTCGGCTACTGGGACTGCATCGCGTTCGACGAATTCGCCGGGCGTGACAAGAAGCCGGAGAAGAAGCTGGTGGACGTCATGAAGAACTACATGGCGAACCACTCGTTCTCGCGTGGCGTCGGCACGATGGACGCCGAGGCGTCGTTCGCGATGGTCGGCAACACGGCGCACAACGTCCCGTACATGCTGAAAAACACCAACCTCTTCGACGCGCTGCCGAATGCCTATCTCGATTCGGCGTTCCTCGACCGCATCCACAACTATCTGCCGGGCTGGGAGGTGTACATCACGCGCGGCGAGCTGTTCACGTCCGGTTACGGTCTGATCGTCGACTATCTCTCCGAGGCGCTGCACGTGATGCGCGAGATGGACTTCACGGGACTCTTCCAGAAGTATTTCAAGATCTCGCCGAACCTCTCCGAACGCGACAAGGAGGGTGTCCGCAAGACCTTCTCCGGGCTCATGAAGGTCATGTACCCGTCGGGCGTCGCGACGAAGGAGGAGATGCGCGAGCTGCTGGCGTTCGTCATGGAAGGGCGCAAGCGCGTGAAGGACAACCTCATGCGCATCGACTCGACCTACGATCCGGTGGATTTCTGGTTCGAGGACCTGGAGTCGGGCGAGAAGACCTGCGTGCAGACGCTGGAGGAGAAGGAATTTCCCGAGATCTACCATTTGGTGCGGAGCGCGGAGTGCCGAGTGCGGAGGGATGATAACTCCGATTCGCCCAAGGCCACGCGAGCGCTTTGCCAGGTTTCAGAAGCGCCGAACGTGAGTGGAGTGTCGGGAAAAACGGAGTTGAAAGATGTCGCCCCTGATAATCCTGTCGAAAAGGAAACGTGTGCGAAGGCGGGCGCGGTCACGGTCTCCGAGAACCAGACCGGCATCGACTTCGAGATGCTGTTCGCGAAGCACATCAAGGGCGCGAAGGAGATCCTGATTGTCGATCCGTTCATCCGCAAGTTCCACCAGGCGCGGAACATGATGGATCTGTTGAGCGTGGTCCTGAAGGGGAAGGCGCGCGAGGACGAGGTCGTGGTCAAGCTGCGGACAGCCAAGGACGACATCGACCCGTCTGCACAGGAGAAGTATCTGGAGCAGATCTCCGAGGCGTATGCGCCGGAGGGAATCGTGTTCACCTGGGAATGCCTCGACAACCTGCACGACCGCTGGATCGACACCGACACCGGCTGGCACATCATCATGGGCCGCGGCCTCGACATCTTTCAGCCGTTCGACGGCCGCAACGCCTTCGACATCCAGAACGTCGTCCCCTCGCGCCGCCAGTGCAAGGCGTTTTCGGTCACCTACATCAAACAGCAGCAGTAAGGAACCGTCATGAGCTTGCTTGGTAGGGCCATTGGGTTGAGCATGGCCGATCTGCTGATGGGCGAAGCCGCCGCGCGCGAGGAGCGGCGCAGGAACGCCGCGCTGCATCGTCGGAACGACGCAAGCGGGCGCAGAATTGCAGAACTCGAAGAAGGACTCCGCGAGTTGAAGCGTGGCGGACGTAGGCGGTAAGCGATGAAGATGCTCGGATTAGGCAAGATTGACTTCTCCTCGTGCAGGGAACTGCTCGAATACATCCGCAGCTTTGAGCGGATCGAATGCATGAGGGACGTTTCTGGCTTGAGGGATCTTATCTCGTGCGACGACACGCTGACGCTTCCGACGATCGATGACGACGGCGAGGGTAATCTCTCTGCCGACGAGGGCGAACTTGACGAAGGGCGCGTCGAAGACCTGGTTGAGGAGATGCAGGCCGGGGTGCCTGACCTCGTTCCGAACCACCAGCAGGACGGCATCATCCTTGAGGTGAACATAGGCGGGCTGTCGTTCATGAAGAATGGCCGCCGGGCAAGCTGGGTATGCAGGACGGACGGGGCGATCGAAAAGCTGCCGCTCGGATTCGCCGAATCGGAATTGCAGGACGAGCTTGACGCATCCGATTGCGCCGATGACATCTATGCTCTGATTTCGGAGGCGCTGGACCGTGCCGTGGGGGTCGACGAGCAATACCGGATTACCTACCGCATGTTCCGGTCCGTCGACGACGATTTGAAGACGCTGGGGGAGGCGCTTGCAGACCTGGACTATGATGGATACTATGCCGAGGCGTACGTGTTCGAGTGGTCGAGGGCCGTTAGGTGCATACGCCATAACGTTCATGGTTGGCGTGAGGACATGGAGGAGCCGTATGAGGGGTTCGGGCGGGACGACCTCATCGATGACGAAAGGCCTCCTGGAGGACCGGTTCTTCGGACACGAGCGTGGGGCGTTCACGAACGCCGTGGAGCGGACGGACGGCCTCTTCCTCCAGGCGGACGGCGGCACGCTCTTCCTCGATGAGATTGGAGAGATGTCGCTGGAGGTTCAGGCGCTCCTGCTGCGCGTTCTTGAAGGCGGACGGTTCATGCGCGTGGGCGGCAAGGAGGAGCTGAAGTGCGACGTGCGGCTCATCACGGCCACAAACCGCGACTTACCGCGCCTCGTGGTCGAAGGTAAGTTCCGCGAAGACCTCTACCAGCGCCTCAATGTGGTGCAGATGAGAACGCCGTCCCTGCGTGAACACAAAAATGACATTTCAATCATCGCAAACGCATGGTGGCGCAAGTTTCACGACAACGCCGTTCTCAAAGAAGAGCAGATTGCCGCGCTGATGGATTACGACTATCCCGGTAATGTCCGCGAACTCATCAACATCCTTGACAGAGCAACCGCCCTGGAGGAGTCTGATTTTGAAACCCTCATGCGCGAACACAAGGAGATGAACGCGGGGCTTTCGGGCGGACTGGAATTGAAGTCGGGACGCATCCCCGACAAGCTCGAGGACGCGACGCGCCTGCACATCCGCCGCGTGTACGAGAAGTACGGCCGGAATCTCACCCGCGCCGCCGAGGCCCTCGACGTGAGCCGGAACACGGGGAGGAAGTATTTGTAGGGGTGGGGATTGTTTCCCGCAGGGCCGCAGAGAGGAGTTTTTTAAATGGAAAAGAATGATTTCACCCCGACAGAATTAAGCCCCTCGCTTGCGCTCCGCTCCGTTGTTTGCTATACTTTCCACTCACTTTTCACAAGGAAGGAAAAAGAACCATGAAGATGATGTGGCAGCCCTCGAAGATTAAACGCGCGCGCAAGATCGGTTTCCGCGCCCGCAAGGCGACCAAGGGCGGTCGCAAGATACTCGCGAACCGTCGCGCCAAGGGTCGCAAGCGCCTGACGCAGGTCTAAGGGACTTCGCCGTCCCATGTCCACGCGGCTCTCCGGGGCGAAGTACAAGAGCGTCTTCGACCGAGGACGCCCGTTTCGTGGGCGTCTTTTCGCCGCGTGGGTTCTGCGTTCGCCCGACGCCGGCCGCCAAGCCGGCGTTGTCGTTTCAAAGAAAAGCTTCCACGACGCGGTGGACCGCAACCGGGCGAAGCGCATTCTGCGCGAGGGCTTCCGACTCGTCGCGCCGCAGTTGGCGGTGGATGCGGACTGGGTTCTCGTGGGGCGTGCGTCGTTGCGTGGCAAGCGCACGGCGGACGTCATGGACGAGTTGCGCTACGTGGCCCGGAAGGGCGGTTTTCTGCTGAAGACGGAGGAGCCCGTGTGAGGCAGATCCTGATTCTCTGCGTGCGTGCCTACCAGGTGGTTCTTTCCCCGTTGTTTCGCGGCTGTTGCCGTTTTGAGCCGAGCTGTTCGAACTACGCAATCGAGGCTTTGCAGGTGCATGGCGCGTTCAAGGGCGTGCTGCTTGCCACATGGCGACTTTTGAGATGCCACCCGTTCGGATCCTACGGCTATGACCCCGTCCCGCCAAAGGGGCGCTGGAAAAATGAAGGTATGACATCATGAACAAGACGGAAAAACTGATTGCGGTTCTCCTGGGGCTCGCAACGGCGGGCTGGATGTGGTATTCGATCAGCAGCCAGAAGAAGGCGGCGGAAGCGGCTGCGCAGTATGCCGCCGCGCACCCCGAGGTACTGCGCCCGGCGGCCCCCGTGGCGCCGAAGCCTCCGGTCGAGGCCGCCAAGG
>ERZ1026850.981-NODE-981-length-16109-cov-7.422138_pt1 | contig 16109 bp, 10 predicted proteins | sample MGYA00380155_ERZ1026850 | MGnify/ENA primary metagenome ERZ1026850 (study PRJEB33269, sample SAMEA4719791) | human gut metagenome | biome: human-associated habitat; feature: organic feature; material: feces | place: Cameroon | collected 2013-10 ... | reverse complement strand
CATTATAACATATATGATTATAGTCCTCATTTTTGCCATTCTTTTCCTGTTTGTATACAATTTTGGCATTATATAAGACATATTTATGAAAAACATGGGGTACATTTGCAACCGGAAACAAAACACCATATTATTTATGAAGGTACCGATGGGAGCAGCCCGTCTGCGCATCAGTGCCTTCCCTGTAACGAATCAATAATCACAAAACGATAAATAATAATGAAAAGCAAAATTCTATTAGCAGCCTGTATCTGTTGCTCCCTCTGGGCACAGGCCAAAAACAACTATGCCGACTACGTGAGTACGCTCGTTGGCACTGACTCCAATTTCGAATTATCAACGGGTAATACCTATCCCGCCACGGCCATGCCTTGGGGCATGAACTTCTGGACACCACAGACAGGCCACATGGGCGATGGGTGGATTTATACCTACACGGCCAACCGCATACGTGGCTTCAAGCAGACCCACCAGCCAAGTCCGTGGATGAACGACTACGGACAGTTTGCCTTGATGCCCACCACAGGAACCCCCGTATTCCGTGAAGACGACCGCGCCAGTTTCTTCAACCACAAGGCTGAGACGGCCTGTCCCTATTATTATCAGGTCTATCTGGCCGACTATGACATCAACACCGAGTTGGTGCCCACGGAGCGTGCCGCCATGTTCCGCTTCACGTTCCCCGAGAACAGCCAGTCGTGCGTGGTCGTTGATGCACTGGACCGAGGCTCGTCAGTGACTATCATACCAGCCGAGCGCAAGATAGTAGGCTATTCCACGAAAAACAGCGGCGGTGTGCCTGGCAACTTCAAGAACTACTTTGTCATCGTCTTCGACAAACCTTTCACCTACACTGCCGCCGTTCCCAACGGTGACATACGCACTGACGAACTTGAGGCCACGGGCAACCACGCAGGTGCCATCATCGGTTTTGCCACAAGGAAAGGCGAGCAAGTACATGCCCGCGTAGCATCTTCCTTCATCAGTGCCGAGCAAGCTGAGTTGAACCTCAAGGAACTGGGCACACAGAGCTTTGATCAACTGAAGCAGAAGGGTCGTGACCGCTGGAACGAAGTACTGGGCAGAATAGAAATCGAGTCCGACAACATCAATGAGTTGCGAACATTCTACAGCTGTCTGTACAGAAGTACCCTCTTCCCTCGCATGTTCTACGAGAAAGATGCAAAAGGTAATATCGTACACTACAGCCCACATACCGGCAAGGTGCTGCCTGGCTATATGTTTACCGACACAGGTTTCTGGGACACTTTCCGCGGACTGATGCCACTCGTCAACCTTGTATACCCAGAGATGAGCGCACAGATGGAGGAAGGCTTCTACAATTCCTATAAAGAGAGTGGATTCTATCCTGAATGGGCAACACCAGGTCACCGCAACTGCATGGTGGGCAACAACTCTGCATCCGTAGTTGCTGACGCATACGTGAAAGGAAATATCAAGAAGGACACACAGGCTATCTTCGACGCTTTGTGCAAGGATGCCAACTCTGTCCATCCAACAGTAGGCTCATCTGGCCGTACGGCATACAAGGAGTACAACCAGTTAGGATATGTTCCATCCGACGTAGTTGGCCAGAGCACCTCACGCACCTTGGAATATGCCTATGATGACTGGTGCATCTACCAGATGGGTAAGAAACTGGGGCGTCCAGCCAGTGAGACAGATATCTACAAGCAGCGTTGTCAAAACTACAAGAATGTGTTTCATCCAAAATATGGTATGATGAGCGGTCGCGACTCTAAAGGCAACTTCCCTGATGACTTCAAACCAGATGCCTGGTGGGGACCGTTCACCGAGGGAAACAGTTGGCACTGGACGTGGTGCGTGTTCCATGACATCCGCGGTCTCATCACGCTGATGGGCGGTGACCAAGCCTTTGTCGACAAACTCGATGCTGTGTTCAAGGAGCCCCCGACGTTTGGTGGAAATGTCGATACCCGTAAGCAACTCATCCACGAGATGCGCGAGATGCAAGTTGTAAACATGGGACAATATGCCCACGGCAACCAGCCCATCCAGCACATGATTTATCTCTACAACTATGCCGGACAGCCATGGAAGACCCAGTACTGGGTACGCGAGGCCATGCGTCGTCTCTACTACCCCACACCAGACGGATATTGTGGTGACGAGGACAACGGCCAGACCTCAGCGTGGTACATCATGTCGGCTCTCGGATTCTACTCCGTATGTCCTGGCACCGACCAGTACGTACTTGGCGCTCCGCTCTACAAAAAGGCCAAGATACATCTGGCCAACGGTAAGACCGTTGAACTGTCAGCCCCTGCCAACAGCGATGAAAATCGCTACATCAAGTCGCTTAGCATCAACGGCAAGGCATACGGCAAAAACTATGTGACCCACGACCAACTGCTGCGCGGTGCCCGTCTGCAATATCAGATGAGCAGCAAGCCCAATATGCGCCGTGGCACCCAGCCTGCTGCCTACCCATACTCTTTCTCAGACAACAACGAGTAGCAGCCGACGAATATACCTATAATAAACGTGGCTGTGTCAAAAAACAGGAAGTGAGCACTTCTTCGTTTTGGCACAGCCACGTTTGTGGACTACTGCATAAACCCGTAAGGGCACCTTTCACTATCAGTGGTTTCTTTCAGGATTGTTTTTCCAATCCACAAATCAGTTCCAGGTCTATTTATTGCTCTTAATCAAAAAGCATCCAGCACAGACGGTTTGTCGTCTTGCCGGATGCCCTTTTCCTGATAACAATCTTATAACCTAACTAATACTTAAACTAACTACTAACTACTAATTACTAACTAACTTAAACTACTCTGCTGCAAAATTACCCTTAAAAATACAGTCTTCTATACCAATTTGTGCCAAATCTGTAAAAGATACAGACTTGGCACAAATTCTCTTATTCTAATTTCTCTGTCGGGCAAACTATAAAAATAGTCTGGAATAGTGCAGGCTCCCCCTTCTCGTACGCCTCAACGCGAGGCCGAGATTATTTCATGCGGAGAGCGCGTAGGAAGAAAACACTTATAGCGATTCATCTTTTGTCTGGCAAGATTCCCTATAAGCCTTTGGTGTTGTGTTGAAATGCTTGCGGAAGTCGGAATAGAACAGCGACCGAGTGTCGAAGCCCGTCTTGAACATCACCTCAGAGATGGTCATGCGTGTGGTTGTAAGCAGGTGGGCAGCCGCATTGATGCGATACTCCCGTATGAACTCCTTGGCAGGCGGCAGTTGGGCACTCTCAAATTTCCGATAGAGGCTGCGGCGACTCAGGCCCATGAGGGTAGCCAGAGTGTCGGGGGTTAAGTCAGAGTTGCTCATATGCTCATCGACTATCTTGGTCATTTCCTGTACGAACTGCGCATCATCTTTACTGACCAGTGTCCCTGCTGAGTAGGAATAGACAGATGCTGCTGAGTTATAGTACTCCTTCAGTATGCTGCGGTTCTCCAACAGGCGCTTGATAACCGATATTAGATAACTAATGCTGAATGGTTTGGTGACATACATGTCGGCACCGCTCTCGAAGCCCTCTATGCGCTCATCGACAGCAGTCTTGGCCGAAAGAATGATGAGTGGTATGTGCATGGTATGCTTATTCTGTTTCACGCGCTGTGTAAACTCCAGTCCGTCCATGCCCGGCATCATCCGGTCAGTGATAATCAGGTCGGGCGTTTCGTTCTTTAGCATCTCCAGTCCTTTCCCGGCATCGTTGGCTGTCAATAGTCGGCAGTTCTGCAGACTTTCGGTGAGCAAGTTGAGCAATTCCTGATTGTCGTCTATGACAAGTAGGGTTGGTGCCTGATCGCCCGCAAACTTGTATTGCTGCCGCGGCCGATGGGCTGCTGCGTTCTCATCCTGTGCAGCAACGTCGTATTCCTGAGAAGTTGCTGTCTGTGCTGTTACGATGGGTTCATGCTCGGCACCGGCTGGCAGGGTGCGCTGAGGCAGTACGACATTGAAGCAGGCATAGTGTCCTACCTCACTGTCAATGCTGATGCTTCCGCCCAGCAGTTCCACCATCTTGTGACAGATGGCCATGCCCAGCCCGTTGCGTGTAGTCTGTCCGCTGCTGCTGCTCTCATCAACGCTGTCGAACACAGAGTAGTAGTCGAAGATGCGCTGCTGATCTTCTGGTTTGATGCCTTGTCCGGTATTGTAGACTGAGAATAGCAGATGCTCTCCGTCACGCCGTAACGTCACCTTAATGGTGCCTTCACGCTTGGTGTATTTGAATGCGTTGGAAATGAGATTGCTTACGATGCGTCGCAGCGCCGTCTCGTCAGAGTTCCACACCACGCCTGGTTCTATCTGTTGCTCGTAAACAATATGGTTGCGACTGGCCATCTCGGCGAACGATGCAGTGTAGTCGCCGACAACGGCCGACAGGTTGACACGACGAATGCTGATCTCATGATGGCCGGTGGTGATACGGCGGAAGTCTATAATCTCCTGTATGAGCATGTTCAGCCGTCCCAGATTCTGTATAATCATCGACACGTATTTGCGCACAAAAGTGTAGCTGCCAAGCCGATCCATGATGCGTTCGCATGGGCCGTAAATGAGTGTCAACGGGGTGTTCAGTTCATGTACCACGTTGGTAAGAAACTTCATCTTTTCCTCGTATATGGCTTCGCGGTGCTGCTCGTTGAGTCGGGCTATCTCCATGGCCTGTCGCTCTCTTTGCTCGTTGCGCCATCGGTTGAACAGCACGTAGGCCAGGCCCACAAAAGCTAACAGATAGAGCACATAGGCCCACCATGTGTGATACCAGGGAGGCGTGATAACAATGTGCAGCGTCCCCAGAGACCTCTCCTCGCCAGTATTGATGTTCTGAGTTTTCACGAAGAGGGTGTAGTGTCCTGGGGACATATTGGTAAACGTGAACACAGAGTTGCGGCCGTTGTCTATCCACTCATCGCGCTCAGATAACTTGTAATAATAGTGTATCATCGGCTCTTCCAGATAGTTGTAGGTGGCCACACCCACGTTGAAGTAGTTCTGGTCGTAATTCAGTGTGAGCACAAGTCGCCCCTTCTGCTGTCTCAGAAATTGGCTGATGTTCTGCGGTATGCCCATGAGGGAAAGCCGTGTGAACTCCAGTTGATGATTCACCTTGCTAAGTTTTATCTGGTTGTTATAGTCGATAATGACCCCGCCTCCGATGCCGCCGAAGAACAGCCGGTTGCCCACGACGTAGACGGCTCCGTCGCTATACTCCTTGATGTCGGACAGTGTGTGTTCGTTGACCACCATTTTCACGTGCCCGTCGGTGGTGAGAGCCACCAGGCCGTTGTTGCTCGATGCCCACACTTCTTCACCCCCCCGGCAGGCCAGCGCATGTATGGTGTTGTTGGGAAGCCCGTCGGCCATCGTGATGCGCTTGATGCTTCCGTCCTGATGAAGAATGGATATACCCATGCCTGAGCCTACCCACAGGTCATCGCCTACTGGCAGCAGTGTATAGACATCGTTGATGCTGGGGTCAGCGGTATCCTGCATACGCGGATAAGACTTAAGCGTGTTGTGTTCCAAAGTGTAGAACCCCTTGCCACGATTACCGAACCACCACCGTCCCCGGTTGTCTTTTGCCAGAGAGAAGAAGTAGTTTGATGACAGTTTGCCGCCGTCCAGCACGTAGGTTTTCAGGTTGGTCAGCAGCGGCTGGCCGTCTTTCTCGCTGATGTCGGCTCGGCAGATGCCGAACCCCAGCGTGGCCATCCACAACTGGTCGCCATCCTCGCATGCTGCAATGACATGTTTCACATGATCAGGCAAAGCCAGATGTTTCACTTGGCGTGTCGTATAGCTATAGTAGGAAATGCCCTCGGCATTACATATCCACACCCACGGGTGGCGACTTTCAGTGAGGTGATAGACGATGTTGCTGCCTAACTGGCTGTTTTGCACCCCAAAATATCGTACATTCTGGGACAGAGTGCTGGTTAGCGTAAAGACAGAAAAGTGCGGAATGGCCAATAGGCCGTTGCCCTTCGTACCCACCCAAAGCGTACCCTCACGGTCGTAGAGCAGGGCACGTATGGGGCAGTCGCGCATGGCGCGTAATTTCGACAGCGTGATGGTGTAAAAGGAGTAAGGCTCATCGCTATACATCCCTACTCCCAGGCCGTCGGTACCAATCCATACGATTTCGCCGTTGCGGTCCTTCTGCATGCAGAATACGCCGGTCTCAATGCCCAAGTCAACGACCTGCCGGTTGCTGCTGTCAGACTCATTAAAGACATCGTCAAGTGATAGTCTGATAACGCTGCGTTCGGAGAAAGACACAAACAGATGGTTTCTGAATCGCAGAACATCGGTGATGCTGCCATGCGTGTCGGTTTCATGTTGTAAAGACAGATATCGGTCTAATCGCTCTGTTGCCAGACGAAAAGCATACAACTGGTTGTCTTGGTCCACCAGAAACTCAACATCGTCATCGGCTGTTGCCATCTTGATGGTCATAGAGGCTATTGTCTTGCCGCGTCCTACGTCGTACCCGCTGTCGGTCTTCCTGACAACATAACGCACGATGCGGTCGTGCAAGAATACATACAGTCTGCCATCAGACAGGCTGAAGTCGCACACCTCGTTCTGCCTGATGCTGCCCAGCGAAACCGATTGAAAACGACCTTTCTTATCTAAGAACCACAAATGGCCGTTATGGAGCAGGAAACCATCGCCAGAAGGATTGCAGCGTATTTTGCGTAGCCCCTTGAACTGCTCATAGTAGTCTACCTTGCTGCCCGTCGGCGACATAATGTTCAGACCGTAGTTGGTCAGCACCCACATGCTGCCGCCCACGGTTTTCACGTCCTCCACCAGATTGCCATACAATACTACTCCGGTGTTTTGTGCGGTCAGCCACATACCGTTGCCGTCGTAACTGTTCAGACCGTCACAGGTACCAAAGAGCATCTCACCACTCGGACGCTGGGCTATCGAAAGCACAGAACTATTTGACAGACCTCTGACATACTTTAAGTTATAGGCTAGCACACTGCCCGCACAGCATAATATCAAAGACAAGGTTGAGAGTAGTCGTAATTTCATTATAGTCGGATATTGATTATTGCGTTACAAAGGTAGCAAATAAAAGGCAAACCTCCAAAAGATTCGCCTTTTTATTTCATCCGGCAGGTAAGAAGCTTGACTTAAGTCTTCACCCCTGTTGTACGTAACGTTAATATTAAGGGGAGTGCTGTCCACGAAACTTATGCCAGTACATTTTCCGAGCAGCACCTTCTTGATGAATAGAGCCAAAGGGATGGCTACTTCCTTTTCAAGTTCCACGAATCGGTTGTATGAGACAACTTTCGGGAAGAGGTGACGCATATGTCTGCATACCTTTTCTATATAGAAATGTTTCAGGCAACGGTAGCCTGAATCATGAAACAGTATCATGATTACCATAATTTCTGCCTTTGACATGGTTGACTTGCGGTGATATTGCCGTTTCTTATCTGCTTTCAGAGTATATTTTTCCATCATGGCATCAAAAAAATTGCAAAAATCATCTGCAATACAAAATAATTCTGTAACTTTGTCCTCGGTAATCATAGCGATTATTGTTTGTAATTCTTTGTATTTCAACACTATAAAGGTACAACAATTTTCGCTAATCACCAAATTTTCAAGCACTTATATTTCATCGAACTTATGTTATAATTACAATGAAGCAATTATCATCCTTTTTCAAGAAAGCGCTTGTCTGCATGGCCGCCCTGTCGTTAACGGGAATGGCTCAGGCCGGCGGTGGCGGCAAGACTTGGGTTGACTACGTTAATCCCTACATCGGCAACATCAGTCATCTCCTGGTACCCACGTTCCCCACGGTACAGCTGCCCAACAGTATGCTCCGCGTATATCCAGAGCGTGCCGATTTCACAGCAGACCGCATCAACGGCCTGCCGCTCATAGTCACCCACCATCGCGAGCGTTCGGCGTTCAACCTGTCGGTGTATTGTGGCGACATCGGCTCGCTTCGTGACAACGTGATTTCCTACACTTACGACAACGAACGCATAACGCCCTATTCCTACTCTGCTTATCTCGATGGTGCGGGCGTGCAGGTGGATTATTCGCTGTCGCACCAGTCGGGCATCTACCGTTTGCAGACCGCCTGTGAGGGCGTACCCGCCTATCTGCTGCTCAACTCGGGCAACGGAAGCCTCACCGTCAAGGGCAGCAGCGTGAGCGGGTGGCAGTGGTTGGACGCAAAGACCCGTGTCTATCTCTATGCCGAGTTGCAGCAGAAGCCCTCTCAGACATATATCCTCGCCGGAGGCAGGGCCGTGCGGGGTACGAAGGCCGAAGGCAAGAGTGCCTGCGTGGTGCTCGCCGTAAGCGGCGGCGACTTGCGCCTGCGCTACGGTGTGTCGTTCATCAGTACGGAGCAGGCGAGGAAAAACCTGCAGCGAGAGATAAAGACCTACGACGTCGAGACTGTGAAGGCCGAGGCCCGCAAGGTGTGGAACGAGGCGCTGGGACGCATCGAGTTGACTGGCGGATGCGACCGCGACAAGACTATCTTCTACACTTCCATGTACCGTTACTATGAGCGTCAGATCTGCATGAGCGAGGACGGACTGTATTACAGCGCATCAGATGGCAAGGTTCATAAGGACAACGGCTCGCCATACTATACCGACGACTGGATCTGGGACACCTACCGCGCCGCACATCCGCTACGCGTGCTGCTCGAGGCCGAGAAAGAGCGCGACATAATCCGCTCGTTCGTCACCATGGCGCAGCAGACCGACAGCCTCTGGCTGCCCACGTTCCCCGAGAGCACGGGCGACTCGCGCCGCATGAACTCCAACCACACCGTGGCTGTGGTGGCCGACGCTCTGAGCAAGGGCATCACCGATTTCGATGTGAATACGGCATACTGCGCCGCCCGTAACGTAATATACCACAAGTCGCTCGCCCCGTGGTCGGCCAACACTCCCGCCGGATGGCTCAACGCATTCTACGTAAAGCACGGCTACATACCAGCCCTGCGCCACGGCGAGAAGGAGTATCTGCCCGAAGTCAATCCAAACGAGAAACGTCAGCCCATCGCCGTGACGCTCGGCACGTCATACGACGAGTGGTGCCTCTCGCGCATAGCGGCATATCTCGGCAAGACTTCTGACAGCAGGTATTATGAGAACCGTTCGCTAAACTACCGCAACGTTTTCAACCCCGAGACGCGTTTCTTCCACCCCAAGGACTCTGCGGGCGAGTTCATCAAGCCCTTCGACTATATCTTCGACGGCGGTATGGGCGCACGCGACTTCTACGGCGAGAACAACGGATGGGTTTACCGTTGGGATGTGCAGCACAGCATTGCTGACCTAATACGTCTGCACGGCGGCGCAGAGCAGTTCAACGCCGACCTCGACGAGATGTTCAACACGCCGCTGGGCCGCAGCAAGTTCGAGTTCTACGCCAAACTGCCCGATCACACCGGCAACGTGGGCCAGTTCTCAATGGCTAACGAGCCGTCGCTCCATATACCTTATTTATATAACTACTCCGGCCGGCCGTGGATGGCGCAGAAGCGCATCCGCACGCTGTTGAAAGAGTGGTTCCGCAACGACCTCATGGGCGTGCCGGGCGACGAGGACGGCGGCGGTATGTCGGCCTTCGTGGTGTTCTCCATGATAGGCATCTATCCCGTGACTCCTGGCCTGCCCGTATATAACATCGGTAGCCCGATGTTCCCCTCGGCAAAGATACACCTCAGTAACGGCAAGACGTTCGAGATAGAGGCTCAGGGCGCATCAGACGTGAACAAGTACATACAGAGCGCTGCGCTTAACGGCAAGCAGTGGGACAAACCGTGGCTCACACACGACGATCTCGTGAAGGGCGGCAGGCTCGTGCTCGTCATGGGCGACAAGGCCAACCGCAAGTGGGGGGCGCGTCCCGAGGATGCGCCGCCGTCAGGGGTAAAGTGAGTTCAGGCTTGTATCTGCAATTTATAGAATAAACTTTTTTGCGAAGATTTTCTCTGAAAGAGGAGACCTCTTTCGGAATAATCTTCGCGATTTTTATGTGAATGTTGTCACTGTAATAAGATAGAATTGGTCAATAAAAGAGTTTTGCGGAAATATGCGCTGCTTCCGGCAAAACTATTTACGCAAAACAAATAACTGCTTTATAGACAGCGTAAAAGCAAGTTAAAAACGTTAAATCTTCATCGTCCACACCTCTTCATATAAGTTCCAATACACTTTTCTACCGTATAAAATGCAAACAACCGACATTCAATTATTTCTAAATACGTTGAATGTTTTCATGGCGTGAAATAGGAATTACATGTGGCCATTAAATAGCACAGAATTTCAAAGACACTCAAATATCGGAAATACGTAAACTCAAACAGTTTGTTTACGCATTGTTTACGCAAGAGCATAAAAAAAAGCAGCTAACTTGACGTTAACTGCTTGATTTTCAAGGTGGACCAGCCAGGGCTTGAACCTGGGACCTCCAGATTATGAGTCTGTTGCTCTAACCAACTGAGCTACAAGTCCGTGAATTTTGCAATTCGGCTGCAAAGGTAATAGCTTTTTGCTAAATAACCAAATATTTTGGGCATTTTTTTCGATTAATCAGAATTTTGCCGTATCTTTGCACCATCATCTTATAATATAGCACAGATTGTGCTTTATGGCAAATGGAAAAAGAAATAAATCGTAATTCAGGTCTTTCCGACGAACAAGTAGAACGAAGTAGAAAGAGGTGTGGGTATAATGTTCTTACACCTCCTCGTCGTATATCATTATGGAAAATGTATTTGGATAAGTATCGTGACCCTATCATCCAAATACTTCTTGTAGCAGCTTTGATATCTTTGGTTTTGGCCTTCATAGAGCATAACTTTATGGAGACAATAGGTATCTTTATAGCTGTGTTTTTGGCCACTACAGTGGGATTTTATTTTGAACGTGATGCAGCAAAGAAGTTTAATATTCTAACAGCCCTTAGCGAGGAGCAACCCGTCAAGGTGCGTCGCAACGGAAAGGTGATAGAAATACCACGTCGTGATGTGGTAGTAGGTGATATAGTCTTGATAGAGGTAGGCGATGAGGTTCCTGCCGATGGCGTACTTCTCTTCTGTGTCGATTTGCAAATGAATGAGTCGGCATTAACGGGTGAACCCATGACAGAAAAATCGCTTGATGCCGATGGCGATGGAGCTTATGCCCGCAATGTGGTGTTGCGGTCTACGATGGTGATGAATGGACGTGGCGAGATGCAGGTGACAGCTGTAGGCGATGCAACAGAAATAGGTAAGGTGGCTGCCAAGTCGACAGAGCAGACGGCAGTGAAGACACCTCTCTATGTGCAGCTTGACAAGTTGGCTGCCGTGATATCCAAGGTGGGATCTATCGTCTCTGTAGCTGCATTTGTGCTGTTTCTTGGTCACGATATTTTAACCAATCCTGTATGGGGAGGCAAGGACTACCTATATATGGCCGACCTCGTGTTGGGGTATTTCATGATGGCGGTAACGCTCATTGTGATGGCAGTGCCAGAGGGCTTGCCTATGGCAGTCACACTCTCTTTGGCTCTCAATATGCGAAGAATGCTTAAGTCGAACAACCTCGTGCGCAAGCTTCATGCTTGTGAGACAATGGGAGCTGTCACCGTGATTTGTACCGACAAGACAGGTACGCTGACACAGAACCAGATGCAAGTAGATTCTCTCTTGCTTAAGCAGGGAAGCGAGCAGATGCTCGACTTGGCTATTGCTGTCAACACCACAGCCGAACTGGACAACGACCGGGGTATAGGCAATCCTACCGAGTCGGCTTTGTTGCTTTGGCTTAAAGCACAGGGGCGTGACTATGCTGAGTTGCGCAAGCAGTGCTCCGTGATGAGTCAGCAACCATTCTCGACAGAGCGAAAATATATGTCTACCCGTGTTCTTGTAGAAGGCACGCAGTATCTCTTTGTGAAGGGAGCACCAGAAATCGTGTTGGCAAAGTGCGACTTAGACGAGCGAGAGATGAAAAAGGCTCAAGACGAACTTGCAGACTTCCAGCGTAAGGCGATGCGCACTTTAGCCTTTGCCTACCAGAAGGATGATGCTGAAATGATGACCCTACAGGCCATTGTTGCCATCACCGATCCCCTACGTCAAGAGGTGCCAGCAGCAGTAAAGGAGTGCAGAAAGGCAGGGATAGAAGTGAAGATGGTAACTGGCGATACGGCAGCAACAGCTTTCGAGATTGGCAAACAGATAGGTATTTTCGAGGAAGATAATAAGAATATCGGTGCAGATGGAGAGATGACTCCTCTTGAGAAGCAGATGATAACAGGCGAACAGTGGGAGGCCCTTTCAGACGAAGAGGCCTATCAGCGTGCTAAGAACATCCGCGTGATGAGTCGTGCGCGTCCCACCGACAAGCAACGAATGGTAGCCCTGCTTCAGAAGCGTGGCGAGGTAGTGGCTGTGACAGGCGATGGAACCAACGATGCACCTGCTCTTCACTATGCGCATGTGGGATTGTCACTTGGCTCAGGAACCTCTGTGGCCAAGGAGGCTTCCGATATGACCTTGCTTGATGATTCGTTCCAGTCTATCGCCAATGCTGTGATGTGGGGGCGTTCGCTTTATCGCAACCTGCAGCGCTTCCTCTTCTTCCAACTGGTTGTCAATGTGGCAGCTTTACTCCTTGTCTTGGGAGGTTCGCTCGTAGGTACAGAAATGCCACTTACGGTGACCCAAATATTGTGGGTGAACCTCATTATGGATACCTTTGCTGCCTTGGCATTAGCCTCGTTGCCACCTTCTCACGAAGTGATGAAGGAGAAACCTCGCAAGGCCTCCGACTTTATTGTCACTCGCAGCATGGGTGCAGGAATCCTTTTCTGCGGCATCAGCTTCTTTGTTGTGATGTTTGCCTTTTTGGTATACTGCGAACGTCGAGGCAAGGGTGGAGTAGATACGCATGAACTGACGTGGTTCTTTACCACATTTGTGATGTTGCAGTTCTGGAATCTCTTTAATGCTAAATCCTTAGGCAGCAACAGATCTGCTTTCCATCATTTCCTAAGCGATAAAGGCATGCAGTTGGTTCTCGTGCTTATCTTGATAGGTCAGTGGCTGATTGTTACCTTTGGTGGAGATATGTTCCGCACACAGCCGTTGTCGCTTATGGAGTGGGCTGTGATTATAGGCTCTACCTCGCTTGTACTATGGGTGGGCGAGTTGTATCGAGGCGTAAAACGAGCTATGTGTCATCAGGAAGAATAAGAGCCGAGAAATAAGATGAGAACAATACATTTTACGATTCATGAAGGATGTCGACTGAAAGATGGAACCCACATCGGACCTTTGAAGCCTTGTGTGGCAACCATAGGTTTCTTTGATGGTGTGCATAGAGGACATCAGTATCTCATACATAAGTTAGTAGAGGCAGCACGAAGTAAAGGGCTTGAGTCTACCATCATTACTTTTGATGAGCATCCTCGCAAGGTATTGCAGAGCGACTATCAGCCCGAGATGTTGAGTACGCTCGCCTCTAAGCTACTTCTTCTTTCCAAGACGGAGGTAGACAATGTGGTGGTATTGCATTTCGATAAGGAGATGGCTTCGCTCTCGGCAAAGGAGTTTATGCACCAAGTGCTTCGTGACCAGTTGGGAGTGAAATCTTTGTTTATCGGTTACGACCATCGTTTCGGTCGTCGTCGTGAGGAAACCTTCGACGACTATGTGTGCTACGGACAAGAAATGGGTATGGAGGTATTGCGCAATGATGCTTTCCAACTTGATGAAATCAATGTTTCTTCGTCTGTCATTCGTGCTTTTCTGCGAGAAGGCGAGGTGGCTCTTGCCAGATTGTGCTTAGGTTATCCTTATACGATTATAGGAAAAGTGGTGAATGGCTATCACGAGGGGCGTAAGTTGGGCTTCCCTACTGCCAATCTTGATATCTCTCGTTTTTCTCAGATGATTCCTGCTCCTGGCGTCTATGCAGTCAAGGTAAGGTTGGAGCAGAGTATGGAGATGAAGTGGGGAATGATGAATATCGGTATGCGTCCTACTTTTGGAGGGAAGCGGACGACATTAGAAACCCATATCTTCCATTTTGATGGCGATATCTATGGGCAACTCTTGTTGGTGAGTTTCCTGCATCGCATTCGAGGTGAACGTAAGTTTGAGTCGCCCGAGGAACTTGCCGAGCAACTCAAGGAAGACGAGGAAACTGTAGTGGCCTTGTTGGAGAAAGATCAAGAAAACGTATAAAAACAAATTTAAATAAACAGATATAAAACAATGAAAGAGGTAAAGAAAGGTGTTATGGATATTCTGCTGTATGGCATTGTGTTTGTCGTAGTACAGCTTATAGTTTCATTCTTGGGAATGTTTGTCTGGACTCTTGTTCAGCACGAGGAACTGGCAGATGTGCGAACAGCCATGCTTTCGGGTCACAACCCCGTGTTGCTTGCTCTTACCTCGGTGTTCAGTAGCGTGATTACGCTGGTTGTTTTCTTGAAGACCCAGTGGACCCCCATCTCTCGCAACTATCTGTTGAGTAGACCTTGGCTCACTCTTCTTTGGGTTGCCTTATTCGCCTTGGGTGCCATGATACCTCTTGAGTTTGTATATGAGCATATCGGGCTGGAAATGGATGAGTCCACAGGACGTATATTTGAAGGACTGCTCAGAGAGCCCTGGGGGTATGTGGCAGTCGGCATCTTGGCGCCATTGACCGAGGAAGTTGTCTTCCGTGGAGCTATCCTGCGTACCTTGTTGGGTATGATGAGTAAGCGCAACCATTGGGTTGCTATCATGATTTCGGCAGCCATTTTTGGTGCTGTGCATGGCAATGCTGCTCAGTTTGTCAATGCCCTGTTCATGGGGCTTCTCTTAGGATGGATGTACTATCGCACCCGTAGTCTTGTGCCTGGCATTCTGCTGCATTGGGTCAACAATACGATGGCTTATATCCTGACCAACCTTCTTCCTCAGAGCGACGGCAAACTTATCGACCTCTTCCATGGTGATGAGAAGACGGTATATTATGCCGTAGGCTTCTCCTTGTGTATTCTGATTCCAAGTTTCCTGCAGATAGTAAGCAGAATGAAGAAAGCCTGAAAGGAAAGTTATGACTATTATAGAACAAAGCATTATTGGCAAGAAGTGCCAGGAAGCCTGTGAGGATGGATTGGTCGTGACCGATGATTTCATCGCCGTGATAGACGGCAGTACGAGTAAGACTCCAAAGCATCTCAATCCAAAGATGAAGAACGGACGTTATGCCATGATGCTCATCTCTGAATATATCAGACATGAACTGAAGGCTGATGCTACGGTAGATGATTTCTGTCAGGAGGTTACATCGAACATATATAATAATGTGTATATACCTTTAGGCGTGTCTTCTCGACTGCTCCAGCATCCCGAGGAGCGCCTTACTGCTTCTGTTATCATGTATAGCAGAAAAAGGCGAGAAGTGTGGATGGTGGGTGATTGCCAAGCTATCATAGATGGCAAGTATTATGATAATGCCAAACCCTTTGAGCAAGCCATTGCTGCTAAGCGTGTAGCTTTGATAAATGAGGGCATGACGCCTGCTGAGGCCCGTCGAGAGATAGAACCACTGCTGATAAGTACCATGCTCTCAGGTCAGAACAAGAATTATGCCGTTGTAGATGGTTTCCCTATTTACAGAAAAGGTATTGTTGTCGTGCCTGTTCCCCCTTCGGCTGTTGAGGTAGTCTTGGCGAGTGATGGCTATCCCTTCCTTAAACCCACATTGGCAGAGAGTGAGGCTGCATTGGCCGAGCAGATAGCTCATGATCCTCAGAATGTCGATACCTATATAGCAACCAAGGGTTTAGTAGCCGGAAACAAAAGTTTTGACGATCGAACGTATATCCGATTTCACCTTTAAGAGAGTGTTCAAAGAGGATAGACCTGGAATAAAGGCAAGCTTTCTGCTTGCCTTTATTTCCTTCTTAGTCTGATGTGTGCCTTTTCCCATGTATTTCACATATTATTCAATTGTATATTACGTATATAGATTTCTTGGGTAGCTTCTCATAAACCAGTAAAGGTGAATAGAGCCTGTCTCTTATACACATCTCCGAGCCCACGAGACCGAGGC
>ERZ1026850.979-NODE-979-length-16112-cov-8.735318_pt1 | contig 16112 bp, 18 predicted proteins | sample MGYA00380155_ERZ1026850 | MGnify/ENA primary metagenome ERZ1026850 (study PRJEB33269, sample SAMEA4719791) | human gut metagenome | biome: human-associated habitat; feature: organic feature; material: feces | place: Cameroon | collected 2013-10 ... | reverse complement strand
TAACCAGTAAACTTTCCTCATTCTTCTCTCAAACACTTTTTATATGTACTTTCATAACGGGAAACTTCTGGTTTCATAGTGTGAAACGAAGACTTGCATCCCGACAGAAAAAAAGCTATCAGCAACATACCCAAAACATATATCAGGAGTTGCCAGAAATCAGTATCGTACCACTTCTTCATAAGCCTACACTTTGAATGCTACCAATGCTCTCTTCAAGTACTTGCGTCTTGATTCCAAACCGTAAGTGCCACCATTGATGGTCTTTGTTATAGCCTGAAAACTATCACTATCAGCAAGTTTATTCAAGTCGTGTTTCAACCACCACCACATCGCACTCTTTGTTGCGCCCAATGGTTTCTCCAGCAGTTCAGGATGCTCCATGATGTCACCAGTACAGTATTTACTATTCTGATAAGCCTGATAGTTGGCTCTGCCAGTAATCTGTATCAAACCTCTTCCACGATACTTGTAGCCGTCACCATCCTTCAAGTTGCCGAGCATGTTCTTCAACTTGCCCACATCATACTTGCGGAAATAGTCTCTGTTTCCTACTTCCTTAGTATACCTCAGTTCACTAGTCTCATGAGCAATCTGAGCCAAGAAATGAGCCATACGCTTAGAGGTATTAATGTGAAATACCTCAGCATACCCATTAATATAAGGAAGAAAACTGTCAACTTTATCCTTTGCATTCGGCATAATCGCCAAAATCTGTTCTCTTGTTACCTTCATATTACTTACTCTCCTTCACTTGTTTCAACATATTTGCGAGTTCGTCCTTCACCTTACTCTCAAAGTTTCCTAATTTAGTCTTAAAATAAATGTTCACTCCGAATATTGCTCCAGAGTAAACAAGTGCTTGACTGATGTACCAAAGTACACCATCCGAAATAACATAGTTATTCAAAAAGAATGATAGGAAAGCGAGAACTATACCGCTCACGACCATTCCAATAGCCGTACCATATTGCAATCCTTCACGTACATTTGGAGTCATATCTTATCTTTATATATTATTAATAATATGCAAAGATAAGAAATGAATCCCAATTAGTTACTTTATCCGTTTATTGTGTGCCATATTTTACTCGTAGGATGCAAACAATCAGGGTCTTGCAGATACTCGATAGCCATCAATACAACCATTTCCTTCAACTCATCTGCATCTTTGCTATATCGCTCCAGCATCACATGATGGTCACTCCTCAATAGGTTCATGGTCACAGCCAAATCATGGATGGTGTAATCTGAAATATCATCCTGATGCTTGTCAAAGGCTTCTCTTATCTCATCATCCGTGAAGAAGGGAGCCATGTGCTTGGTTCCGTCAGCATCCTCATACCACATCTTACTGATAGCATCATCGGCAAAGTGCTTGTCAAAATGCTCTTCGCTCAACACACCATACACCATCGCACAAAGATGATGTTCCTCCACATCGCTCAACTTGCATGAGAGATACTTGCCGACTGCCTTAGCTACTGCCAACATCTGTTCAGGAGTCAACTCCTGCTGATACTTTTCTACGAAATCTACAAAATCCATAATATAAAAATTAAAAGTTTATGATGCTGCAAAGATACCAATATCTTAAACGCAGCACCATAAACTCGTAGATATTTCTGTAGCTATCTGAATATCAGACAAATACAGTTACGATAAAAACACCTCCTTTCTTTATTCGTCCTTAAATCTGGTTCTCTTCTCTCCACCCCTCGTCCAGATGTCGTTTTTCTTGCGTTTCGCCACCTTTCCGATAACGTCATTCTCGTAAAGTTCGGGCTTGTCTTCCCTACCTTGGGTCTCCGTAGCAATACCCTTGCTGGCATTGCCACCTTGGCTGGCATCAGGTTTTCCATTGCCATACCATTCCTTGTCACTTGGTTTTTCTGCTATCATAACTATAAATTAATCAATAATCACTAAACATTAATCACTTAAACATTATGCCGCCAGTGGTGGATTCTGTCCATCAGGACTCACTCCCTGACCGCTCATCATCTGCTGCAACATCGCCTGAGCCTTCGGATTGCTCTGTGATGCCTGAGCAACTTGGGCTTGAAGCTGAGGAGAGAATCCTTGTGGAGTCTCACCATTCTGAATGGCTTGCTGGTTGGATGCAACCGATTGCAGCAACTCCTCTCCAAATGGGAAATCTCCTACTTGCAGCAACTGCTCCAGCGTGATAGCCTGATTCTGCCACAAGGTCATAAGGAACTCATTCGCCATCTGTCTGTATACAGGAGTAGCCGTACTTTCCGTGATGTTGATGTCAAACTCCACGTCTCTAATCTTCTTAGGGTCGTAGTGTACAATCTGTCCTGCTCTACCCACAATATTGAAGTTGCGAGCCACATCGTAGTACTGCTGCATATTCTTAACGGTCTTGTAAGCACCATCAATGATAAACTGGCTGAAAGTCTCCAAAATATCAAGCAGCGACATGGTAGCATTCTGTGCCTGCTGGGCATAAAGCGAACCGCTCGTACCTGATACTCCTGGTTTACCTTGCAGCGCACCATTCACTCCCGATATATCCTCGAAGAACTTCAACTGATAGCTGAGCAAATCACCGATACCGATATTCGTAGAGTTGTTCGCCACTTGCTGAGGAACCTGACCACTCTTGTTTGGCTTGTATCTTACCACACCATTGAATCTACTCCATTCATCGCAGAAATCATCCCAACTCATATCATCAGGCAGACAATCCTCAGGACAGAGCAGCACACCCTTGGCACTTGCACGCATGATGAAGTCATACATCGTGATGAGTCGGTTCACGTATCTCTGCTGGTCAATTACATCTTCCACGAAGCTGTGAATCTCTCCATCAATAAACGGATAGAACTTAAAGCAGTATGGATGCTCACCATGAGCATAAGGAGTCTCGCCCTCTCTCAGAATATCACCGAAAGGAGAAAGGTAGTAGAAATGCCAGTAATCATCCATAAACCACTCAGCTTCAATCAGAGGAATATCCTCTTCCATCATGCCAGCAGCCAGACCTCTCTGCATTCTATCTCTGTTCTCTGCATCTACAATATCAGCCTTGTCCTCAATATCAATCTTGAAATCGTCACCATTATTATAGTCATGGCATCGGTATCTTGGCTTACTCTCCTTGCGCCAAACCTCAATCACTCGGCAGAGTGAAGGGTTGGCAGGATTCATAAAGTCGATAGTCTTAGGGTCGAACTCACCAAATCGCTGGGTGCAGTCTGCAATCACGAAATCTCGGTTAGCAGCCAACCGGTATATCTCCTTCAACTTACGAGCCTCAGCAGGAGACTTGGCAAACTCTCTCAGCACGTTGCCGATGGTGATGTCATGTACCTCACCCAAACAACTCACGTCCCAACCACGGAAATCCCTCATATTGTTGTCTATGAAGAAATTGTTCGGGTTCACGTAGTCCGTCCAGCAATCCAACCTACCTCTTCTCCATCCATACTTTTTCTTATAGATAGCAGCACCGCTTATCAGGAACTCTTCCATGGTTCGTGCATCCAGTTCCGTCTCTCGGTTCAGTTGTCGGTTACATTGCAGCACCACACTCATAGTCTCGCCATAACGTTTCTCATCCTTATCTCTAGCATTACATGTAGGTTCCTTGCTCTGAGAGCGATACACACCCAGTACATTCTTCACCAATCTACGGATAAGGTTGTTCTTCAATGGTTCACTACCCTGCTCACGGATATAGTCTTCCTCCCTGATACGCTTGGTAAAGCCACACTTGCTTTTAAACTCAATGGTATCGCCCCACTGGTCTCCATAGCAGTATCGCTTGTTTCTCAGTCTTCGCTTACGGAAGTTATCCATGTTGTTGTAGTATCGTTGAGCCTCCAGCAAGATAGAGAAGGCACGCTCGTATGGCTTGTCAAATCGGTTCTTGGATGCCTTCACGCTATCCAATTCTTCCTTGTCAAGTACCCTACTCAACGATAGCAGTTTTGTTTCTTCTTTCTTCTTTGCCATAATTTATGATGTTGTAGGTTCAACAATATGAGCCAGTTTTCTTGCCACTCCAAGGAATCCGCTTGCGGTATCGGTATCGCCAAGACTGATGCAAGTAAGGTAGCCAGCCATATACACGATTGAATCCTTCAAGGTTTCAGGCAAGTCAATATTACCACTACTGATAGAAGGCATACCTATGTATGTAAGCGACACAGTAGCCGTATTACTCTTGCTTGTGAAAAGTTCCAAGAAACGCTCACCACTCTTATGGACTAGTGCAGCGATAGGTCGCTCAGGGTTCCCCCTTACTCCGAATCGGTTACACTGAATCTTGTAGGCATCATCATCTTCTGTGATAATCTCAGCCGAGCGATTCCAGTCACTAGCCTTCACGTTCAGGAGTCTAAACATGTCGGAAGGCAGATAGACGGTTCCAATATAAGCACCGTTTGATTCTGCCCAAGCAGTCTTCAATCCATCGAAAGTCTCACCATCCAGCATATAGGCAGGAGCATCCATCAAAATGATTCTTGCTGCATCTACTATCTTACTCTGAATCAACTCGCCCTGTGACAAGGTATCAGTATCGGTAGGAGTCAGCAAGCCCGAAGTCTCTTGGTTTCTGTCCAAGAGCACCTTCACTTCTTTCACCAGTTCAGATACAGCATACGTACTCATTACTCCAGTCCTTCTAGTTCAACACCCTTTTCCTTGGCAATCTCCAAGATGTCTTCCTTGGTCTTCATCTTGGAACGGCTCACACCATAGGTCTCAGCCAGATAGTCCTTGGCATCCTCAACGTCAGTAACGCTGTGAGTCTTCTTCTCGTCAGCCACATTCTTCTTGGTCTTGGCAGCCGCCTTCTTCTTTACCTCAGCAGCTTCCTTCTTCTCGTCAACGGTCTCTACCAAGAAGAACTTGTCCTTGAACCAATAGTGTGACTCGACAGCCTTCTGCACCTTAGGGTCTCTTGTCATATAGACACTACAGCCCATAGTCTTACCCTCAAAGTTAATGCGCATTCGCTCATTACCTACCATAACGCTGAATGCCAAATCTGTACCTGCTTGATATTTCTTAAACATGATTATACCTTATTATATATGTGTTACTAAAAAAAGGGATGGGGCTAGTGCCCACACCCCCTCACTATTTGATGAATAAATTTGCAATTCTACTTACTTTTAGGCAGCAGCCTTGGTCTCTTCTGCATCAGTTGCACTTTCTGTTGCGGAAACCGCAGCAAGACGCATACGAGCATGTGCCTTAGGATACTTCAAGTACAGACAAGCAACCTCCTGAATAACCACAGCATCGGTGTTACGGATGCCAGCCTTCTTCAAGTCGAGCACGTTTCGAGTCCAAGACAAGTGTACTCGCTTAACCAAGAACTCAGGGTCAAGAGCAAAGCCGCAGTCACTCATATCGAAGAGGTCAAACAACTCAGAGTGAATCATAAGTACCTCACCGAAGTCTGTCTCCCAACTCTTGAACTTCAAATTCCAAACCTCAACGGTGTCCTTCAAGCGGAACTTATCAGACTTAATCTTACTGAATGCACTCACGAAGGCAGAACCAGCAATAATTACCTTGCGCTTGTTGCCAATACCAGTACCCACAAACAAGTCCTTGGAAATATCAACCAACTCCAAGTCGGTAATCACTCGCTCATTCTTGTTGTAACCCTTCGAAACCTCGTCAGCTGTAGCAATATGACCTACCTCAATGTCCTTGCCTGCCATCCACCAGATACCCTTGGTAAACCACTGAGCCGAGTTGTTCTTGGTAGTATGCTTGATACAAGCCATATCACCGAAGAGATAAGTACCCTCCATCGCAAGACGCATATCATAGATGCTATCCTCCTCAATGTCTGAGAAGTCCCAATCTACTCGCTTAGCAGCAATCTTGTTGAAGGTACTCTCCTCAACCTGAATCATAAAGTTCTGGCAGTACTGAATATCAGAATCAGGAAGATTGTTGAAACGACCAGTCTGTACGTCCAACTCACCGCAACTCTTCGCCATACGGATAAGTTTCTGACCCTTCTTCAAGGCAGGAATACCGATAGCCTGTTTCTTTACCAAATTACCATTTACGGCAAACACGATTGGGAAACCCTCTGTGTCCTTACCGCAAACACAAAGTTCCAAATCAGGAGTAGGCTCATCGGTAAGGTCTGCATAAGCCTTACCTTCATAATTGGTAATCGCCTTAACACCTACCACTCGGATGGTATCATCCAGCGTAAACATTTCAGGGTCTTCAACCTTCAATACCATAGATGTACCAGTACTCTCCACGGTTGCCTCCTTAACGGTAGTCTTGATAGGACGTGTACCGATACTCCAATACTCAACTACAAAAGATTTGGCAGACTTGGTTGTCGCATAGCGTGAAATCTGGTCAACTGGAGTAGCTGTCGGGCGAATCTTGGTAATCTTGTCGTTGATGTCGTTCTCATAGAACTCCGTACCATTCTCGTTATAATGCTCACGACCCTTAGTTTCGCTGGCAATACCACCATCCTGACGAGCAGCACCGCCATTGCCAGCATCATCGGCAGCAGTAGCACCACCAGCCTCAGCAGCATGACCACTCTCGGTACTACCGCCATCAGGCAGAGCCGCCTCAGCCATGATAACCTGACCATTCACTCCAAAAATAACTGCCATTACCATAATAAAAATGGAAAACAGCTGATTAAATCTACTTTTCTTCATTGTTATCCTAAATATTAATTAAACATTATATATTATCTTTTTACCTTATCGCATGCGTGTTCTCTTCTCATTGCCACGCTCCCAGATATTACCCCTTCGTGATGCTCTGCTAAGTGCACCAAGGTTTGGCTGGTTATCTGTTGGCTTGGTCTCTGCATTGGCAGAATCAAGGTCGGCAGTACCATCACCCTTCTTTCTCAGTTCGAGATTCTTGACGTGCTTGCTGTTCTTGCCACGAACCTCACCTTCATGGGCTGCATCAGCCACATCGGTATCATGGTTCTTCGCCTTGATGAAAGCAGTAATCATTTCCTCGGTAAACTTGCCAGTCACCACATTACGCATAGTCTGAAAGCACTGGTCGATGGCATCATTCACAGCTTCCTCACCATACTTCTCTTCCAACTTGTCGAACACTTCATAACTGGATGGCATATTCTTGTCATACTCCTCCTGCAATTTCTTGCCGTTGGCAGCATTCTGCAAGAACTCCGACTGAGCCGATGCAATCTCATCAGCATTGTCAGGGTCTGAATAGTAATCAATGGCATCCTCGCCATGGGTACGAATCAACTCAGCGTAAGGACTCTTGCCAGCCTTCATCGCTTGAAGGAAGGTAGCCGCCTCAGGGTCACTTCCCAACCAGTCACCCATTGCCTTCTCGTTATCCTTGTAACCCTGCAAAGCCTTCTGGTCGGCATCATAATCATCATTGATGGCTCCATACATAGCTTCATCATCCGCATACTCAGTATCAGGATGGCGGGTCTTCAAACGCTCCAAAGCCAAGTCTCTCTTGGTCTTGGTATCCTGCTGTTTTGCAGCACCAGCATTCTGCTCAATATTTGTATTTTCGTCCATATATATATGTGTAAATTTATAAATCAATGCCCAAAATTAATGCTTTTTCCCGATTTCTATCTTTTATCCGTTAATTTAGTCTAATCGGATGCGACTAATTCGATACTTTTTTGTATATTTGCAGTGTCAGATATGAAATATAAGGATTCACGATGCTATTATATACAGGAACGTGATGCTGATTTATTGAGGGCTTACAAAGAAATTATAAAGGTAAGAGACAATATCAGACTCTCAGAGATTGAGGACAAAATTGCCCAATCTCCGAGCAGAAGGTTTTGGGTTTCAGAAGACCGTGCTTATATAGTCATATTAGACTTGCTAAAAGGAAAACCTCTTGATAACATGATACCAACCCGAAAGGCTATGTATCAGGAGATTTTCAGACGATTCCAGATTCATAAGAGTAATGAGCCATATCTGAGTAATATGGATATTATCAAACGTGTATGTGCTGAAAAAGCACCCAGTTTCTACTTGACTCCTCAAAGCATACACGTAATACTTAGCAGGGTGAGAAAGGAGGAGAAGCAAAGATGCTACGAGAGACGAAAGAAAAGATTGCGCTTTATGCTGGGTACATTATAATAATGTGTATCACTTTTCTTGGATATGATGGCATGGGTCTCTTTGACGATTGTTCTATTCAGAACCGACTAAGCTACCCTTTCTTTCATCAGAACATCTTTCATGCTGCCATCAACCTTTATGTCTTCCATCAATGCTACCGAGCCATCCCTTGCGGCATCGGTCACTTGGTGGTGTTCTATCTCATAGCCATCAGCTATCCCTTCACCTCATCCATACCAATCATCGGTCTCAGCGGCTTTATCTATGCTTACATGGGCTTTATCGCCCCCTACGTGGAGAATAAGGTAAGATACAATCTCACCATTCTCCTATATATCTGTGTTGGAATCTTCTTCCCTTGCATGGCAGTTGGAGTCCACACCTATTGCTATGTACTTGGTCTGTTGTGGGGTTATCTAAATGCACCGCTATGCCAAGACAAGTAACCGCCAAACTGACTGATGCACTCGATAAACACGTATTGGGCATCCTGAAGGAGAACGAGAAACGCATCAAGGAAATCAACACACCATTCAATCCTATCAAAGGTGAAGGTTGTGGAGATAAACGATTCCTGCTCTTCCTTCCCGACTTCCCGATACAGAGACAGCAGCTTCCAGTTTCCATGAAGAAGATTCCGCTCGTCAAGATGCTTATCGAGTTGGGTAGCTGCAAGGCAGTAATCGAGGAACTGCACAAGGATATAGACGAGCCGTACGACCTAGAAGAGGAAATGGAGCAACTTGTGGAGCAGTTCACTCGCATCAGAATGAAACACGACCCCTTCTTCTTCTTTGCGACATTCATCTATATCAAACCGAAAGGTGGAGGTCTCCCCTTCCGATTTGTGCTCAGAAGACCGCAGCGCAGACTGCTCAGGTGGCTGGAGGAGCGAAGAAAGAAGAATCGTCCTATCCGTCTCATCCTGCTGAAAGCCCGACAATGGGGAGGTTCTACGGTTATTCAGATGTACTTCCTCTGGCTGCAACTCATGTGGCAGAAGGGTCTCAATTCGCTCATCGTGGCTCAGGTCAAGGATACAGCAGAAACCATCCGAGGTATGTTCGAGGAAGCACTGAAAAACTTCCCTGCCAAGTTCCTCTACGAAATGGGAGAAGCATTCTCTGAGAACGAACCGAAGTTTGTTGGAGTAGGAACATCAGGTAATGTGAAGAAGGTTCCTCAGCGATTCTGCAAGATTAAGGTTGGTTCTATGGAACGACCGCTATCAGCCAATGGTGAAGACTACAATTTGGTTCACCTTTCCGAGGTGGGTTTGTGGAAAAAGACGGATGGTAAATCTCCTGAGGAGGTAGTACAGAATGCTACCAATGGTATCTTATACCGACCATACACGATGATTGCCTATGAATCCACCGCCAATGGTACTGGCAACTTCTTCCACAAGGAGTGGCTTGCAGCAGTCAAGGGTGAATCTCAGTTTGAGCCATTCTTTGTTCCTTGGTACGAGATATACGATATGTATCATCTTGAATTTGAAAGCAAGAAACAGAAGGTAGAGTTTGCCAAATGGCTATATGAGAACCGCAACAATACCAATACGATGTCCGACCGAGAGGAGCCATGTACCTATCTTTGGAAGTTATGGACACTGGGTGCTCCACTCGAAGCCATCAACTGGTATATTGCCGAACGCAAAAAGTTCACCGACCATGCCGACATGGCTGCTGGCTACCCTACCGATGATATTGAAGCATTCAAGCATTCAGGAGCCAAGGTGTTTGCCGAAGACAAGGTAGACAAGTTCCGCAAGGGATGCCGAGCACCTAAGTTCATCGGTGATGTTTATGGCGATTTCTACAAGGGCAAGAAGTGTATGCAGAATATCCGATTCTGTGAAGACAAGCAGGGGCAGTTGTGGATATGGAGCAAGCCTGAGACATTTGACGATTGTAAGGTAATCAACCGCTATCTAGTCGTAGTGGATATTGGTGGACGTAGTAAGAATGCCGACTGGTCTGTTATCTGTGTCTTCGACCGCTATTGGATGATTGAAGGTGGCAAGCCGTATGTGGTAGCCCAATGGTATGGGCATATTGATATGGACTTGCTGGCATGGAAGGCGGCTCAGATAGCCAAATACTACAACGATGCTCTGTTGGTGATTGAATCCAACACCTTGGAGACGAAAGACAAGGAGCACATCTTGGAAGGTGGTGACCAATCTGAGTTCATCCTGAATCAAATCAAGGACGTATACGACAATCTCTATGCACGCAAGCAGAGCGAATCAGACATCAAGAATAAGGTTCCAGTGAAGTACGGATTCCATACCAACGTGGCAACCAAGCCAATGGTTATCTCTGTACTGGTTCAGACAATCCGTGAACAACTCTATGTAGAGCGAGACAATAGGTGCTTAGATGAATATCTCACCTACGAGAAGAACGGAACAGTATATGAGGCAGCAGATGGCAAGCACGATGATTTGCTCATGACAAGAGCCATCGGACTCCACATCTGTTTCAATGAAATGGAAATGCCTAAGATGATTTATTTTCAGACAAGAGTAATGACAAGAAAGGTTTCTGTTTCGGCAGCAACCATCATATAGTTTCAAACAGTTAATAATTACGATTATGAAAGTAACAAAGATTTTCAAGCGCATCAAGTGCGAAATCATGTACCGCCAAGCTACGGCTAAGGCAGACTACGCATCCAAGAAGAACAATGGTGAAATCTTCTATGTCCTTCCTACGCAGAAGGGCAACCTCACGATTATGAATCGCTCACTCTTCGAGGCATTCAAGAAGACCAAACTGGTAGACAACGACATGAAGGTCAGAGACCTCTTCAAGGATTGTGTCTACCATACCAACTGCAAGAGCAAGAAAGGAAAACTCAGCAGAAAACGAAAATTCCTACGATGGAAAGGCTTAATCTAAAATTTTTCTGCCCTAAATAAATGGATAAAAGATAGGTAGAGAAAATTCTGCCTATCTTTGCCTATTATTAATAATGTGTACCAAATATGATTTATAAAATAGTACAAGGAAATAGTTTCAAACTCCACATCTTGGTGCGGAAGATGGACGTATCGAAAGAGTTCCAGCGACTCGTTGACTTCGATATGAATCTGGCTACCGACATCAGGGTTGAGTTGTCGGGCTGTTTCTGCAATACAATTTCTGTTCCAGTACAAGTAGCAGGAATCCAAGGCAACGTACTGATTTGCGACATTCCTTCCACCCTTGATTACGGAAACTATAACGTCAGGGTATCATGGAAGTATGATGGTAGCGAAATGGTCAGCATCGAGCGCAACCTTCTGAGAATCGTAGAACACAACTCTATGAGCAATGTTCCTATCGGTGTTACAGAAGGTGAGCATACTGGCTTATTCAACCTTCGATACTACATCGTGACCGAGAATCAGTCTACTTGCCCTATTTCTTTCATCGTTGATAACGCTAAGTTCAGCTATACCATCAATGGGGAAACTCAAATGGTGGAGAGTCAGGAGAATTTTGTTATTAACGGAACTATCAGCAACGGAAAGAAACTGGAAGCTCAGTTCATGCCTATAGAAGGTTTCAGCATCGGTCAGGTAAAGGTTATCATGGACGGAAAGGACGTTACTGCTGAATATTACAATAGCACGACCCACAAGGTCTTCATCCCAGCCGTATCAGGTTATGTCACAATCACGGCAAGCGGAACCGTCAAGGTAAGCTATTATGGCGCATCGTCTGCCAAGAATATGAGTGAATTGAACATGGAAGACCTCACTCTGTTGGCTGGTACTCTTGTCGGTCAGACTCTTACCATCGAAACCACGGAAGAGAAACCATACATCTGGTTTGCAAGCCGCCAGCCACTTGTCTTCAATCAATGCGGTTTCGAGACTTCCATGAACACCACCAAGCTGGGTGACCTCTACTACTATTGGTCAGATGAACTTGTAGCTGGTGACGATAACGAATATCAAATTAAACTAAAAGAATAATATGGCAGAAAAGAAAAAATACAACAGCATCCTTGTAAGTGGGCGCAAAGACCAAACTCTGACATATTCTAAGTACGTCAAAGACGAGGAATCGGGAGAATCCGTAAAGGAATCGCTCGACAAGAAGGTCAATGTCACTGATGAGTTAACAACTCAGCAAATCAAGGATGGTGCTATCACCAACGAAAAGATGGCTGCTGATTCTGTCAGCAACACCAATCTCCAAGATGGTTCTGTCAGCAACGAGAAACTGGAGGATGGAAGTATCACCAATGAGAAGTTGGCAGAGAACTCCATCACCAAAGACAAGTTGCAGGACAAGACCATAGGTGTAGAGAAGTTAGACAACGAGCTTCGTCAGACTATTGCCGCAGCCACTGGTCTTCCTGAGGATTTGGTAGAAACCATTCAGAATGTAGATGATACACTGAAAGACCATCAGAGCCAGTTGGATGATAAGCAGCAGCAAATCACCGCCAATGATGAAGACATTTCATTATTGCAGACTCGCAGCACTCAGATGGAAGAAACCATCAAGGGTATTGCCGCTACTGGTGGTGCAAGTCTGGCTACTGCTATAACTTACGATAACAAGAAGTCTGGTTTGACAGCCCTAAATGCTCAGGCTGCCATTGATGAAGTGGATTCTAAACTCAGCGACTTATCAAAAAATGCAGCCACCAAGTTCTATTTTTCATTAAATACTACTGGAGAATGCAGTGCCAAGTTTGATGATGAGAATGGTGTTGTGGTATTCTCTCCGATTGTTTCTATGCGCAGATTCAATGGTGAAAAAGATACAGATGTTGACATACATGAGAAACTTGTTGCTGCTGGATGCACCTATGATGAAAAAACTGGCTTATGTACTCTGACATTCGGCAAGAATGCAAACAATAACAACATCACCATATACCATTTGAATGGTGTCTACGGAGTGGTAGAAAAGAATATTTATTCTCTACCTAAAGGTGCAGAGGTAGTCTTGCATATCGCAAAGAATCCCGATACCTTCTACTTCTATGGTGGTGCTGCTGCTATCTGGACGGAATGCTATAATAACAGCAAGTTGAAAAAGGCTGAAACCGATATAGCAAAAAAGATAGCCACCAAGTTTTACGTTGCAAACAAAGGTGGAAAATCAACAGTTGACTTCGACTATGCAAACAAAAGAGTTACTTTCTATCCATTTGTCACCATGCGCAGATTCAATGGTGAAAGAGATACAGATGTTGACATACATGAGAAACTTGTTGCTGCAGGGTGTACCTATGATGAAAAGACTGGTCTTTGCACAATAACGTTTGCAGACTACAATAATAGTAACCTCACCATATATCGTTTAAATGATGCTTATGGTGTTTCCGAAGCTAACGTTTATTCCGTTCCTAATGGTGCAGAACTTGTTTTGAGCATTGCAATAAATGATGTAGGTTTCTACTTCTATGGTGGTGCTGCTGCTATCTGGACGGAATGCTATAATAACAGCAAGATAAACAAAGTAGCCACCAATGCAGCCAAGAATGTAGGTAACCAAGTTATTACTCAATTTTCTCGCCAATATCAAAGGTTTTGGGTTTTAGGTCAAAAGAAAATAACCTTATTGCATTTTTCCGATATACATGGTGACGAAAAGAACTTTAAAAGAATTGTTCAATATGTCGAAGAAAACAAATCCATGTTAACAGATGTAATATGTACAGGAGATATAGTCAATTACCAATTCTCTGATGGAATAGATTGGTGGAAAAACAATATTGGAGACAATAAAATTCTAATGTCTATTGGTAATCACGACCCTTTAGTTACACAAGGAACTTGGGATTGGTTTGGCAAGAATGCCGCAGAATGTTACGATAGATATTTTTCTCCTTTTATAGCTAAATGGGGAGTTAATTATACGCAAGACATTTGTTATTATTATAAAGATTATTCTAATGTATCAATAAGACTAATAGTTTTAGATGGTATGCGGTGGAACAACATCAAAGAAGATGCAGTTCAAGAAGAATGGTTTAAGAATTTATTGACAGATGCGAAAAGTAAGTCTTTACACGTATTAGTAGCGTCTCATTTTCCTCCTGACGTTTCCGTTGGAGATAAAAACGCCAACATTAATTTTGATTGTTGGTATTCTACCCAGCAATGGGAGAAAGAAAGCTATGGGCTTCTATCGCCTAAAGTGGCAGATGCTATAAATGATTTTCAAACAAGCGGAGGAAAATTTATCTGTTACATTGGTGGGCATACGCATGGTGATTTATTCCGTTCGTTGAAACGCTACCCAAACCAGTTAATGGTTATTGTTGCAAATGCTTCATGTTACGAACATGTAAATAATGCAGACTGCTGGTATAGCAGGCATGAATCAGATAATAGTCAGGAACTGTTCAACTTGCTCAATATTGACACAGAAAACAAAATCCTATCAATTGTAAGAGTTGGCTGTTGTTTTGACAGATATGCAAGACATATTGGAACGATTTCTTTTGATTATGAAAATCATAAAGTTTTAAGCCAATATTAGAACTCTAAGTCGCTGACTTTATAAATAAAGAAGAAGGGTGAGTCAAAAGATTCACCCTTTACTTTTGCAGCAAACCTCTTCCCTATACATATTAACCATACACCTTGAAGAACATCTCGCATAAACTACCCATTATATAACATGGTTCTTCGCTCAGCATATCTATTCCATCCTGCTCACAGATATGCGCTACAACATGAAGAAGTTCATGACCTATGGTGTTGATGATGCTGCCATCAGATTCACACTTTCCGATAGCAAGAACACTCCTTCTTTCAGCTAGGTTGGAATAAGTAAGCCCCCTATCTCCACTCGACAAAGACAGATGCTTGTACGCCTCTGATAGCGGATTTCCGTTACAGCCAATATCAGAAAGAGCATGGCATATCTCATCGGCATCAGGTGGCTGATAACCTATGAAACACACTATGCTCCAATCGTACTTCGGAAGGTCTATTACTCTTCTTATCATAACACATCTTCCCAAGGTATAGGCACTCCATTGTGGCAGCAGTCGGCATAGAATCGGTTAAAGATGAAACCATCCTTCTGGTCGGTATCATCCACCATATCCTTGATAAATTGGGCTAACTGCTCCTCATCCTTGATAGAAGACTTGTAGAAGTCTGCCCTCGCCATATTCGCCACATATACATGGTCGTAGCCTATCTTATTCTTCACCTCAATTCCCTGACCGAGCAGAAGGGAATCCACCTTCTCCTTATCCCAAAACGAGACGCTTACATCACGCTTGGAAGAAGGGTCATACTTATACATCAGGCTCACCGCCCACTCGCACATCTTCTTGCTGAAATGATAGCCATTGTATCTGAGATAGGCAACCATTGCCTCAGGTTTGAGGTCATACATATCCAATGGCATTCTGCATTTTCCCATATTGCTGAATATTAAAGGGAGTCTGGTTCCGACATAAATGTCGGTGCCAAAACTCCCAAGTTAAACACTAGCGACCGCCACCATTGTAGCCGCCACCACCTCTTTCACCATAGCGGTTCGGGTAGTTCCAATCATCGTTCACGTTGTTGAATCTACGTCTGTTCTCACGCTCTTCACGTTCCTCACGCTCTCTTCTCCAATCGTCACGATAATCAGGCATACGCTCACCCATACGCTCCTGCTTCATCTTTTTCAGACAAGACATAGCCTTGCTGCCAAAACCAAGCATAGACTCGATGTTGTCATACAAATCATCGAACTTATCTTCTGTAATCTCAATCATTACCATAATCATAAGATATTAAAGTGAATAGATAGGAGATTACTTGCTCATGGTCTGTTGGAGCCATCCCATCATCTTGTCAATCTTGCCCTCAATACCTGAAACCTTACCTTCCAGTTTATTGATTTTCTCGGTCTGTTCCTTCTCCTTGGCAATCTGGGGGTTGAGTTGCTGTAGCATTCCTTCACAAGATTCTACTACCCTCTTGTTGTAATCTACGCTCTCCAGTATCGCCTTGGATTGTCTCAGCATGGCATC
>ERZ1026850.977-NODE-977-length-16126-cov-6.796528_pt1 | contig 16126 bp, 12 predicted proteins | sample MGYA00380155_ERZ1026850 | MGnify/ENA primary metagenome ERZ1026850 (study PRJEB33269, sample SAMEA4719791) | human gut metagenome | biome: human-associated habitat; feature: organic feature; material: feces | place: Cameroon | collected 2013-10 ... | reverse complement strand
ATTTTTAATAGCCGGCAATTATCGAATTATCAGAGCATATTTTTCTCTGTCAGTTACCTCTCCGATCACTGCACAGGAAAGCGGAGCTTTTTTCAGCTCACTGAGAATTTCTTCCGCTTCCTCTTCCGGAACTGCCACAAGGAGTCCACCGGATGTCTGTGGATCAAACACAAGATCCTCCAGCCAGAGTTCTGCGGTACTTACATATCCGGCTTTCGCTGCAAATTCTCTGTTGCGGTATGCGCCTCCAGGAATCAGTCCCATGGAAGCGTATTCTTCTACATCAGGAAGAACCGGAAGTGCTTTTGTATTAATTACCAGCGTCTTATTGCTGCCTTCTGCCATTTCTGTTCCATGCCCGCCAAGTCCAAATCCTGTCACATCTGTACATGCGTGAATTGTATGATTTTTCAGGACATCACGCGCATACTTGTTCAGTGTCTTCATGGACTTTAAGGCTGCTTCTCTTGCCTCTTCCGATACCATATCTGCTTTTATTGCTGTATTCACAATTCCTGTACCAAGCGGTTTTGTCAGGATCAGCCTGTCACCTGTCTGAGCTCCAAAATTTTTCCAGAATTTATCGGGATGCACAAACCCGGTTACACTAAGGCCATACTTTGGTGTATCATCCTGGATCGTATGACCGCCTGCCAGAACGGCTCCGGCCTCCAGAACCTTATCAGCTCCGCCTTTCAGGATTTCTCCCAGAATTGCCGTATCCATTTCTTTAGGAAATGCTACTATATTCAGAGCAGTCTTTGGTTCACCGCCCATGGCATAAACATCACTCAGTGCATTGGCAGCTGCAATCTGTCCAAAATCATAGGGATCATCTGCAACAGGTGTAAAAAAGTCAAGTGTCTGGATCATTGCCAGATCATCCGAAATTTTATAAACAGCTGCATCATCTGAAGTTTCTGTTCCAACCAGAAGATTCGGATCCTGAAACTTCGGAAGTCCACAAAGTACCCCGGCCAGCGTTCCCGGCCCCACCTTTGCTGCACATCCGCAATTTGGCGCAAGCTTTGTCAGGTATACCTTCTCCATTATTCCGTACTTCCTTTCTACTGTTATAAATTGTCTGTTAATCATAACATAAATTTCAGATTTTCTCCATGTCTTTTTTTAACGAAAAAACCCTGCCAGATTCTGACAGGGCTTTTTAACCATCATTATTTCTTAGTAATATATCCTTTTGCTTTCAGTGTCTCTGCACAAAGTACAGCACCACCTGCTGCTCCTCTTACAGTATTGTGAGAAAGTCCTACGAATTTATAATCGTAAACCTTGTCCTCGCGGAGGCGTCCGATAGATACACCCATTCCGTTTTCATAATTTACATCCTCGCTTACCTGCGGACGATTATCTTCTTCAAGATACTGAATGAAGTGTTTCGGTGCACTCGGAAGTTCAAGTTCCTGCGGAAGTCCTTTGAAGTTTCTCAGAGCTTCGATCAGCTGCTCTTTGGTAGGTTTCTTACGGAACTTAACAAATACTGCTGCTGTATGTCCGTTCAGTACCGGAACACGCAGGCACTGACATGTGATAACAGGCTCTGTAGCCGGAACGATCACACCGTCCTCGATTTTGCCCCACAGTCTAAGCGGCTCTTTTTCGCTCTTCTCTTCTTCTCCACCGATATATGGAATAATGTTGTGTTCCATTTCCGGCCAGTCCTTGAATGTCTTACCTGCTCCGGAGATTGCCTGGTATGTAGTAGCAACTACTTCATATGGCTCGAATTCTTTCCATGCAGTAAGTACCGGTGCATAACTCTGAATAGAGCAGTTTGGTTTAACTGCGATAAATCCCTTGGTTGTTCCAAGACGTTTCTGCTGATATTTGATAACATCGAAGTGTTCCGGGTTGATTTCCGGCACTACCATCGGAACATCCGGTGTCCAGCGATGAGCACTGTTATTGGAAACAACAGGTGTCTCTGTTTTTGCATATTCTTCTTCGATTGCTTTAATCTCATCTTTTGACATGTCAACTGCTGAGAAAACAAAATCAACAGTAGAAGCAACTTTTTCTACTTCGTTGACATTCATAACTACAATCTTCTTTACTGCTTCCGGCATTGGCGTATCCATTTTCCATCTGCCGCCTACAGCTTCTTCATAAGTTTTTCCGGCACTTCTCGGGCTTGCTGCAAGAGTTACAACCTCAAACCACGGGTGATTCTCCAGAAGGGAGATAAATCTCTGTCCCACCATACCTGTAGCACCTAAAATACCAACTCTCAGTTTTTCACTCATAACCATCGTTCTCCTCATTGTTTTATTTTATACGTGTCCTTGTATGGCACACATCTGTTTTCCTTGTACATACTATAACACTTTACCGAAAAAAGCAAGATGTTTTTAATTATTTTTCAGATATTCTTTATTTTCGGCGATGATCTGTTCCATAACCTTTGGTCCCGGAGCTCCATATGTCTCACGTTTTTCAACACAGGTTTTCATGCTGATCGCTTCATAAATATCCTGCTCAAACACAGGTGAAATCTCCCTGTACTCTTCAAGCGGAAGTTCATCCAGAGAAATCCCCTTATCAATACAGGTAAGTACGAGACGCCCTACGATACCATGTGCATCACGGAACGGTACACCATGATTTACCAGATAATCTGCTGCATCTGTCGCATTTGTAAAGCCCTTCTTAGCACTTTCTTCCATTACATCTTTACGGAATTCCATTGTAGCCACCATTCCTGTAAAAAGAGCAATACAGCCTTTTACCGTATCAATTGCATCAAAGGTCAGTTCTTTATCTTCCTGCATGTCTTTGTTATAAGCAAGCGGAATTCCCTTCATCGTTGTAAGAATAGACGTCAGCGCGCCATAAACACGACCTGTCTTTCCTCTGACAAGTTCTGCGATATCCGGATTTTTTTTCTGAGGCATGATACTGCTTCCGGTACTGTAGGCATCGTCGATTTCAACGAAACGATATTCGTTGGAGTTCCAGAGGATAATCTCCTCACAGAATCGGCTCAGATGCATCATAACTGTAGACATGGCAGAAAGAAGTTCGATCACATAATCTCTGTCAGAAACAGAGTCCATACTGTTTCTGGTCGGTCCGTCAAACTCCAGCAGCTGCGCTGTATAAAATCTGTCCAGTGGATAGGTGGTTCCTGCAAGAGCCCCTGCACCAAGAGGACAGGTATTCATCCGTTTGCGGATATCTGCCATACGGCTTCTGTCTCTTCGGAACATCTCAAAATAAGCACCGACATGATGAGCCAGTGTGACCGGCTGTGCCTTCTGAAGATGTGTAAAACCAGGCATATAGGTATGCAGATTGTTTTCCATAATTGTCTGAAGTGCTTCCAGAAGTTTTTTAAGTTCTGCATCAATTTCTTCAATTTCATCACGTACATAAAGCTTCATATCCAGAGCAACCTGATCATTACGACTTCTTCCTGTATGAAGTTTTTTACCCGGATCTCCGATACGATCGATCAGATTTGCTTCTACAAAACTGTGAATATCTTCATATTCCGATGTAATCTCAAGCTTTCCGGATTCTACATCAGCAAGGATACTGTCCAGTCCGTCAAGAATCTGATCTCTCTCTTCTTCCGTCAGAATTCCCTGTTTGGCAAGCATTCTGACATGCGCCTTGCTTCCACGAATATCCTGTTTGTAAAACTTCTGATCAAATGAAATTGACGCGTTAAAATTATATACCAGTTTGTCTGTTTCTTTTGTGAAACGTCCTCCCCATAACTGTGCCATAGTTTCCTCCTTGTTCTGCGGTTATTTGCAGCTGCCGCTTTTCAAAATGCATCACGACAGTGCATAACTCTCTAACAGTTTACCACATTCCAGTGAAAAATCAACTGCCAGAATTCTTTAAATTTGTTTTTGTTCAGCTTTTTCTTCCTGTTCGCGCTTTGAGAAGACACATCCACAATAGTTCTGTCGATAAAGATCATACTCATGTGACAGCTCTACAGAACGCTTATAGCCGTTTTTTTTCTTAAAATCAGATGGAAGATGTTCCACTCCGTAAATTTCTGCCAGTTCTTCTCCAATCTCATTGATCTTTTCTGCGTTCTTCAGCGGGCTGATAGAAAGTGTTGTTGTAAAATAATCATATCCGCCTTCTCTGGCAAGCTTCGCTGCCTCCTCCATGCGAAGACGATAACATTTAAAACATCGTTCACCGCCTTCCGGTATCTTTTCCATCCCCTTTGCCATTTCATAGAAAATCTTCGGATCATAATTTCCCTCCACGATATGTACTGGATGAATAAAAGGCATCTCAGTCACCAGTCTGCGGATTTCTTCTGTTCGTTTATGATATTCCTCTTCTAACGAAATGTTTGGATTATAAAAGAACACAGTGATCTCAAAATACTGAGACAGATATTCCAGCACATAGCTGCTGCACGGAGCACAGCAGGCATGCAGAAAAAGTCTCGGTGTTTTTTCTTCTTTTTTTATTTTTTCAATGAGCTTATCCAGCTCCTTCTGATAATTTCGTCTGTTCAATTTTGTTCCCTCCATGTCATCTATCATAGCACATGAATCATTTTTCGCATATCTTAAAATATAGATTCTTTCGAGGTAATTTTTATGAAACCCCTTCTGAAAATCAGAGATGTCTCGCTCTCTTATCATACAGCTGACGGTGAAACACCTGCGCTTTCTCATCTTTCTTTTGATCTGATGCCAGGCGAATTTCTTGCTGTTGTCGGACCTTCCGGCTGTGGAAAATCCACACTCCTTAACGTGATCTGCGGTCTTCTGGCTGCCGAAGAAGGTTCTGTTCTAATGAACGATACACCATTGCTTCCCGGAGACTCCCGGATTGGCTATATGCTGCAGAAAGATCATCTGCTGGAATGGCGCACGATCTATCAGAATGTAATCCTGGGGCTTGAAATTCGTAAAGACCTTTCTCACGAAAAGTTATCTTACATTGAACAGATGCTTCATACTTATGGTCTTGATAAATTCCGTAACGCACATCCATCCCAGCTTTCAGGAGGCATGCGGCAGCGTGCCGCTCTGATCCGTACCCTGGCTTTGAAACCAGAACTTCTGTTACTCGATGAACCCTTCTCAGCGCTTGACTATCAGACTCGTCTGAACGTCAGTGATGACATCGGACGAATTCTGAAAAAAGAAAACAAACCGGCTATACTTGTCACTCATGATATCTCAGAGGCGATCAGCATGGCTGACCGGGTCATAATTCTGACCAAACGTCCTGCAACAGTTACACGCATCATAACAATTGATCTGGGTCTTTCTGAACGAACACCCCTTGCGTCTCGAAACACACCTGAATTCAAATCATATTTCAATCTTATCTGGAAGGAGCTGAATCAGTATGTCTGAACTTTCTCCGGCTCAGAAGCAGTATCTTCTTAAAATAAAGCGTGAGAAATATCTGATCCACATTACTCGAATACTTCTGTTTCTTGGCTTTCTGCTTTTATGGGAGCTGTCTGCACATCAGGGATGGATTGACTCTTTTATCTTCAGCAGTCCGTCCGCAATATGCCACACTTTCCTTGGGATGATACAGGATCAGTCACTTTTCACACACATCGGCATCACACTGTCAGAGACTCTTATCAGCTTTGGCTGTACTGTTTTTCTTGCGATCAGTGCTGCAGTGCTGCTCTGGGCATGTCCAAAATTATCACGTATTCTTGAGCCTTATCTGGTTGTACTCAACAGTCTTCCAAAGTCAGCTCTCGCCCCACTTCTGATTGTCTGGCTTGGAGCAAACGTCCGAACTATCATTGTATCAGGGATGTCCGTAGCGATTTTTGGGTCTATTATTAATCTATATACCGGATTTCGTGAAGCGGATCCTGAAAAAATGAAATTGATCCGTACACTTGGCGGCACAAAAAAAGACGAACTGACAAAAATTGTCCTTCCGTCTTCTGGTCCTCTCATACTAAGCGTAATGAAAGTCAATATCGGTTTATGTCTTGTCGGTGTGATCATTGGTGAATTCATCGGTGCACGCAGAGGACTTGGATACCTCATCATTTATGGATCACAGACATTCAAACTGACATGGGTGCTGATGTCCATCGTAATCCTGTGCGTGATCGCAATGGGGCTGTATGCCGTTCTGGACTTTATTGAAAAACATGTCCGGAAATGGTAATGGTCACACTTTAAGGTATTTTCTTTCATAAATTAAGTCATCCATTTTCCATTATCGCTGACTGCCCGATCTATGATGAACAGGTCAGTAATAACTGGTTTCTGGATGACTTAAAATTAATTGTTCAACAGTGGCAGATCACCGTCTCACTTTCAGATCTGGTACCACTTGATCTCGTTTGCTTCCATGTGAAGTTCGAAGCTGCTTCCATCACCTTTGTACACAATTGTATCCTGTGGTTCATAGGTATTGTTTACGACACAGTATTTTCCGTTTTTCACATAGGCATGGACTTCAACATTATAGTTTGTAGAATACCAGCAGTTCAGCTCTTCCTCAGCGGAAGCGGACCAGAGCACTGCACGATAAAGGACACGACTGTTCTTGAAGCTGTACGGAAGACCGCTGATATAAACTCCACGACCTTTTCCAAAGCTCTTCACTGCCATCTGAACTTCCTGATCATTCTGAATAAGAATATCGGTTCCGTCAAGAGCATAAATATTCTTCTTACCCTCACCAAAATCAACTTCTCCTTCACTGTCTGCCAGGATAAAATGATCTCTGTGTTCTTCCCAGTTGTATTTGTCTTTGTTGAGATTGAATCCGTTTTCTTCTTCTACTCCGAGTACATCATCAAGCTGGAAATAATGTCCCTGCCACTGATGAGCTACCGGTTCACCAACTCCGATAAATCCACCGCCGTTATATACAAATTCTTTTACAGCTGTAACGATCGTCTCATTTACCCAGTACTCGCCTCCACTCTGTGCAGTATCGGCATCACCAACGTTTATTACAACATCAAAATTCTTCAGAAGGTCTTTATCTGCCAGAATATCATCAAAACTGATAAATGAAACATCAAACGGTGCTCCACTCAGAGCCTCGATGATTCCAAAATAAGAATAATTCTGTTTATAATAGATAGCATGATGTACCATATGATTTCCCCAGGAACGCATTTTTCCCCAGCAGTTCAGTACGGCCACGCGCTTCACGCAATACGGCGTTACACCCTGGATATTATCATAAAGAGTGCGGAATTCTTCACAAACACCTTTGATATATTCAACAAAATCCGGGAATTCAAGTGCAAGTTTCAGATATCCGCCATATCCGATTCTCTGAATAGGGCTTCTTAAAATTGCACGTCTTGCAGTTACCCAGTTTATTTTTGCTTCTTTGACCGGATCTCCGCCTTCATGGAAGGTATCCGGGAAGAAATATGGAAGGAAACGGCCTTCTGTGTATTTTACATTCTTGATGTCACTGAACAGACGCAGTGTAGCACCATTTCCAACACTTCCAACAACTGCATCAAGTCCGATAGAAGCAAATTCATCCATAAACGGCTCCATACCGATCCAGTGATCACCCATGAACATCATAGCTTCTCTGCCATATTCATGAACAATATCCACCATCTCTTTGGCAAGCTTTGCTACTTCTCTGCGCTGGAAAGCCTGGAAATCTTTAAATTCCTTAGACGGAATACGATATGTATTATTCATATATCCCTGATCGATAATATATTCCGGTCGGAAAGGATAACCAACTTCTTTTTCAAACTGTTCCAGAATATAAGGGCTGACGGATGCAGAATATCCAAACCAGTCAACATATTTTTCTCTCGCAAGTTCATCAAAAATCAGAGTAAACTGATGGAAAAACGTAGTAAATCGTACAACATTTACATACTGATGGGATTCCAGGAAACGACGGAGACGATTCAGTGAATGTTCTCTTGTTTTAGGCTGACGCACATCAAAAGTAATCTGCGGTTCAACATCTTTCCAGTCATTTACCACTGCATTATACATATGAACCGGATCCCACATAATGTATGCAAGAAAACTTACCGTATATTCGTGAAAAAGTTTTGCAGGTTTGATCACTACATTTCCGGTTGTTTCATCATAGGACCATTCGCTGACCGGAACAACCTCACCTGTTGTACGGTCAATAACTTCCCACCATCTGGTAATATCATCACGTGTATTTACTTTCAGCATATCCGGATAGAGATGATCCATCAGGTGAATTTCCAGTTTTTCCTCTGTAGCTGTATGAAAATGACTCATAATGTACATCTGCTGGATTTCATCCGGGTTAGCCTTGGCCCATTCATTATCTTTTCTTGTTGTATAATATGTTGCGTAGATTTTAGCACCTGTATCCTTCAGTTCCTGTGGAAACTCAGTACCGTCACAGTCACGGATCGCGTCTGCTCCCCACTCATCCATAATCTCCAATGTTTCTTTTACCACATCCAGGTTTGTAGGAATGGTAACTCTGCCTTTATTCTGGCTCATTTCAGTACCTCCTTTTACTTTATTTACTTTCTTTTCTCATTTACACTCTTATACATTGATATACTATAACAATACGTTTTTTCCGCACTTTTTTCAACATTGTTATTGCTGTGCTTTTTAGAAATCTTGCTTTCAGAAGCTAAAAAAGGATGGAAAGAAAGAGAGTTCACTCTCTGTCGTCTCCATCCTTATCTCCAGACAGAAAATGTCCTCAAAACAATTCAAGAATGTCCCGAGATTCACATCCATCTCTGTCGATATTTCCAGTTCCACACTGTCCGAAAAAGTATTGTAGTCAGTGTCATCCCGGCAGCCATACTTGCAGCGAAAAGAATCGTATATGTCCCATCTGCCTGAAATTTATCCCATTTCTGCATCATCATCCAGTTCATGGTACGATACAGTGCTGCTCCCGGAATCAGCGGAATCGTTGCAGAAACAAGAAATACCGTTACCGGTGTCTTGTGGACTCTGGCCATACACTCCGCGTACAGAGTGATTGCTACTGTTGACCAGAAGCCACAGATATACGGGCTGGCCGTCACTGTCCCGACTGCCAGATATACCGCCCATGACAGTCCACCACCGAGTGCTGCAAACCAGAGTTTCCTGCCATGAACATTAAATAATGCTGCAAAACCCAGAGAGCCTGTGAACGAAACAAGTAATTGTATTATTGCATGCATGATTTTCTCCTGTCTGACCTTATATTTTCTGTCTCGCCCTGTCAAAAAAGCAAATTTGCAGCTGTAAATCCAAGTCCTACCACAAGTGCAAGCAATATGGATTCCATGCATCTGATCAGCCCTGTGATCGTATCTCCTGAAAACATATCGCGAAGAGAATTTGTAAATGCAATTCCGGGAATCAGAAGCATGATGTTTCCGATGCTGATCAGGTCTGCATGATGTCCGAAACCTGTGGCAACTGTAAGGTTAGACAGAATACCACCTGCACCACAGCACAGAAATACCGTAATCAGTGAATTCAGTGCGCTTTTTTTCAAAAAAGCCTCAAGAAGCTTTAATATGATACCAATCATCGCTGACGCTATCATATCGTGAACATCTCCTCCAAAGAACACTGAAAACGACCCGGATATAACTGCATAGATAAGTATCTGCATCTGGAAAGAATATCCAGGTTTTTTCCTGATTTCTTCCAGACGCTGACATATTACTTCCGTTTCCGGGTGATGCTCACATATATAACGCGAAAGCTGATTCAGGTCGTCCAGCTTTCCAAGATCATTTGCCATTCCCCTGACACGTCTCGTCTGTGTACAGATACCAAACTCTCCATACATGGTTGTGACGATGCTGGACGTGATAGAAAATACATCCACCCTTTCTGCGCCATATGAAATGCAGATACGCCTGATCGTATCCTCCACACGCCCTACTTCCGCACCACTGATCAGAAGTTCTTCACCGATCATCATTGCATAATACAGATGCTGCTCTGCTTCTTCGCGACTATTACAGAATTTTACGCAGCTGGAAACTTTCTCATCCATTTCATTTGATTCTCCTTATAGATCTGCTCAACATGCTGCCGCACATTCCGTTTCTCCATCAGATATTCCCAGGAATTTCTTCCACAGTTCTTTTGCTTCTTTAGTGACCCATTTCTTAATTCTGTCCCAGGCAGATGGCATTACTTTGCTCTTTCCTTTTGCCCATACTGTCTGCGCCAGATAGATTGGTAATGCACTAAACATTACTGAGAAAAGTTTTTTCTTCAATGCCCGGGAAGTGCCAATTAATTTATGTTGATTCTTCAGATATTTCGAAATTGTTGACCACTGTGATGACTTTCCTGTTGCCATATCACTCATTTTTTTTGAGATAAACTGAAGAACCTTGCCTCCACCACTCATTTTAGAAATCAGTGACTGCATTCCTTTTGTATTCATAATTTTTCTGGTTATCGATTTACCGACTTTCGATACTACACCCGACAGTGCTCCCAAACCTGTATCAATTACCGTTTCTCCGGCAGCCTGTATAAAAGATTTGTTATAACCTTTCGGATTTGAAGCCCAGGTCACGATTTCTGTAATTGCTGTTGTAGCTCCACCGGAAACTGCACCTCCGGCAATCGGTCCTGCATAAAGTGTTGTAACACCTCCTGCTGCCCCGCCAATCATCGCACCTGTATAAGTTTGCCAGGATGAAAATGTCCATTCTCCACTCTGAATACTTCCGTTTTGTATATTTGTGACAATATCTCCTACTAACTGTCCGGCACCTCCACCAGCAGCACCGATTATTCCGGCTATTGCATCATCAAATCCAAACCAGTAACCCGATTTGTCTGTATAGCGGAAAGGACTCTGCATACAATAAACATACGGATTGAGTGTTTCAGGTGCTGTAATATCACCACCAAAACGGTCCATTCCATCAAAGCTTCCCGTCTCACTTCGATACTGTCTGGCCTGTGCATACCAGGTACCAGCAACCTCGTCACGGAGAAAACCATTATATCCAAATTCATCTTCAGGTGATCCGGCCATTGCCATGACGTTACCGAACTCATCATAGTCGGCCATGAATCCGTGTTTCGCCTCTCCTGCTACAGAGCCGGCAGATATTTTCCGCACCACACTGCCCAGAGGATCTCTGAGATACCATCCGGCATTTCCGGTTTCAGATTTTACACCTTCCAGACCAGTTCCCCACAGATAATTTTCTGTAGTATGGTCTGTATGTTTTTCCAGAAGGTTATCATAAATTCTGCTGTAATCCAGCGTATATGAAGTTTTCTTTTCCTGTCCGTTACGATTAATATTCATGCCAATACGGTATCCAAGACCATTATAGGCATAGGACGCATGTGCATCTCCCACTTTTTCAGCAGAAATCAGACGGTTCGAAGCATCATAGTTGTAATTTCTTACAGGCTGTCCATTTCGAATCTGCTGTATCAGATTTCCTCTCTGGTCATAATGGTATTCCACAGCGTCATCGCCACAGGTCTGTCTGAGCAGTGCCCCCGAAAAATCATATGTATAAGCTGTTGTTTTCTGGATACCCGTATGAAGATCTGTTTCTTTCAGGCTGCTTCTGTTTCCCAGCGCATCATATGTATACTCACGGAACAGCTGCTCATCACGAAATACCTGTTTGAGATGTCCCACCGCATCATAAGTATACCTGTAAGCTTCGTTATTTTGAGAATTATCACGGCTGGTACGCTTATAAAAATTTCTTCTTCCATACACGTCATAGCCAAACTGCATCTCATCCAGCAGACCCGCTGCATCATTACAGGTCATTCTGATCAGATTTCCATTATCATCGTGTTCATATGATACAGAAGCACCTTCAGAAAATTTTCTGCCTGTCAGGTTTCCTATTTTATCATAATCATAAATTATACTTTGCTGTCCCTGGGTCAGTTTCGTAATCCTGTCTAATGAGTCAAATTCGCAGAATGCTTCTGCTCCGTTCGGATATAACGTGTGAACTCGATTTCCCTGAATATCATAATCATACAAAAGAGTGCGATTATCGGGATATGTAATCTGAGAAATCTGACCATCCCCACTGTACTGCATCCTGGTTGTTCCGGTCCAGTCCTCTACTTCTTTCAGTCTGCGAAGTGGCGTATATGTATATGATGTTTCTTTTCCATCCGCCCATTTCACACCCTGAAGCATTCCCTGCGCATTATATGTATAAACAGTCTTCAAACCTTCTCTGTCTGTTTTTGCGATCATGCGTCCAAGTTTATCATACTCATAGGTTTCTTTTCTTCCAAGCGCATCTGTGAGCTTTTCAAGCTGTCCGGATTTGTTATATTCATAGGTCAGATGTACCGCCTGCGAAACTGCTGGATTCTTTCTCAGTACCTCTGTCAGATGGTCAGAGACATCATATGTATAATTCGTTATGTTTCCAAGCGCATCTGTGACAGATGTCAGCTGTCCTGCCGCATCATAAGTATAAGAAGTAACATTTCCATTAAAATCTTTTTCCCTGAGGATTTTTCCCATAAGGTCATAGACATATTCCATCTTCTGATTTTCTTCATTCATCAGAGCAGTCATCTGTCCAAGTGCATCATAACTGTAAACAAGTTTTTTTCCATAGCGGTCTGTATAAGAAGTTATATTTCCAAGTGCATCATACGTATAATGTTCTGTAGTTTCATCCGGGTACAGGACTGCCAGCAGATTGTGTGTTCCTTTTTCATATTCATAAGAAGTTGAACGGTCACTCTCGTCAGTTACAGATGTGATATCACCTGCCAGATTGTAAATATAAGATCTGAATCTTCCGATGCTGTCTCTTTCAAGGATCAGCTGATCTGCATCATCAAAAGTACGGAACAATTCTGCACCTTCCGCATCTTTCACATAAATCATTTCTCCGTTTTCGTTATACTTAAACTCTGTCGTATATCCTGCCGGATCGGTCACCATCACACAGCGCCCATTGCTGTCCCACGCATATTCTGTGCAGTTACCTTCTGCATCCGTACTCGTCAGTACATTTCCCATTGCATCATAGGTATAACAGGTTTCATTCTCAAGACTGTCAAATACTGATGCAAGATGATTATTTTCATCATATAAATATTTTAAAACTGCACCTCCAGGAAGAGTAACCCTGCTGACATTCCACATGGAGTCATATTCATATACTGTTTCCCGTCCGGCACCATCTTTTACAGAAACCGGCTTATTGTTTTCGTTATATGCAATTTCTGTTTTGCTTCCGTCAAATTCTCTCTGTGAGATCAGATTACCCCATTCGTCATACGCAAAATATCTGCTGTTGCCATCTGGTCTTGTATGCGAAAGAACTCTTCCCATTGTATCGTACGTCAGCGTATTACGATATCCCATAGGATTTTCCTGACAGATCAGCTGATTGCACTCATCATAGAATAATTTCCAGCTTCTGTCATTCTCATCTGTAACGCTGATCATATTTCCACGTTCATCATAAGCTGCATGGATCAGGCTTCCATCCGGATTCAGTATCTGCGTAATTCGCCCGGCATCATCATAAACGTACGAAGTTTTTCTTCCAATTCCATCTTCTGATGTAAGTAAATCTCCGAATTTTCCATACTGATTGCGAACTTTCATCTTTCCATTTACAGACAATGTGAGCAGTTTATTCTGCTGACTGTAGGTAAGTGCCATTTTGGTTTTATCCGGAGAGATAATACCTGTAATGTTGCCTCTGCTGTCATATTGAATACGTGTTACATTACCAAGCTTATCTGTAATTGTGGTCTTCTGACCGCGTTCATTATAAGTGAAACTTTCTTCTCCATCCGCATAAATATTTCTAATATTCTGATATCTGTCATTATGATAATGAATACTCTGGCTACCATTCCGCTCAGTCATCACAACAGCCATTTCTGCATCACGGTATTCGAACATATTGGTTGTGCCATCTGCAAATTTCTGATACGTTACTCTGTACAGATCATCATATTCTGTTTCTACTGCATCTACGCTTCTCGGATTCGTCACATGACAAAGCTTGCCGCTTTCATTATACAGATATTTATAACTGCTTCCATCTGGCAATACTGCTTCAGTAAGTCGTGTATCTTCGAAAATATAGTGACAGGATCTTCCTGTATGATCCGCTACCGCCTCCAACAGTCCTTCTTCATTGTATGAAAAAGTAAAAAATTCGCCTGAGTCTTTCTTTACCTGAACAAGTTTTCCTTCTTCATAGATCAAATCAAAACCGATCTGATGAGCTTCTTCAAACCGGATATAGATTCCATCCTTATCAAAAAGATATCTGTCACCATCCAGTGTCTGATACAGATACTCTTCCCCGTTTTTTGTCAGTTCTGCTGTACTTTCTGAGACTGGAATATATCGTTTTCCGTCCGGCGACGCAAAATATTCTTCCCGTCCATCTCCAAGCATTATGCAAATATCATTTCCCATCAAATGATGCTCCGGTGCCTGGAATAATCGCATTTCAAAGCCTACATTCCAGTCAGCCCCAAGCATTCCCTGGAAAGTACCCATAGAGTTATAGAACCTTCCCATTGTAAGAGGCATGGAGCCAGCTATTTCCATATCATGATTGTCCAGTATAAAGTTACCTGTATTCAGGTTTACAGGATCTTTACTGTACGCACCAGACTCATTATTATTACCGTTCTGGTTTCCGGAACCACCTTGACAACCATCAGAGCCACCACTTCCGGAGTTTCCATTTCCTCCGTCAATCCGACCGGTAATCTTATTTTCAGCAGCGCGATATGCTGCGGCAATTTCTCTTAATGCCTGCCCCATTTTCACTGCTGTCTGAGATTCTTCTCTGACTTTTGAGCTTGTAATATTTAACGCGGACATTACACCCACACTTGCAGCTCCATGTATTTTTAATTTTCCTTTTACAGAATTAATTGAACTCTGTGCATTTTCAAGCGTCTTTGCCTGTTTTTCCAGCAAATCTGCAATACTGTTCATTTTATCTGTATTTGCAGAAAACTCTCCCATACTCTAACCTCCCATTCCGGAATCATGCGTCAATTGCATGTATCCTGATCATTGCGATTGTTCCGAAAATCCTATTATTTATTTAACTTTTCCGTATAATTTCAGGCTTTTCATAAACCGATCATAATTATCAGACAGTCCATCTATTGTAATAAGTTTATTACCATCTGTCCCATATAGAATAATCTCTTCCTTTTTTCCAATTTCCACTTTGCTTATTTCTGAAAAGTCAATTGTCTGACTGCTGTGAAAAATACGATGAATTTCCATTTTGGAATCCACCACACTTATTCTCCATTTCACCGCCCAGAGTACGATAAGAAAACCTACTGTGGTTACTATAAGAGCCATGCGAAGATGACCTTTGGTAATTGTGGGATTGTTTTTCAGATAAAAAAAGATGAATATAAAAAACATAATGATTCCCAAAACTGCCAGTGCCAGTGCTGAATATTTCAGAGCTCCTGGTGTTCTTACTACATAATGGGAATCAGTTTCTCCCTTTCCATGACTGACATTGTCCCGATTATTCAGATACTCCAGAACCCCCATTAATATACACATTGTAACTGCATATGTAACAAATCTGATGATGCCTCGACTCATATTGCTGTCTCCTTTATTATAATAAGATAATTACTGTTTACTCTGCAGAATCTAATTTGACCGGCTTATTTTGCAGGCATCTGCAACTCAAAGTTCTCCGGATATATTGCGTAAACATCTGCTTCATAAGTATTATTCTCTATTTGTCGACGTTCCGTATAAATAAGAAGCACATTATCTCCTTTTTTAAAATCTTGTTTAAAAGATAAATCCAGGAGATATCGTTCCCCTTTTGTATTCTTTAAAATAAACTCGTTATCTTCTTCCAACACCTCGCAAAACTCCCGCTTCATAGAATTCTCCTCCTGTTTCTCTTGCTCAAGTAACTTAGCAGAATACGTATCCATATTTTTTTCTATTGTAATTCCCTTCCATCCTGCCAATATTCCAATTATACAAAAAAAAGTTATAACATATGCTCTCATAGCTTTCACCTTTTCTTAAGATGCTGTTATATCTGTAACTAAAAAATCCTGACGGGAAAGTTCTGATGGATTTAAATAATATCGTTTTCCCCAACTCGATACAATATAGCTGTCTCTTATACACATCTGACGCTGCCGACGAAGAG
>ERZ1026850.975-NODE-975-length-16168-cov-4.262583_pt1 | contig 16168 bp, 11 predicted proteins | sample MGYA00380155_ERZ1026850 | MGnify/ENA primary metagenome ERZ1026850 (study PRJEB33269, sample SAMEA4719791) | human gut metagenome | biome: human-associated habitat; feature: organic feature; material: feces | place: Cameroon | collected 2013-10 ... | reverse complement strand
CATTAGATGTGCAAGTCCTTTGACCCTTTGGAAAGATTGTTTATTCAACCGGTTGGAGGAATGCGTTGTTCCTTTTACAAACTCTGTACGAAATGTGCTGCTTGATTTGAGAAAAACAAATACAGATGCAGTTTTGATGTCCGGTTCTGGCTCCACGGTTTTTGCTTTAGTTGAAACTGAAAAGGATGCAAAAAATTTGGTAAGCAAAATACAAAATAAGGAACGGATAGTTTTCTTTACGACATTTCATAGGAGTTTAAAAGATGAAAATAACGGAAGTCAGAATACATCTGATGGGCGAAGATCGCTTAAAAGCGTTTGCAAGTGTAACTTTTGACGATGCCTTCGTTGTTCGTAATATGAAAATTGTAGAAGGGACAAACGGCGTTTTTCTTTGTATGCCTTCCCGCAAGTTACCCGATGGAACCCACAAGGATATGGTTCACCCCATTAACCAAGAGTTTCGGGAATACCTGGAAGAGAATATATTGAAAGCCTACGAGGAAGAATTAAAAAACCAATCCGTAGGAAAAACGCAAGAAGAAAGTTCAGGCTACAATAAAGATGCACAATAGGGTTCAGCACAGATTTTCCGTTATTCATCTCGCTTAAGCTGTGATGAAACAATTTACTTCCGGATGGTGAAATGGTATCACTACTGGTTTTGGTCCAGTCATTCTAGGTTCGAGTCCTAGTCCGGAAACTTTACAACCCCCGGGTAACCGGGGGCTTTTTATTGGATAAAATATTATTTTTCCACGCGCAGACGTGCTTCTACCGGCAGAAAAGGCTTATCCTCTGGCTCCGCCACAGCCGCGCCAAACGGCATTTGCGCCAAGAGTTTCCACGTTTTAGGAATATGAAAGGCTTGCGCTGCGGCTTCGTCCACCAGCGGATTATAATGCTGCAAACTGGCGCCAATACCCGCCTGTGCAAGCCCCGTCCAAACCACCAATTCCAACATTCCGTTGGACTGATACGCCCACAGCGGAAAATTATCCTTATACGTCGGGAATTTTTGCTGCAAATCTGCCACCGTTGTCCAATCTTCAAAAAATAATATCGTGCCATACGCGGCCGCAAACGAGGCGATTTTCTCCTGCGTGGGCGCAAACTTTTCCGGCGGCACGATTTTCTTTAACGCATCTTTTGTCAGTTGCCAAAAAAATTTATGTTTTTCCCCCAACAAAAGCACTACCCGTGCCCCCTGGGAATTAAACGCACTCGGCGTCAGTTTTACTGCTTGCGCTATCAAGGCCGTTAAGGCCTTATCCGATATCGGGCACTCGTTCGTCAGCGCGTAGCGCGAACGCCGCCTTTTCAACGCTTCAAGAAAACAATTTACTTTATCCATACTTTTCCCCCTTTTTATGAGAATAGCGTTTGATGCGCCCCCTGTCAAAGCCGTATTTGGGTTAGAAAGACAACGCGGCAAAAAGATTGTTATAATAAAAAGGTTGTAACGCAAGCCGCAAGGCCTGCAACAATTTAATTCTGTTTTTGGAACCGTATGCAGAATACGGAGAGTTATCGGGAACCCGATAATATTCTTCCACGCCAAAAGCAGTCGTTTTAAGCGCAAGATAAACGGACTAATTACCCGTTTGTTTTGCGCTAAATGTTCCTTGCCATATTCGTATGGCAAGGAACTACGGCTGTTATTATTTGGGTCTGTGGAAGAATCTCAAATATAGCAGCCGTTTTTTAATGAGCCTTTTTCCAAAAGCAGACAAAGAGGAAATATGGAAAAAGGTTTTACATTAATAGAATTGTTAGTAGTGGTGCTAATTATCGGCATTTTAGCCGCCGTCGCCCTGCCACAATATGAAATCGCCGTAGAAAAGGCCCGGCTAAGTGAAGCAATGACAATACTTCACGCCATAAAACAAGCAGGCGACCTCTGCGTCTTAGCAAATCCAGATGCTAATAATGACAGTGGAATTTGTCGCTTTGGCGGTTTGGATTTGGATATTGCGGGAGTTGAATTTGACGAAGCCGGAGATTATGGTACAGGGAAATTTTTTGAATATAATTGTGATATGCCAGATTGCCGAAATCCTTATGCAAATCCTATCAATTCGGAATATCAATATTTCTTTATGCTGTCCGACCCTGATTATAATAACAAAAGCACCTGTTATGGGGATAATGCAAAAGGGCAACGGTTGTGCAAGGCACTTGGCGGAAAACAAATTGATGTAAGTGGAACCCGCATTATTTACGCACTATAACATACCAATCCCCCGGTTACCCGGGGGATTTTTTATCTGTGTGCGTCCTTAATTAATTGCCTGATTTTATCGTTAAAGGCCGTTTGGTCCAGCAGTTTTTCAAGCGTAATAGGCATACGGTAGCGCCAATAATGGCGCGGATTAGCGGGCACGTTAATACGCTCCTCATCCGGGTCCGGCGCACGCAGGGTTTCGTCCATAGAGGTCCAATCCTGGTACGAAATCAACGCCAGCATAGAGGGGCTGTTTAAGTGGAGCCGCAGAATTTCCTCAGCCGTTTTTCCGTCCAGTTCCGCGGGGGCTTCGCCTGTTTTTCCCAACACCTCACTCCAAAAGCGGGCAGTTATTTCCCGTTTCTCTTTCCACCAACCGCGCAGTACGGACATATCGTGCGTGGACGGCGTAGCCACCGACAGATACGGATATTTTTTCGTGTCGGCAAATGTTTCGCCTAACCGCTTGGGCATACGCTCTATTTCCAAGGACAAAATTTGTAACTTGTTTAATACCTCGGGCACGCAGGCAGGAATCATCCCCAAGTCCTCGGTACAGCACAGCATACGCGTAGCCTGTGTAACAGCCGGGAGTTTTCTCATCGCCCCGTTCTTCCAAAATTCGTTGTGGCGGTGAAAAAAATAGTCGTTATAGAGCCGCGTAAAAGCCTGTTGCTCGCCAACGGACAAAGAGCGGTAGGCTTCACTTGCCAACGCGGAAATACGCGGGTGAAATTTAGACGAGTCCTTATGGTCCGGCACAAAAAGCACATTGGCCGCCAAAGCAAAAAGGCCTTCTTTTATCCACTGTGCCGTTTCGTCTGTTTTGCCCACAAAGGCCTGCTCCGTTTGGCGTTGGGTAGAATATTCAGGCTTTAATTGGTATTTTTCTCCTGCTTTCAATTCTAAATATTTTTTGGATACTTTTTCCGCCAAATCGCCAAACACTTCCCGCACCGTTTCTGCCGTAATGTGCGGGTAAATAAACGAATCATCAAACGGCAGGCCGTAACCCTTTATTTCGTCCGCACTCATCGGCAAAGCGGGCGCAAACTGCCCCAGAAGCCCCTGTACGGCGTGCAACGGAATTTGCCAAATACGGAAGAAGCCCAATACATGGTCAATGCGGTACGCATCAAAATATTGCGCCATATGAACCAACCGCCGAGTCCACCAACGGTAACCGTTTTGCGCCATTTCATCCCAATTGTAAGTAGGGAACCCCCAATTTTGCCCTGTGGCGGAAAAATCATCCGGCGGGGCACCCGCCTGCGTGTTTAGGTAAAAGAGTTGCGGCTCCGCCCACGCTTCCGCACTGTTGGGAGAAACTCCTATCGGAATATCCCCCTTTAAAATAATCCCTTTTTGGCGGGCATACCGGGCCGCCTCACTCAGTTGGCAATGGAGCAAAAATTGCACATAATACCAAAAACACACCGTGCCATATTCCTTGGCGCCCGGCTTGCAAAAGGCCACCAAATCGTTATGCGAAAATTTGGCATATTTTCCCCACTTGGAAAAATCCGCCGTTTTATAATGGTCCCGCAAGGTGCAAAACATAGCATACGCAGGCAGCCAATGCGTATTTTGCGCAAAAAAGCGGCGAAACTGCGGCGTAGATAAAATCTTTTTTCCTTCGGTTAAAAAGGCCCTTTTTAAATATTCCAATTTTAATTGCAGGGCTCTTTCGTAATCCACCTGCGGTAATTCATTTATTTCTTTGCGCTCCTTTTCCAGGGATTTATTACCGCCAGGCAAAAGGCGCACATCCGCAAACAATGGGTGCAACGCATACACACTGACGGCATTATATGGATAAGAGTCCTGCCAAGTGTGTGTAAGCGTGGTATCGTTTAGGGGCAAAATTTGAATTACCTTTTGTCCCGTTTTTTGCGTCCAATCGGCTAATTTTTTTAAGTCGCCGAAATCGCCTACACCACAACCATCCTCACTGCGCAGCGAAAATACGGGGACAACCACTCCCGCCGCACGCACCGGAACTTCACCCGTAAAACGGGGAGATAAATCTTGCCGGACAAAAACTTCGCCTGCCTTTAACGGCGGATTATCTAATGTGCGGTTAAAGCCGTCTTCCCACAACACCGAGCCGTTACTCTTTGCAATAAACTTATATTCCGCCGGAAAAATTTGCTCATCGGCATTTAGCACTATCTCCCACTCATTTAGTTGCGTACGCGTAAGCGGCAGGGCCTTGGCGGGATTCCAGTTTCCCAGTTGCTCCGTACTACCGCAGAGGTACAAATCCCCATCATACGGCGCTTGCACCCGCAATGAAAGCGTACGCTTAAAAAGCGGCAAGGGCGTTTGCGTAACAGATTGCGGACGAAACACTTCGGTTACTGCGGATGAATACAAATGCGCTTGCGCGGGCAAATCACGCCAAGCATCATTTAAATAATAGGCCGAAATAGAGGGAGAAACGGACAAAACCCGCTCCACCTTTTGCCACTCCCGACGAACGGTTTTATCCTTTCGGCGCACTTCGTAATGATATGCCATAACGGCAGGCTGCTTAAAAAGCAACAAAATACTTCCCGTCCAAATTTTACCGTCCTGCGTAGATAGCGGGATATTTATTTTGCGCTCGTTCGCGCCCGCTTGGGCACGGTACAAAACGGCGTGGAGTGTCTCGCCCCATACTGTGTTATAAGACAAACGAAAGGAAATTTTCATCATTTACTCCTGCGTTTGGCGGTCGTGCACCCGCAAGGTAAACAGCGCCGCCACGAATAAAAAGAGTCCGCCCACGCCTACGGCGGCAATCGCGCTGCCACCTAAAACATACTTCATAAACGGGCCGAAAAAGAGATTTACGCAAATCTGCGGAATTACGATAAAAAAGTTAAACACGCCCATATAAAATCCCATTTTGTCCGCCGGGAGCGCATTGGAAAGCATTGCATACGGCATAGACAAAATACTGCTCCAAGCAATACCGATGCAAATCATCGGGAAAATGAGCCCCATTTGTGTAAACTGCACGCCCAACAGTGTAAGCCCCAAGGAACCCAAACCCAAACCGCCCACCGTCAAGCAGGCAATGTGTATCGCCTTGGCGGAAAACTTAGTGGTCAGCCACAGCAAGACAAAAGCAAACACGAACGCCACGCCATTATAAATGCCAAAGCAGGAACTGCCCCAGTTGGCGGCAGTTTCGTAGGCCGCCGTACCGGGTGCGGCGTGGAATACGCCCGAAGCAATACCCGGCGTAAAATATACCCACATTACCATAAAGGCCGCCCAAGTAAAAAACTGCACCACAGCCAAACGGCGCATTGTAACGGGCATTGTGATAAACGCGCGGCACATTTCCCGCACTGTTTTAAACGGATTAAACGCTTGTTTTTTGAGATTATTAAATTCCGCCATATCGGCCGGAGGATATTCAGGCGTCGTTTTAATCGTAGCCAAAATCGCCGCAATCAGCACCAACGCACCAATGTAAAACGAATATTTAACCGTATTGGGGATGTGCCCCAGCGGGGCTTCGGTGCTGACGCCGACAGCCGTCAAAATCTGCGGCAGAAAAGAAGCAATTACCGCCCCCGCGCCAATCATTACGCTCTGCATAGCATAACCCGTCTTGCGCTGCGCTTCCGGCAAAATATCCCCCACAAACGCGCGGAACGGCTCCATACTCACGTTGACCGATGTATCCAATATCCACAGGGCAATAACTGCCATCCAAATTGCTGAGGCCTGTGGCATTAAAAAAAGCGCAAACATAGAGAAAATAGCCCCACCCAAAAAGTATGGGCGGCGGCGGCCCAAGCGGCACCAGGTTCTATCGCTAAAATACCCCACCAACGGCTGAACGAGCAAACCGGTAACCGGGGCAGCCAGCCACAACATAGGAATTTGGTCCTCACTCGCGCCCAAACGCGAATAAATGGCGCTCATATTTCCCATTTGCAAAGCCCAGCCGAATTGGATTCCAAAGAAACCCAAACACATAAACATTATTTGCAGAAAAGTCTTAGACGGTCTTTCTGTGGACATATTTCCTCCCATAAAATTGGCATACTGCTTTTTTTATTATAACACTATTTTTCCCGTTCGCGTAGGGAAAGTAGTGAAAGTGATAAAATATAAGCAAGGAGAACTCAAAAAATGTGGTTTGTATATGCGTTCTTATCAGCACTCTTTGCGGCGCTTACCTCCGTACTGGCCAAAGTGGGTGTGGACGGTGTAAACTCCAACCTGGCGACAGCCATCCGCACAACGGTAATATTAGTTTTGGCGTGGGGCATAGTATGGATGACGGGCACGAACAAACAGTTGACCCTAGTTAGCCCAAAAAGTTGGACCTTTTTAATCTTGTCCGGTTTAACGACAGGCGGTTCGTGGCTGTTTTTTTATAAAGCACTCCAAATGGGCACGGTCTCGCGTGTGGTGTCGGTAGATAAATTCAGCGTGGTGCTGGCAATTCTGTTATCTGTTTTATTTTTGCACGAAGTTGTCAGTCTGAAAGTGTTGCTTGGCAGCGGACTGATTACGGCGGGCGTTTTGTGTATGGTTTTATAGGCAAAAACCTTTCGCACCGTCAAAAAGTTTGATATTATATTGTATATGGAAAACGAGTCGCTTGATAGTGTAAACGAATATTTTAAGCATTTGGGTAAAATCACCCAAGAACTGGACCGGAACGAAATGACCCGGTTGTGGAAACTTGCCAAACAAGGCAATAAAGATGCTAAAAATAAAATTATGGAAATGAATTTGCGGTTGGTTATTCCGACGGCAAAGCGTTTCCAGCGCCCGGGGATGGACCTGATGGATTTGATTGAAGAAGGCAATCTGGGGCTTCTGCAAGCGATTGATAAATTTGAACCCGAAAAAGGCTACCGTTTTTCCACTTATGCCGTGTATTGGATAGAGCAATATATCCGTAAATATATTGAGGAACAATCCGGCTCTATCAAAATTCCGTCGCACGCGTGGGGAAATTTAAAAAAATGGTTCCGCGCGTGGAACGAGTTGAAGGAAGCCAACGGGCGCGACCCGTCCTTAAACGAAATGGCGGCAGAACTCAATTTGACCGCGCGGCAGGTAAAGTCTATTATGGACACTTTAAATGCCGCAAAAGGGGTTGATTCTCTCACTACGCTGATTCACGATGAGGACGAAACCACCCTGGAAGATTTAATCAGCGACGACGGAAAAGGCAATCCCCACGATGTTTTTCTTAAAAATGAAAACCAAAACAGCATCAAAAAAAGTATGGCTGATTTAAACGACCGGGACCGCCAGGTGCTTATTATGCGCTACGGGCTGGACGATAATGAGCCCAAAACGCTGGGCGAAGTGGCGGATATTTTGGGTTTGTCGCGCGAGCGGGTACGCCAAATTGAAGAACGAGCCGTAAACACCCTGCGCAAAGAAGCCTATAAAGCGGGCATTTTGGAACCCGCCGCCCTGGATTTACGCACACGCAAACTGCATACAGCCATGCAGCCGCGCTTAAAAACAAATATTTTGGGCCAAACAATAGACAAAAGCCCGCTTGCAAAACTGTTAAAACAGCGGGCCGTGCTGATTGCCCAACAAAAAGCAAACGAAGCAAAAAAGGCTGTGGCTAAAAAAACGGATAAAAAATCGTCCGCTAAAAAAAGTGCGGTAAAAGACGTTGTAAAAAAAGTGTCCACGCGGAAACCTGCACATAAAACAACCGTTAAAAAGGCTCACGCGAAAGGCAAGACATATCCTGCGGCAAAGGCTAAAAAAGCCGCTAAACGCATCAAAAAGGCTGCTAAATAACTGTTTTTACGCCCCCGTAGCTCAATTGGATAGAGCGGCTCCGTCCTAAGGAGAAGGTTGCGAGTTCAACTCCCGCCGGGGGTAGTTTATTTATAAACTCCCTGGGTTTACGCCCGGAGTTGTTGCGGGCGAAAGGTACGCGGGCCACATATCCGCCGAAGCACTTTTTTACCAAAAAAGTTTTAGTGAGCCAAGTCCGCCCAGTTTAGTTTGCGCTTGTTCCAGGCAGGGTCAGCCGCCACTTTTTTGTCCGAAAGTTGCAAAAAGCAGGAACTTCCCAATTTGCCTTCCAGGGCAATAGCACGGTTCCACTCCTTGGAAACGCGGCTCAGTTTTACAATGTTACAGTTAGGCATCCAAATCAAGGCCCCAGCCCGCCGATTTAAGGCCTCGTCGCGGGCTTCTTCGTCCAAATGGTATAGTTCCGTCACCCGCGCATTCATACGGTACATTTGGTTGGGGTAAAAGCCGTACATAGCCTCCAATGCCTCCGGTGGAAATGCCTCCACAGCAATTACAAAAAGTTCCTTTTTCGGGGCGTGGTCGCGGTAGAACTGTGCGGAAATGCGCGAGGGAAAATAATGCGAATAAACAAGCAGCCGCCAATTAGACGCCGTCTGCACGCCAATCATTCCCAAATATACGATAAAAATCAGTTTAGCCACCCGGCTGTGCCGCACCACCCGTGCCGCACTGAGTGCCACAAACAAAAACAGTGCCGGCATTATTTCCATAAAATAACGCCCAAACCACAAATAAATTTTAAAGTACAAAAGCCCCACAAACCCAAACACGCCCGTCAGTAAAACCAACAGCAGCAGGAGTTCCCGCTGGAACGGGAAGCGTTTGTGGCGTTTAAAATCTTCGTAATTCCACACCCATCCGGACAACACCAATACGCCCAATACCAAAAACGCCACCGTATACGCAAAAAAGAAGGATATTAAGTTCATCCAAACAAATATCCCGGGGACCTTATCGGCCCACCAGTTTCCGCCAAAGCGGTTTTGCCCCACGTTATACAACAGATTCGGCACGAGCCACGGCAGGAAACAGACAAACACCACGCACGGCAAAAGGAGCGCCCAAGTGATATTTTTGCGGCTATGCAGTGCCTGCACGGCCAAAAGCCCCGACGTAATGCCGAAAAACAGCATCCCAAAATAATGGCTCCACCCCAGTAACACCAACAGAATTCCCCACCATAGCCACAATTTACGCGGCACCACGCGGCCTTTGCGAAGAAGGAGAGAAATTTGCAGAAACAAAAAAGTAAGCGGCACCGCAAGTGCTAACATCAGGGCATAGGCCCGCGCATGCTGGGAATAGAATATAACATAAAAATTGCCAGTCAGAAGCGCCATAAACAGCCACCGCGCCGTTTTGCCAAAGCGCCGAGGGAACATACACCACCCCAAAGCCAAGGCCGCCAGCCCGCACACCACGCTAGGCAAGCGGAGCCATATCTCCGGTCCATATGGCGCCACATGGTTATAGGCCCACAATAATACATTGTGCAACGGAGGATGTACGTCCACCAGCAGACAATGAGTCCAAATCCAAGAAAGAGGAAGCGCCGGGTTAGCCGTTACGGCAGTGAACAATTCGTCGTATTCGTACGGTACGGACAGGAAAGCAAATCTCATAATAACGCCTGCCCCAATAAACAGCAGGCAGGCGCAAACAAAAAGTTTTTTAGACATAATAATTAAAATGGAAGATAACACCGGGCAGAAGTGCCCCCATCAATCGACTCAGGATTGCCACATGGCATTACACTTTTACAATACTTATGTCCCACGCAATCAAAAAGGATTTGCTGCCCACTACCAACAAATGCTGATAGTTCCATCCCAGACAATCCCTTGATAGATTTAAAATTCAAAGAGGGATACCTTATACTATTTTCTTCATACCAACTTATATTATATGCTGATCCAACACCGCCCCCGGCATCAAAAAAACTAGGATTAGCCGGCAGTTCAATATCTAAATTGGTTAAATCATTTGTATATTGCCCATTAGCCATATAATAAACTTTTTGTGCATCATAAAACGATTTAGTAAGCGTCCACACTTCAGCCGCGCGGGCTTTGGCTACCGCCTTATTGTACTGGGGTAACGCCACCGACGCCAAAATACCGATAATAAGTACAACCACCAACAATTCAATAAGTGTAAAACCGCCCAAACGGCTCATCGTCACGTTTTTCATAAGACTCCTCTTTTTGTTTTTTTAGTATATTCTTATTTTAGCAAAAAAATACTTTTTGGACCAGAAACTAACAGTTAGGCTAACTTTATTTCAGGACCTATTGTTTGGGTAGTATTCTATTTTATTTAACAACTCGCACGATAGATTCTGAAACAAGTTTAGGATGACCCCTAATATACACCAATTTCTAAACTCTATGGGCCGCCACCCCTTTTAGGATAACGACAGCGAAAAACACAAAAGTAAAACCCTCTGCAAACAGAACAGAGGGTTTTTATATTGAAGTCGTAAACCGCTTGATTACAGCGGGATATTGCCCTTATGCGGATTTTTACGCGGGTCGCGTTTTCCTCTAAGCACCGCAAAGGCGCGGATAATCTTGCTGCGTGCGTCGGAAGGCTCAATAATCTCGTCAATAGACCCATTAGTCGCCGCCTGATAAGGTGAAGCGAACTTGTCGGAATACTGCTGGGTCATTTTTTGTTTGAGTTCTTCTTTTTTGGCGGGATCTTGCTCGGCCTTTAAATCGCGCGAGTACAAAATTTCCACCGCACCGCGCGGTCCCATTACGGCAATTTCCGCGCTGGGGAACGCAAAGTTGAAATCCCCGCGCAAATATTTGGAGCCCATTGCAATATAGGCGCCGCCGTAGGCTTTGCGCAACACAAGCGTAACTTTGGGGATAGAGGCTTCGGAATACGCATATAATAATTTCGCGCCGTGGCGGATAATACCACCGTGTTCCTGCTGCACCCCGGGGAGATATCCCCCCGTGTCCACCAACGTCAAGAGCGGGATATTAAACGCATTTAAAAAGCGGATAAAGCGCGCGGCCTTGTCGCTTGCATCACTATCTAATGCACCGCCCAGACAGGCCGGGTTATTAGCCACTACGCCCACCACTTGCCCGCCTAAACGGATAAACCCGGTAACTACATTTTTGGCAAAGTTTTGGTGAATTTCAAAAAAGCCGAAATCGTCTGCCAAGCGCCAAATCACGTGGTGAATACGGAAGGCCTTTTTGGGGTCCATTTCGCACACGCGTTCCAGCACCGGGACTTGGCGGGAAGCCAAATCGCTGGTGGTATCCAACGGCGGGTTTTCCTCGCAGTTTTGCGGCAGAAAAGACAGGAGTTCACGCACCTGGCGGAAGCAGTCCTGTTCCGATTTGGCGACAAATTGGCAAACGCCGCTCTTTTCGCTGTGCGGACGGGAACCGCCCAAAGTATCAAAATCCACTTCTTCGCCGGTGGCCGCTTTTACCGCACCCGGCCCCGTAATGAACATATGGCTGATACCTTCCACCATAAAAATAAAATCGGTAAGTGCCGGAGAATAGGCCGCACCGCCTGCACAGGGCCCCAAAATAACAGAAATCTGCGGAATTACGCCGGAGGCTTTGACGTTGCGGTAAAAAATTTCGCCATAACCGTTTAAACTATCCACACCCTCTTGAATACGGGCACCGCCGGAATCATATAAACCGATAACCGGTATTTTGGCTTCCAAAGCACGGTCCATTAGCGCGGCAATTTTTTTGGCGTGCGCCAACCCGAGGGAACCGCCCAGTTGCGTAAAGTCCTGCGCAAACAGAGCCACTTCGCGCCCGTTAATGCGGCCAAAGCCTGTAATGACACCGTCGCCTTTGATATGTTTATCTTTAATACCAAAGTCGCTGCAAGAACTTTCCATTAAACTTTTGATTTCTAAAAAACTGTCTTTATCCAGCAGGTAAGAAATGCGTTCGCGGGCGGTCATCTTGCCTTTGTCTTTCTGGGCTTTAATGCGTGCCTCGCCGGCGCCTTTTAGGGCGTCTTGGGAAATTTGTCTAAACTTAACTAAACTGGCCGGAGCGGGCTGGTCCGACGGCTTGTCTAATCTGGGATCTTCAAAAAGTTCAATCATTGCTCCCTCCAAATCTGTCTTCTTTATATTTTACAAAATAACCGGGTTGATTTTCCCGACGGTCTGTGTAAACATAAAACCGGGCACCAACTCCCACGTTTTTATTTCCAAAGCCGGACAACCTAATTTTTCATAGGCAGCCAGCGCTGGTCCATAAAATTCCGCCCGTCCGTTTACACACCGGACGTCATAACTGTTTAGGGAAAGGCCCGTCCCCAATACCTTTACAAGTGCTTCCTTTTGCGTCCACAAGGCCGTTAAAAAGGTATCATCCGTTCCCGTTAATTCCGTAGGATGAAAAAAATCTTTGGCCCAAGCATCTATCCGGTGGGCAATTTTTTCCAAATCTATGCCCAAAAAGGTTCCTTCGCTTGATAAACCGGCTACGGCAAATCCGTGGCTATGCGTAATACTAAACGCTAGCAAACTGGGTTTTCCCCCCACAAACAAAAGCGGCTTACCGCTTGTTTGTGGCAAAATTTCTATCTCTTTTTTGGCAGTACCTGTGGCCTGCTGCACCAAGTCCTTTAACGCAAATCTGCCCCCAAGCCACTCCGTTCGGCGTTTGGGAAAGCGGAGCGTTTTAAAAAACGCGCTTTCCTTCGCGCCCAGGATTTCTTCGGCCGGGGGCAGACAATTTAAATCAACAACTTTTAATTGGCAGGACATCGCGCCTTATTGGCCGATAGCCTGATAGCCGTGGATTTCCACCCACACATTGCCTTGTGCATCAAATACATAGGCATCGTGAAGGGTTTTTCCGTCGGCAGTGTTACCGCGGTTCACACCATACAAATACAACTGGGCGGGCGGAACTTGCTTGTTAAGCACAGCCACCTCGGCGATACCGTCGGGCAACGTCATTTTGTGTTCAATGCTCATATCCTGAAAGCCGCAGCATTGGAAAGCCGCTTCAATCAACATCGGGTTAGCCAGCAAAGCGCGCGGACCGTCGTTCCATTGCGGGCGCGGAGTGGTGTGATAAACGGCCAAAGATGCGTGTTTATCCACGCGGACAATTCCGGCCAACACTTGGAAAGAAGGACCGTGGAAATATTTTTTATAAATTTCCTCTTTGCTTACGCTCATCGGAGCATTAAGGCCCGTCATTGCTTCGGCTTTTACAGAATCCCAAGTGGAAACGAAAGACCCCAATGTATGCGCGGTAAAGTGGCGGCGGGTATTACCCATTTTCACACCTTTACTGTTAATGAAGTCAGATTCAATTTCCATAGAGGCTTCGTTTCCGGCGGCTTTACCGATTACGCGCACAGCCTGCGGGCGGTTTCTTAACAGTTTAATCGGCAGATAGAAATGTACATCTTTCAAGCCTTGCGGAACCTCCCCCGTAAGAGCGGTAGCCGTTTCCATAAAGGTTTCAATTCCCATTACGCCCGGCACATACGGAGTGCCTTCAATAGCGTGGTCAGCCAAATAGGGGTCGGAATTTAAATTAAATTCTTTTTCCAAGTGAATTTCAGCACCCTTTTGGAGCGATTTTACTTCGCCTAAAAAGTGCGTAGCCTTGGCAGAATCTACCGCCGCAGGAGCCTCCGTTTTGGGAGCAACCGCCGGAGCGGCGGGCGTATTGCCGCCGTTGGCGGAGTCATCGGAGCCGTTTTCTTCGGCTCCGATTTCGTCCCAATCAAACTTTAACTGATGGTCCCAGTCCAAACGGCCCAACGAACCCGTGAGGACAATTTCCGGCACGCGTCCATAGACAATTTCGTCCAAGAAGATCTGCATACCGTCTTCGGGGTCCACAAAGTCCACCCCGTTGGAACGCAAGAAGGTTTCCACACCGGCGCGAACGCCCATACCTACATTTTTGTAAGCACTCATAGCAATACTGATAGCGCGGTAGCCTTGGTTGGACAAGGACAAGGCGGATTTAGCCAAATAATCGTTGGCGCTGGCATAGTCGCTCTGCCCCAAGTTACCGTATTTACCGGCAATAGAGGAGGCAAAGGCGAAGAAACCGTCGTCGCGTACAATATTGTTAGCCAAGAAAGTGGCAAAACTCGTGGCTTTTACGTCAAAGATGCGGTAATATTCAGCCGGGTCTTTATCGTAAATAAGTTTAGAGCGTTCCAATCCAGCAAAGTGGATAAGCCCGTCCACGCGGCCGTTTTTGGCTTTAATCTTGGTGCAAACTTCCTTCATCATAGAGGAGTTCATTACGTCGCAGTGGTAGTATTCCACTTCGCTGCCCAAGTTGCGCAATTTCTGCAAGTTGTTATAGAGCGTAATGGAATCTTTCACGCGGCCGAAAGCGCGTTCCAACATTACAGGGGTAGCCTTTTTGGTCGGATCGGCTTTGAGGTCTTCCCAGATTTGTTTTTTGAGCGCGGCTAATTCGGCTTCGTTCATAGAAGCCCACAACGGCGTTTTTTCTTGGATTTCAATGATATCCAATACAATAATTTTGCTGTGGTACTGGGCGGCAATCTTTTGGGAAAGCATCGCACCGATACCGCGGCCGGAACCCGTGAAGATAATGGTTTTGCCGGCAAGGTCAAAATTCTTGACTCTCTTATCCAACCGGGTCGGCAAAGAAAGAATCGTGGAGCGCACGTTATCTCTCGTACCAATCATCAGGCGCATATCGCCGTGGAGCACTTCGTCCATCGTCTTTTGGGCCATTTCGTCCGGAGTGGCGGTGGGTTCAAAATCCATTAATTTGCTAATGGCGCCCGTGCGTTCGTACACGTCCTTGCGGTAGCAAGTAGTACCGCCCGTAAGCGCACCCACAATCGGGTTGAACTCCTCTTTCGTCGTATAACCGAAGTTACCGTCAATCTTGGTGTTTACCGCAAAGAACGTATCGGCATCTTGGCGGTTTGCAAGGCCTTTTTCAAATACGCGCAGCGCAATAAACAACGGCATAACGTATTTGGTCAGTTCTGCGTGCGGGCTGGCTTTTTTATCAAACTTCTTAATCGTCGCGCCCAACAAGTACACGATACCTTGGATATTCGAGTCCTCGGCTTCGTATGCTTTCAAAGCCGCTTCGGTTTCTTCGTACGATTCCCAATTTACAATAGTCGTGTTTTTGCTACGGGTTTTGAGCGTGGTAAATACGTGATATTTTACGCCCAATTCTTTAAATTCTTCCGTATATGCTTTAATCAGTTGGGAATTGTCGGCAAACAGCAACACCGTGCGGTCTTTGGAAAGACGTCTGTTTTCGCGTTCCGTAAGCGGCGCATCGGCTACCGTAGTAACATAGCGCAATTTCTTTTCGTGGCAATGTTCGCCCTGATACCCCTCTCTTTCGGGGCGTTCCGCCAAGGAAAAATGCTTTTCAATCGGAGCCGTCGGATTGGTAATCAGCGCATCTTCCTGCGGTTTACCAATGTGTTCGGCTACGATATGCGCCGGTTTTTTAATAAGTTTCGGCGCGGGAGCCGCAGGGGCTTCCTCGGCAGGTTTAATTTCCTCTTTGGCCGGTTCCGCTACCACGGGCTTTTCTTCCGTCGTAAGCGGAAGTTCAACAGGCTGTTCGGCAACGGCAGGAGCGGCTTGTTCGGCAGTTTTGCCACCCGCATTGGACAAGGCAAAATTAATGCAATGGCGGATCGTCGGGTAATCCTTCAACTGGATACCTTCCTGCTGGGCAATGCCGTAATGTTCGCGCATTGCGGCAAAAAGTTCAGCCTGTTTGACCGTATCAATACCAAGGTCGGCTTCCATATCCAGGTCCAAATCAAGCATATCTTCCGGATAACCCGTCTTTTCGGCTACCATCTTCACGATTTCTTTCGTTACGCTGGCTTCGTCTAACGCTACCGCAGGTTTAGCGGCAGGAGCCACTGCGGCTTGTGCCACAGGAGCAGCCTGTACGGGAGCCGGCGCGGGCGTTACCGTCGCTTGGGCCATCGCCGGAGCGGCTTTACCTGCATTAGACAGTACAAAGTTAATGCAATGGCGAATAGTCGGATAGTCTTTCAACTGGATGCCGTCTTGCTGGGCAATGCCGTAATGTTCACGCAAGGAAGCAAAGAGTTCAGCCTGTTTGACCGTATCAATGCCGAGGTCGGCTTCCA
>ERZ1026850.972-NODE-972-length-16221-cov-9.741433_pt1 | contig 16221 bp, 16 predicted proteins | sample MGYA00380155_ERZ1026850 | MGnify/ENA primary metagenome ERZ1026850 (study PRJEB33269, sample SAMEA4719791) | human gut metagenome | biome: human-associated habitat; feature: organic feature; material: feces | place: Cameroon | collected 2013-10 ... | reverse complement strand
CTGACATTTCCGCCGCCGTACAGTGTAATCATTTTTCGATAACATTCGTACACCATCGCGTATGTTTCAGTAATGCAGTGTTCCATGCAGAGCGGGTAAAACGGAAACCACACATCACAGCCGGTCTCGCGGCAGAGCTTGCGCATCACAGGCAGGTCGCCCTTATCGGGGCCGATCACCATGCCGCCGCCAAAGAAATAGAGAATCGCGCGCTCGGACGGCTTCGGATGCTCTCGCACGATCAGGCAGGGAAAGCCGTTCACTGTAATTGTTTCATAATGCGCCTTGCGGTCGGTGGGTGTAAAAACGCCGCGATGCCGGTTCTGCTTTTCAATTTCCTTTCGCAGTGCATCCTCCGGCAAGGCGAACGCCTTTTTCGCGCCGGAGAGCCTATAAGCCGTGCGCAGGATAGATGAAAAAACGTTCATGCTAGACCTCCTCATTTCCGCGCCGTGACGCGCAGCCAGCTATTCTTTTTGTGCATAAAGCGGTCGTACCGACCGGCATTTCTATCCCAGAAATTCTTGTGTTCATGCATGGCTATCGCGCCTCTTTCAGTTAGATGAATCTAACCTATGCATATAGGACACGTAGTTAGATGAGATTAACTCGCATTTCCTGAAAAAGCCGCATCTCTGCGGCCTTCCGCTTATTCAAATAACTCCCTGCAAGCACCGTACACCAGCGTTTCCAGCACCTGCGGGGATAGCTCCCCGATCTGCTTCTTGTGGGAAACGGTAAGAATCAGTCCCCGTACCGTCGCGGCAGCCAAAGAAGCGCCGCGCTTAGGCATAAGGTCATGCTTCGCGTGACAGCGCAGCGTCTTGTTTCCTTCAGCAGCGCTTTGCGGAGCTGCTCGGTCTCGTAATCGGTAAAAGCCAAGCTCACGTCTCCTTAAATATGACCGTTTTGGTTCTTCCGGTCATGTTATATCATGTCTCTTTCCATTATGCAAGAGGGAAAGAAAAAACTGTTTTCAGGAGAATCGAAGGGCGCGCTTTCGGGAGGAAGTGCTCGTGCTTCTTTGTCCGTTTCATGTTTGGATTCGCAAAAAGCAGGCAAATGGCAATGCGGGTCTTTCCTCGCGCATATTCGCATGGTATAATAAAAAGCCATAAAACATAGTGGTGGGCGCGGCATGGCGCAGGAGACCGGACAGGTCTTTCCTCGCGCGAGGCACGGTGCCGTGCCATTTTGAACGGAAGGCTTTGGGAAACCAAATCGTCGGAGGATACATTATGCCAAAACCGAAGTGGAATCTGAACACCATTTACATCTCCGAGCGGCTGCAGGAGAGCCTGCGGCCCATCTCCCGCTGTGCCATGACCACCGTGGTCGCGCCCATGGGCTACGGAAAGACCACGGCGGTAAGCTGGTATCTCGCCGAGCGCGCCAAGGCGGAGGCACTGCACATTATCCGCGTCAGCGTGTACTCCGATAACCTTGCGATCTTCTGGAAAAGCGCGCAGGAGGCGTTCGCCCGCGCGGGTTTTCCCTTCCTGCGGGACTATCCCTGCCCCACGGATGCGGCGGGCGGCGGACTGCTGGTGGACGATCTTTGCCACGCGCTGGCAGGCGAGACGCCCTGCTACCTCTTCATTGACGATTTCCATCTGCTCACGGACAAGCGCACCCCGCTGTTCCTCTGCATGCTCGCAAACAGGCTTCCTTCAAATGTGCATCTGATCGTCGCAAGCCGGGACCGCTTTCTGCCCGCGGCGGATACGGTACGGCTGGGGGCAAAGGTCTATCAGATCGGCACGGAGCAGCTCCGCCTCAACCATACGGAGCTTGCCGTCTATGCCCACCGCTGCGGCACGGAGCTTTCCGACGCGCAGGTGGAGAGCCTTCTCTATTCCAGCGAGGGGTGGTTCTCCGCCGTTTATCTGAATCTGCGCACGCTCTCCGAGCGCGGCGTGCTGCCCAGCCGCCATTCCGACATCTACGCCACCTTCACCGCCGCCATGATCGATCCGCTGCCGGAAAAGCAGCGGGAGTTTCTGGCGGTCATGGGACTGGCCGATGAATTTACCATTGAGATGGCCCAATACGTCACCGGCGACCCGGACGCGGGGCAGGTCCTCTCCCTGCTGACCGAGCAGAACGCCTTTGTCACGCGGCTGCCGGACGGCGTGACCTATCGCTTTCACCACATGATGAAGGCGTGCGCCGAGCGGCGTTTTCTCAAGCTGGATGCCGAAACGCAGCGGCTCTATTGGGAGCGCTTCGGACTGTGGCATGAACAGCACCGGCAGTATCTCCACGCCATCGCCGCCTACCGGAGAAGTGAGAATTACGACGCGCTGCTGCGAGTCATCCGCAGCGATGCAGGCATCCTGCTGGCGTCGCTGAAGCCAGAGGACGTGCTGGACGCGCTGGATAAATGCCCCGCCGAAACGCTGAAGGCCTATCCCTTTGCCATTCTGGTTCTGATGCGCCGGATGTTCACATGGCGGCAGATCCCGAAGATGCTGGAGCTGAAGGCTCTGCTGCTGGCAGCCATCGAGGAGCACCCGGAGTTGTCCGAGGAGGAGCGCGGCAACCTGCTGGGCGAGTGCGACCTCATTCTGAGCTTTCTCTGCTACAACGACATCAGCGCCATGAGCCGCCTGCACCGCAGCGCCAGCGCGCAGATGTCCCGCCCCGCCATCAGCATCCAATCCGGCGGCGGCTGGACCTTCGGCTCGCCGTCCGTTCTGATGATGTTCTACCGCGCACCGGGCGAGCTGGAGCGCGAGCTTGCCGAGATGGACGAGTGTATGCCCCACTACTATCAGGTCACCAACCACCACGGGCAGGGTGCGGAGACCATTATGCGCGCCGAGGCGCTGTTCTGTCAGGGCCGCTTCACCGATGCCCATATCGAGCTGGAGCGCGCCTACGCACAGGTGAAGAACAACGGGCAGATCAACATGGCGCTGTGCTGCGATTTTCTGTCGCGGCGGCTCTCGCGATATACCGACGTGGAGCAGCGGTACACCTTTGCCGAGCGCTACGCAGAGCTTCTGCGCTATCACGACGCGGCGTGGATCAACCTCTGGAGCGCCACCAGCGCCTACTACCACGCGCTGCGTGGTGAAGCGGACAAGATACCGGAGATCTTCTCGCAGCACCGGCTCTCTGATATCAATATGCTGGCGCCGGGCAAGCCCATGATGGAGATGATCGAAAATCAGGTCTATCTTGCCGAGGGTGCATACGCCAAGGTCATCGGGCGCAGCGCCGAGCTGCTGGCGGTGTGCGAGGCCATGCACTACGCGCTGGTAGCGCTGCACCTCCGCGTCCAGACGGCGGCAGCCTATGGGAAGCTGGGAAAGATCGAGGAAGCCCGTGCTTGGCTGGAAAAGGCGCTTTCCGATGCCGCGCCGGATGGCCTTGTGATGCCGTTCGTGGAAAACTACGACTATATAAAACCTCTGCTGGCGCGGGAAACGCAGTCTCCCCTTGCGGCGCAGATCATGGCGCTGGGCGAGGCGGCACGGGCGCGAAGCATGGCAAGCGCCCGTCCGGCGGTCTTTGACGCGCTGACGACGCGGGAATACGAGATCGTGGAGCTGATGGGGCAGCGGCTTTCCAACCGTGAGATCGCGGAAAAGCTCTACCTCTCCGAGGGCAGCGTCAAGCAGTATGTGAACCAGATCTATTCCAAGCTCCATATTGAGGGCGACACCCGCACCAAGCGGAGACAGCTTGCCGCGCTGCTCCGGCAAAAGACCTAACCTTTGGTTAATGTTTCTTCCATCCCATCCACCGTACAATGTCTGTACGGTGGATCTTTATTTTCCCGGAAAGGAGGACACGCGCTTGAACCGAAGGTATCTCACAGCCGTCGCGCCGCTGCCCGACCATGTTTTGCAGGTGGATTTTGTGTCCGGAAGCCGTCTTCTGCTGGACATGAAGCCGTATCTGGATAAGATCCGGTTTCGCCCGCTTGCAGACATACGGGTGTGGAACAGCGCCGTGACCAACGGCATCTTTGTCCGCTTCGGCGATGTGGAGCTGAGCCACGATGAGATATTGTCCATGGCGGAGCAGGAGCATTGACACCGTGTATTAAAAAAGGAGAAGAATACAATGAAACACATCCATAAGTTTTTGTCCCTTGCGCTGGCGCTTGTACTGTGCCTGAGTCTTGCCGCCTGCGGCAGCGAGGACGGCCGCGACGACAATGACAACAATTTTTACAACGCCCCGAACTCCCTTGAGGGGCTGGTCAAGGACAGTGAGCAGATGTCGAATCTGTATGTCTTTGGCGGCGCGTGGAGGGGTGAGGACGGCGAAACGCTGATCTCCGCCACCAGCGACGCCGGTGATGAGGTGCGCTTTGCGCTGTACAACGCCGACGAAGAGGTGACCGCCAGCGGCTTTATCCAGTTCGTGCCGGAGTATGACTATGACTACTTCTACAACGAACACGACGGCATGGCCTACCGCAGCTGGTTCGACGAGGTCGGTACGCTGTATGTGGATTCTCTCGGCACCTTCACGAAGGTGACCGGTGATACGCCGGGTGAAAACACCGGCGACGGCGATTACGGATACCTCGCCGGTACATGGTATCAGGACGGTGAGCCCGGCGCCGCCAGCATACTCGAGTTCGACGCCTCCGGCAGCTGGGAGCTGCTGGAGCGTCCCGGCGGCGACGGCGACCCCACCGTGGTGGACTGTGGCACCATCGAGGTAAATCAGGACGGCGCCGGACAGTATTTTGCCGTCTCCTCCCTGTATGAGGATGTTGTCTACGACTTCACCCTCGTCGGCGGCGATGTGATCTACTGGGGCGGCGAATACGACTACTATCAGAAGATGGCATAACGCCGCAGGAAAGGGGAAACGCATGAAAAAGCTATTTGCGCTCCTATCGGCGCTGGCACTGTGTCTGAGCCTTGCCGCCTGCGGCGGTGAGGACGACGACCCCCGCGATGTGGTGGGCGGTGACTGGCGTGTCACCGGCATCGTCCGGGACGGCGGCACCATCACCCGCGACGGCGAGGACACCGATGTGCTGGTGTGCGTCCATGCGGACAGCGCCGATTTTTATCTCGACGACGAGGTACAGACCCTGTACGACTATGTGCGCTATCCCATCACCCTGCAAGGCGACCCGTGGGAGACGTTTCAGGGCATCGACTTTGCCGACCGGAACGGTGACGGCAGCAGTGATGCGGCGATGCTGTTCGAGCTGGACGGACAGCAGGTGCTGATGGTGTGGTTCTGGGACGCGGAGACGGAGACATTTGTGTTCCAGCCGGAGGAATCTCTGGTGGAGGACTTCGCGGGCGGGGACACCGCGCATCAGGGTCTTGACGGCACCTGGTATCTGGAGGGTGAGGACACGGCTGCGTCCGTCATCGGCATCGGTGTGGCGGGAGACTGGATCCTATACGAGCAGTCGGACGACACGCTGACCGCCATCGACAGTGGGATGCTCCGTGTGCTGGACGAGGCGCAGGGACACTATGCCGCCGATTCCGAGCGCTTTGATGACGTCTCCTACCTCATTGCAACAGCCGGTGAAAACGGCCTCTACTGGGGTGTTACCGGCGACTACGATTACTACGAGCGTCTGGACTGACCGGCGCGGCGGAATAAGGAGAGATATATGGCAGAACAGAACAGGAACATGACGGATGAAGCGCTTTCGCAGCAGCTTCGCAGGAGCAGGGGTGGCAAATGGGGTGGAAAACTCCTTTCGCTGCTGGGTGTGGCGATCGCCGTGGCCGGTATTCTTCTGGGCGGCAATCTTGTGCTGATCGTTTTGGGCGGCATTGTCCTCGCGCTGGGGCAAACGGTGCAGAGCAGATCCAAGGAACAGGCCGGGCAGCAGACCTTCGACGCCATGGCGCCGGATATCGCAGGCACTGTCCTCGAAAACGTACAGATGAACCCCACTCCGCCACTTTTGAGCGCAGAGGACACCAATATCCCCCTGCCCCGCCACACCTATTGCAGCGGCAGCGGGTATATCCGGGGCGTCTATCGGGGATCGACCACGGAGCTATGCACCATCAAACTGACAGAGGAGGATGAATTCCTGCGTGAGGAGACCGGCCTGTGGGAGAAGAACGAGCGGGAGGTCTATACCGGTCAGTGGCTGCTGTGCCAGCTGAACCGGGAATTTCCCACGTGGCTGACCATCTGGCCGAGAGGGACGCTGGATAAGCTGTCCGGCGGCAAAACCATCAAAACAGGCAGCGAGGCCTTTGACAAGCGCTTCCTCCTGACAGGCGGCGACGAGGCCGCCGTCCTTCGCATCCTGACCCCCAACCGGTTGGAGCGGCTTCTGGCACTGTCAGAGGCCTCCTTCGGCAAATTCGCCGTAAATCTCAACCCTGACGGCAGGCTCTATCTTGCCGTCCACAGCGGACGCGGCTTTTTCCAGATCGGCAGGGGCCGCGAAAACCCCGCGCAGCTGCGGGAACGCTTTGTCCGCGAGCTGACGTGGTTTACGGATATGATCGACGTATTCCGCAGCGTGTAAAGGAGGTGGACGATATGCCCCTTTGGTTGGCCGCAGTGCTGCTGGTGCTGGCCGCCGCCGGCATCGTGCTATGCCGCAAATATCTGCGCGGAAGCAAAACCGCCTATATCCTCTGCCTCCTTTTCTGTGCGCTGCTGGCGCTGGCCTGCATCGTCTATATCGGGCTGACGCTTCTCCTTGTAGATGCGGCGCGGCATCAGCCGCCTGCGCTGTAATGAGGGTATCCCCAAAGGATCGCTGACAAAAAGGGTATGTACCTTACGGTACATACCCTTTTGCCGTTCTGTTTACCTTGCAGACGGCGCAAGCACGGCTCACACAAGTGCTTCACGTCGATTTTCAGCCCGCCCATCGTGTACCCTAATTCTTCGCATCCACACGGCGCTTGGCGGCCCATGCGATCACAAAGGTCACGGCCTGTGCGATGGGTGTCGCAAGCCAGACGCCGGTCAGCTTCAGCAGCGGCGGCAGGATCAGGAGCGTCAGCAGCGTACAGACCGGCTCGGCATACACAAGGAGATAGGACAACCCGTTCTTTTCCGTTGCGTAGAAGTAGGCCGTCGTAATGCGGACAAACGCCAGCAGCAGCAGCGGTGCAAGGAAAAGCGGCAGATACCGGATGACCCCGGCATTTGCCGCCGCCGAAGCGCCGAACAGCGTGCCGACTTTTGCTCTTGCAAGATAGACGCCGATCATGCAGACCACTGTGACCGCAACGGCGGTCAGGTACGCCAGCCTTCGGACAGCCCGCACGGAAGCCCGGTCATCCTCCCCGTAATACTGGCTGATCAGCGGTTGACTGCCGTCGCCTACCCCTTGCAGCAGCAGGTAGAGAATGGCGGTAATATAGCCGATGCAGCCGTAAACCGCGACTGCCTGTTCATCCCCGTACAGCAGCAGGAAGCGATTCATAAAAAGCATCGTGATGATGGAGGAAAATGTCAAACCAAAGGGGGAGATGGAGACGATCAGGACAGTTTTCCAAAGGCTGCACAGCTCCCGCAGCTTTGGCAGGCGGAAGCCACTCCTCTTCACGGCAAAGAAGATGACTGCCACGACCATGGTCACGGCCTGTCCGATGATGGTCGCCCATGCAGCACCGGCCATTCCCCAGTTCAAGGCCCACACGAAGGCATAGTCCAGGACAATGTTCGTTACAAATCCGAGAATCATCGCGATCATGGCAACGGTCGCGCCGCCCATGTTGCGGATAAACGGGACGAAGCCGGTTGCCAAAAGCTGAAAAACAGCGCCCAGCGCAATGACGCGGGCATACGCAGTGCAGAGCGTGAGCATATTGCCTCTTGCGCCCAGCAAATACAGAATTGGCTCGGCAAAAGCAAACAGGATCGCCGTCAGCAAACCGGCGACAATCAGCATCAGCAGCGTCGTACCCGCAAAGCACTCCTGACGCTTTTGGGTTTCCCCCTGCGCGCTCAGGATCGTAAATCGAATGGCGCCCGACAGGCCAAGCCCCGTACCGATCGCCCCCACCAGCGCGGAGATCGGATAGCCCAATGTGATGGCGGTCAATCCCGTATCGCCGAGGCTTTGCCCGATAAAGAAGCCGTCAACAATGGTGTAAACCCCCGACAACGCGAATGCGAGGATGGAGGGAATGACATAAGAAAAGAATTTCTTACATAGTGCGGTGTTCATTTGCCTGTGTCTCCATTTCTTTCTCAAAAACAAGATTGAATAGCGTGATGGCGTCCGTCATCTGCTTCATACGCTCTGCGCCCATGATGTCGAACACCCGCTGCTCCAGCGTGTGCAGCGGAGAAAGCACCTCCGCTGCATAGCGCGTCCCCTTCTGTGTCAGGCACACCTTTTTCTCACGGCGATCCGATTCCCCGGCATGGAGGGACACAAGCCCCTCCGCTTTCAGCGCCCGCATGACGGTGCTCACCGTCTGCTTCGACAGTCCGGCGTAATCGGCTATGGCCTTTTGCGTGATTGGCGCGTGCGCCTGTATGGCATATAAAACGATCACGCGGTATGGATTCTGCCCTGCGGCGGCGCACCATGCGGTATATAGCGCGTTTGTCCGTCCCCATGCTTCCCACATCTGCTCTGCATCAGGTTTCACGGTTACTCCCCCCCATATTAGTATTTGCAAGGACTATTATAGGGTTATTAAGAAAGAGGTCAATCCTTTTTTCAGGACTCCCCCAAAAGCGCCGGTCGATGGTTCTACAAAACCAACAAACCGACGCTCTAAACCTTGTGAAACTTTTCTATGAAAAAGCCCCCTTTTTGCGAGGGACTTCCTCGTACAAAAGGGGGCTGCATCCGATCATTTCGCCAGAAAGCAGAAAAAGAGGGGTTCAAATCACGTCGAACGCCTCTCAGGCGGCTCTGACATCCATGCTCGAAACCGTTAAAAACGGGGTATGAAAAACCCGGAAAGGTTTGATGCCACGCGGTTTTCACCGCATGGCATCTAAACCTGTTTGTTAACTTGCGTTTGTCCTCGAATAGTTGGATCTTGTCATTCTGAGCCACTTATTTTCACCTCAATCTCATCGCCCTAATGTGTCTCCAGGAACCATTCTCGGTATAACATCTCATGCATTCAAGTCAGTCGTTGCCTTCTGCACTATTATTGAAATGAAGCCGAACACTAAATATGCCATACTTCACTCCGTGATCCTTTTTAGATATGTACTATCGAATGCAATTCCGATATTATGATCTATGACAATACAAATCATCTTGATTCTTGTATGTTTCACCGCGAACCCTCCTCACTGTATCAGCACATAATATACGATTGTGCTCATCCATATCGTACCTCAAAAAACGTTGATTAGCATGATTATTTTACCATAACGCAAAAGCACTCGCAACCGAATTTTCAGGCAGAGATGTCTGCATATTAGCAGAAAAAGGCACTGCTCAAGGAACGTTGCTCACCTGACCTCAGGAAACAGCAAATGAGCCGCTTGGCCAAGCGGCCGTCCAGTGTTTCATCAACACGCAGAGCGTAGTTACAAGTCATGGAAACAAAACTGTGAATACAGCATAACACCAGCTGAGCCAGATGCCTGTGAAAGCCCTACAGGAGCGTACTATCAGCATACATTTCGGCACCATGCCGGACCGGGCACTTCGCTGTGGGAAGCCGCCCGCAGTAAACCTCGCAGAAGTGTTCTGGATCAATTTCTGAGAGCCATCGTGTGGATGGAACCATATACCGCGCACCTTCCTGCCGGCTATGTATGTCCAGACAATCCGGGTAGAGGATCAGATCCCCCTGCTCCACATAAAACCGGCACAGCTCTGGACACAGAATGCTCTCTGCCACTCGGCGGGCTGCTGGTTCCGGTACGGAGGTGCGGGCGCAGAAGTATGATGGCACCAGCACAGGCCCCTCCTGCGGGATCCGAAGAAAAGTCTCCCGCCCATCCGCCCGGAGGGCGTAGATAGATGGCACCAGCGCCGTCTGGCTCTGGCTCATACGAACCGCCTGAAACGCGCCAATCGGCATATCCGCAATATTACTTCTTTCCAGCAGGCCACAGGCTGCCTCCTCCCCCCATCGATTCCAGACTGCTTTAACCACCGTTTTGGCGGCGGAGTTGTTGATGCCGCCAAAGGCCAGGCCGTCCCAATCCTTGAGGGCGGTGCGCTCACATATGTCCGGCTGCCGGGTGTAGTAGACCAGCGGGATGGACACAAAGGGCAGAAGCCGATTGTCCCGCCTAACCGCATCCAGCGCACCGCCGTCCCGGAGCGGGAACCATTTGGTAACGGGATAGAGGTCCTTCTCCAGCTTCCGATAAATGCGGGAATCTTCAAAGACCTCCAGATCAGCGGAGACGATCAGATCCGGGAGAATGGCATCCGGTCTGGCCATGTATTCCGACATATGTTCCGGGTATCCAAGCCCGAAATAGCGGACTCGCAGGTCGATGTCCTCGTTTGACAGGCGCTCAGCCAGTCGATCGAGGAATTGCTTTTCTCCCTTATGCAGAACACAGATATGGTTCCAGTAGAGTAAAACAGTCGTCATAGTAGGTGTGCTCCTTTCCTGAGCAGGGATTGATAGGTTTGATGCTGCTGGTAGGCAAGGCTTAGTTCTCCATACAGTTCTGCTTCTTGGGGAGAACGCTCCACCACTGCGGTGACTGCGCCGCCGTGCAGCACGATTCGCTTATGGGCCATCAAGGCGGTATGGGGATCGTGTGTGACCACCAGAACCAGTTTATCTTGGTTTTTGAGGTGCAGGAACGCCTTCTCCTTATCCACACCGGCATTTTCAATCTCGTCGATTAGGACCACAGGACTGTCGCAGACCAGCGCGATATCCGCGATCATCAACGCCCTGGCCTGGCCGCCGCTGAGCTGATTGAGGTTATGCGAGGCAAACACCGGCTCCGGCGTGATGTCGTTTGCCAGTTCCAATACCGCAGCGGGAGAGATGGCCTTTTCCCGGCACTGGGCATGGAGCGTCAGAAAATCCTCCACCGTGGTATCCAGCACGAACCGCATATTCTGCCCCAAATGCGCCACCAGCCGTGTAGATTCTCGCTGGCGGCAGTCTATAGGGACGGCGGCACCGTCCAACAGCACATGGCGTCCGGTCACCGAATCCCCGTCCGATAGCTGTTCAATGTCTTTGATCAGACGGCTTTTCCCGGAACCGGTATTTCCTACAATTGTCCATAACTCTCCCCGCGAGAGCACAATAGATTGGAAGGGTTCTGGCACTCCGCCTTTTCCGTGACCTCGCAAAATGGTTAGATTCTTCATGGCACCGCCTCCTCAAAGTCGATCTTCCCGACAACCCCCTGCTGATAGGCGCTGCCAATTCGCTGTTCGCCCACGCAGTAGGAGCAGACACCGCTGGGCATACTGTGGCGTAGGATGTCTCCCTCATAGTCCTCTGTACCGGGACGATCCATGATCCATTGTGCCAACAGCTCAGTCCCGTAGCCGGCCAGTCCGTCCACCGGGAAAAGGGCTGCGGATGGATTGAGCCGTTTCACCTGCCAGGACACGATTTCCAGTTCGGCCTGGGAGACCATATCAATTTTCGTTAGCACAACAAAGTCCGCCTGCGTCAACATGGGGCCCAGCTTTTCCGGAGCGCGGCAGCTGGAGGTGCAGTCCAGCACACAGCCGGCCACCGTCCGCCGGGTGGCGGGGGAGCACCGGTGGCACAGCCCCGCCGTCTCCAGAAACAGCAGATCGCACTTGACACGCTCTGTCCAGTTCCAAAGCTCCGGCAGGTTGGACACCAGAAAATGATCCGGGCAGATGTCCCCGCTCAGCCCCACCACACACGGCAGGCCTATAGCACGATAGGCCCTGTGGTCATCCGTCCCCAAGCAGTCGATCTTACATATAGCGGGTCGTCCGCCTCGCTGTCGGATCATCGGCAGGAGCGATTTCAAAACCGTTGTCTTCCCCACGGCGGAAGAGCCGGAAAACAGGATCATGTTCCGCATATTGCTTTACCCACTTTCTACACACAGGTTAGTCATATCTTACCACAAGGCGCCGTTTACTGTCAGTCTCATTTGAGACTTTCGCATAACTCAGCCTGTATTGACTTCCCTTTGCGGAAAAGATATAATAAACGAGTGGTTAGCTTTGTCTAACCAAAGTAAATGCCCATGAGTTAGACTTGACTAACTCACACATGGAGGTGATCTGTTGACTGACTGTATCGTGGCCAAAATGCTGGAGGCATCGCCGCTTTTTCAGGGCTGCTCGGTTCCGGAGGGAGCGTTTACCGTCTCGCAGTATCGGGACGGGCAGATCGTCCATGACACGCCCAAGGGGATTCCGTCCGTCGGCGCCGTGGCGGCCGGGCGGATCGATGTCTACTCTGTAGCAGCGGATGGCCGGGATGTCTGGCTAAATTCCCTATATACCGGTGAGTGCTTTGGAATCTACAATCTGGTCGCGGCCAGTGATCTGGAAACCGTGCTCTGCTGCGGGGAGGATACTGTGATCTGTTATATCGACAAAGTCACGCTTCGGGGGTGGATGGAAACCGATCAGAAGCTGGCGTTTCAGTATGCTGCGCTCTGTAATGCGAAGCTGCAGTTTTTGATCAAGCGCATCGAACAGCTCACCACACAGACCTGCTGCGGCAAGATCGCCGCCTATCTCTTGGCACACAGGTCGGTCGACGGTCAGGTCAAAAGCTCCTGTTCCCGGGATAATCTGGCCCGACAGCTTGGGGTCAGTCGGGCCACTCTGTTCCGGGAACTGTCCTCTCTGCAAGCGGCCGGAGTAATCGCCGCCCAGAGCGAGGGCTTTGTGATTACAGACTCTGACGGTCTGGAGCAGATTCTCTATTCGTCAGCCAAATAAATCAATTCTAAGATTAAGAAAGGATCCTTCAAATGAAAAAACTGCTTTCCCTCTTTTGCGTATTGACGCTCTGCGCCGCGCTTTTCGCAGGCTGTACTTCCTCTAAACAGGATAGCGGCTCCGGTGATATCTCCGATTCCGGTGCCGACACTTCACAGGCTGGCATCGTCGATGATGTTCCAACCGCTGATCCTGTTAATGTCCGCATTGCGGCGCTGAAGGGGCCCACGGCCATGGGCATGGTTCAGTTCATGGATCAAGTAGACTCCGGCGTGCTGACCGATAACAACTATACCTTCAGCATCGCCGCCGCCATTGACGAGGTTACACCCATGCTGGCCAAGGGGGAACTGGATATCGCCGCCATACCGGCCAATGTGTCCTCCGTCCTGTATAATAACAACAGCGCGGGCTTTCAGGTGCTGGCCATCAATACTCTGGGCGTTCTCTACATCGTAGAGAGCGGGAATACTGTCCAGAGCATGGAAGACTTGCGAGGTAAGACCATCTATGCCAGCGGCAAGGGTGCCACGCCGGAGTATGCGTTGAATTACATCCTGAGTGCCAACGGAATTGATCCCACCGCCGATGTCACCATTGAGTGGAAATCCGAGCACGCCGAGTGCCTGTCCGCACTGATGGCTCAGGAGAACGCCATTGCCATGCTGCCCCAGCCTTTTGTGACTATGGCCCAGACAAAGAGCGATCAGATCCGTGTCGCCCTCGATCTAACTCAGGAGTGGGACGCTCTGCAGAAGGGCAATGAGACCCCGTCCGCACTAATCACCGGCGTAGTAGTTGCCCGCCGCGAGTTTGTGGAGCAGAATCCGGATGCGGTGTCTGCGTTCTTGGATCACTACAAAACCTCTGTGGAGTATGTCAACAGCAATACGGATGAGGCTGCCCAGATGGTTGGCCAATATGAGATCGTGACCGCTGAGGTGGCGGAGAAGGCGCTGCCCGCCTGCAACATCACCTTTATTGAGGGCAAGGAGATGCAGGAGAAGCTGTCGGGGTATCTGGCCGTTCTGTTTGAGCAAAATCCCCGGTCTATCGGCGGCGCCCTGCCCGGCGATGACTTCTACTTCAGCCGCTGATGAAAAAACCGCGGACGATCCGGGTCTGGGCGGCGGCCTTCTGGTTGGCGATCTGGCAACTGGGCAGTGTAATCCTAAACCGGGACAGCCTGCTGCCCCTGCTGGTGTCCCCTGTGCAGGTACTGGTGCGCGTTGCTCAGTTGTCTGTCACAACAGACTTCTGGGCGTCCATCTGCTTTTCCCTGCTTTGGATCGCTGCAGGCTTTTTTCTCGCAGCCGGGCTTGGTATTTTGCTGGCCATGCTCTCAGCCCGCTTTCATCAGGTAAAGGATATACTGGCTCCCGTCGTGCTGGCTGTTAAGACTATCCCAGTTGCATCTTTCATCATTCTGGCGCTGATTCTGTTTTCCTCCCGCAGTCTGGCGGCACTTATCTCGTTTCTGATGGTGTTGCCCATCATCTATACCAATGTACTCGCCGGGATCGAGGCGGCAGACCGGCAGCTGCTGGAGATGGCGGAGGTGTTCCTGATTCCGGTGGGGCGAAGAATTCGGTATATCTATCTCCCGCAGGTGATACCCTTTTTCCGGTCGGGCTGTATGGTCGCTCTGGGCCTGTGTTGGAAGTCAGGCATCGCCGCGGAGGTCATCGGGACCCCCAGCGGCTCCATCGGCGAGCATCTGCAGCAGGCGAAAATCTATCTGGATATGCCGGACCTTTTCGCCTGGACATTGGTGATCGTTCTGGTCAGTCTGGCCTTTGAGAAAACTGTTCTTGCCCTTCTGTCGTGGACGGCAAAACGCCTGGAGAGGATGTGAGCGATGGACGCCATTGTGTTGGACAAGATCAGCAAATCCTTTCACGGCAAGGAAGTGCTGAAGAATTTCTCTGCTGTGTTCCCGATGGGCGAAACCACCTGTATCATGGCACCCTCCGGAGCCGGTAAGACTACGCTGCTGCACATCCTGATGGGGTTGGAGCGGCAGGACAGCGGACAAATCCACGGGCTGCACACTCTGCGGAAAAGCGCGGTATTTCAGGAGGACAGGCTGTGTGATGCGCTCACGCCGGTATCCAATATTCGGCTGGTTACTCCATCCCTCGATGAGGAGCAGGTGCTCTCTGCCATGCAAGCCGTTGGTCTGCGCGGCTGTGAAAAACAGCCCTGCCGGGAACTCTCCGGCGGAATGCGACGGCGGGTGGCGCTCCTGCGGGCACTGATGGCCAACTATGATATCCTTTTTCTTGACGAGCCGTTCAAAGGGCTGGACGAGGAGACAAAGGCGGCCACGATCTACGAGACACGCAGAAGGTGCCAAGGGTGCACAGTGCTGCTGGTCACCCACGACCCCACGGAGATCAACGCTATGGGTGTCGATCAGGTGATATGTTTGTAGAAAATGATAGCGATGGCTGCCCTTTAAGCAATCCTCGCTACCCGGATGTAGCCGTATTGCGCTGCCATAGCTCACTCGCCGCATTTCCGCTTATTGACGGAAACAGTATCATAAAAACCGGGGAAACCAAACGGAGATACGGATAAAATCTTGGGCCAAATGGATATGCAGGCCTTGTTTGAACGGAAACCCCAAAACCTATTTGAAAACTGTGGCGAAATATAAACCCATAGATTAAATTTCAGCCCTCTGCCTTTTCCTTGGCAGAGGGCTGTTACTATGGCAAGCCTGCACATCATATAGAAACATCAATCCTAAAAATGGCTTCTAAATTAATGTCAACTGAACAAGTGCCCAATTTTTGTTCTGAGCGAGAATCTCCAGAAGATATGCGAGCATTCTCAAAAGAGCGCGCTGAATCTTGCGGAGATTCAGCACCAGAACGGACATGGCGATCACATGGGCCGCAGTCTCCCGCAGCTTTGCAGTGACCAGCCCCATGCCACATTTACGCTTCGCCAGACTGAATCTGCGCTCCACTTCCACGCGCTTGCACTCATCCCGGTAGCGGGAGCTAAGACAGGCTGCGTTTTGGGATAAGTACGGTCGATGCTGTCCAGCAGCTCGGCGCGGCTGGCGTAGGCCACAGGTCGGGCTGCGTGTTCCGGTGTGGCATAGGTCGCATCGAAGGTAATGCCCCAATCGAGAAACAGCCGCAGCTTCGTCTGCATGGGATGTGTTCCCGTTTTCATCACCACAAAGCTGCCCTTGGGAATGGATTTCAACTCGTCCGGCGTCATCAGTGGACGCTCTATCATCTGCAAGCTCTGGCTGGGATCGTTCTTGCCCCGGCTGACAGAGCCGGACAGCACCGTGCGGCTGCCCAGCGATTTGGAGAGCTGCTCCGCCGTCTGGCTGTTGGGGGCAAAGCCGCCGAAGATGGTATCCTGACAGTTGTCAGTCAATATTTCTGCGCCTT
>ERZ1026850.966-NODE-966-length-16260-cov-3.264610_pt1 | contig 16260 bp, 9 predicted proteins | sample MGYA00380155_ERZ1026850 | MGnify/ENA primary metagenome ERZ1026850 (study PRJEB33269, sample SAMEA4719791) | human gut metagenome | biome: human-associated habitat; feature: organic feature; material: feces | place: Cameroon | collected 2013-10 ... | reverse complement strand
GCCAAGGCAGTCAAGGAAGCATTCGCATGGAACCCGAATTTCCGCGAGTATTTTGCGGTGAAAGCGACACCGAACCCATACATCCTTAAGATTTTACAGGATTACGACATGGGATGTGACTGTTCTTCCTACACAGAACTGATGCTTGCAAAGTCCTGTGGCTTTGACGGAAAACACATCATGTTTTCATCCAACGATACACCGGCGGAAGAGTTTGCCTATGCGGATGAACTCGGCGCAATCATTAACCTGGATGATTTTACACACATTGATTTCTTAGAGCAGACGATTGGTCATATTCCGGAGACCATCAGCTGCCGTTACAATCCGGGCGGAGTGTTCGAACTAAGCAACGGAATTATGGACAACCCTGGAGATTCCAAGTATGGAATGACCAAGGATCAGATCATTGAAGCATATAAGATTCTTAAGAGTAAAGGCGCGAAGCATTTCGGAATCCACGCTTTCCTTGCAAGCAATACCGTAACGAACGAGTATTATCCGAAGCTTGCAAGACAGTTGTTTGAGCTCGTTGTGGAGCTGCGTGACAAGACCGGATGCGACATCCGCTTCGTTAATCTTTCCGGCGGTGTTGGAATTCCTTACACACCGGATAAGGAGCCGAACGATATCCGTGTGATCGGTGAGGGCGTTCATAAAGCATATGATGAAGTGCTTGTTCCGGCTGGAATGGGTAATGTTGCTATCTATTCCGAGATGGGAAGATTTATGCTTGGACCGTATGGCTGTCTCGTTACGAAGGCAATCCATGAGAAGCACATCTATAAGGAATACATCGGTGTAGATGCATGTGCAGCAAACCTGATGCGTCCGGCCATTTACGGTGCTTATCATCATATTACGGTCCTTGGTAAGGAGAATGCGCCGTGCGATCATGTATATGATGTGACCGGAAGTCTCTGTGAGAACTGCGATAAATTTGCAGTGGACCGTAATCTGCCGAAGATTGATATGGGTGATTATCTTGTGATCCATGATACCGGAGCACACGGATTCTCTATGGGATACAATTATAACGGACGTCTCCGTTCTGCTGAATTGTTACTCAAGGAAGATGGCAGCGTGAAGATGATCCGCCGTGCCGAGACACCGGAAGATTACTTTGCAACGTTTGATTGTTTTGACGATCTAAAGATCACACGCTAGTTTTTGCATAGGGCTTATGGAAATTGAATACGTGAGTGTTTATTAAGGCGTCACCTTCGGGTGGCGCCTTTTTCCGCTCGCGCGTGAAAGTGTGGCAAGCGCACAATTTAAATTTTAAGACAACGTTAAGAATGGAACATTGTTTGCGAAAGGCAGGTATGGTAAGGTAGAGACGAAAATGTGAACAAGTTGAATGTGATGAAAGAAAATTGTCTTGTCGTGTTAATACATCGATAAGAAGGGAATGAATTTCTTAATCAGGGAGGATGTTATGTTAAGTGTAAACAATGTTACGAAGAAATACGGCAAAGTGATCGCGAACGAAAATATCTCGCTTCAGATTGCCGATGGACAGATTGCAGTACTTCTCGGACCGAATGGTGCCGGAAAGTCCACAATTATCAAAAGTATTATCGGTTTTCTCAAATATCAGGGAAGTGTTACGGTCGATGGACTTCTCAACAAGTCAATCGAGGCAAAACGCATTATGGGTTATATTCCTGAGATCCCGTCACTGTACCCAAACCTTACGGTAGATGAACATATGGAATTTGTTGCCCGCGCGTATAAACTCGACAATTATAAGGAATATAAAGAAGAGTTGTTGCGTCGCTTTGAACTGGATGATAAGAAAAAGAAATTCGGTGATGAATTGTCAAAGGGAATGCAGCAGAAACTCAGTATCTGTTGTGGTCTGCTTCCAAAACCGAAACTGATCCTCTTCGATGAGCCGATGATCGGTCTGGATCCGCATGCAATCAAAGAACTGAAATCGATGCTTTTGGAGTTGAAGCAGCAGGGGGCATCCATTCTTGTCAGCACCCATATGATCGACTCGATTGAGGAACTGTGGGATACGACCTATATTATGATGAAGGGACGTGTAGCAGCAGTTGTGGAGCGAGATCAGATTGCTCAGGGTGACAAGAGCCTGGAGGATATCTTCTTTGAGATTACGGAAGGTGGTGCCGAATGAGACTTTGGGGATATTATGCACTGCATACATTTATCAATACGATAAAGAAGATTTTCAAGAGTAAAGTGGTTGTGGTCATATTATGCAGTATGCTGATCGGTGGTGTGATCGGAGGAAGTGTCGGTTTCATCGGTTCGTTGATTGAAGACCAGGCACAGACGGAAATTGCTACGGATGACCACGGAGATGCTGAAGCGGATTCCGTCGATTTAGAAGATGGTTTTATGGAAAAATACGCTGCCGAGATCAAAGAAAGCATACCGGCAGCCACGATGATATTACTTCTAGTGGTTGTGCTTTTCGGCATCTACGGAGGCTCGAAGAAAGGAAGCGATATCTTCCTTATGGCAGACGCCAATCTGCTGTTTGCCGCGCCTATTAAGGCACAGACGGTTCTCATGTTCCGGCTTTCGTTTCAGATGCTGGCGCTTTTGTTTGTCACATTTTATATGGTGTTTCAGGTGCCGAGCCTGAAGCTTTTGCTTGGAATCGATAACTTCGCGATATTCGCGATCTTTCTCGCGTGGGGCATGCTGCTTTTTATGTCAAGGATGATGTCTGTATTCACGTATACACTGACGTCGACCCATGAGCGCTTAAAACAATACGTTGTTCCATTTGTGTTTGCCGTTGCGATCTGCGTTGTAGTTGCAACCGGTTCCGTGTATATGGCAACCGGCAATGATTATATGGCGACGCTTCGCCTGACATATGGAGCAGATTGGTCAAATTACATTCCGGTGTTCGGCTGGTACAAGGCGATGGTTATGAATGCGATCAGTGGAGATGTGATCAGATCATTGTTTTATATGGTGCTCAATCTCATATTCCTGATCGTGCTTGTCTGGGGAATCTGGCATATGAAAGCGGATTTTTATGAGGATGCACTTGCCGGAGCACAGAAGCGTGACGATATGACAAGAGCCACAATGGAAGGGCGCAATGTCAACAAAGACAAGAAACAGTCTGCAAGACGTGCGAAGAAGCTGGAGCGAAAGGCAAAGGGGACATATGAACTGAAAGGATGGGGCGCATCGGTATTTCTTCACAAGTCGATTATGAACCGAAAGCGCTTCGCAAAGTTTGGTTTTGTGACAAATACGTTGCTTGTGTATTTTGCAATTGGTGGACTCGGATCTGCATTTATGGTCTATAAGACGGATATCCGTGAGATTTCCGTGATCGGGCTGATTATGGCTCTGACCTTATTTTTCCGCAACTTTGGGAATCCGATTGAAATTGAGTCTTCACACAATTGGCTTTTCCTGGTCCCGGAGGATCCGTACAAGAAGGTGCTGTATGCAATCCTTGCCGGAAGTGTGGACTGTGTGCTGGATCTGCTTCCGGGAATTGTGATAGCAACCGTGATCCTTCGCGGAAACCTGTTTATGGCGCTCCTTTGGTTAGTAACACTTGTGGCAATGGATTTCATGTTCTCATGCTTCGGACTTCTGATGCAGGCAATCCTGCCGTCGAATGCGATGGATGTGGTAAAATCGATGCTGCAGATGATGATCCGTTTCTTCATCATCCTTGTGATCGTGATTGCATTTGCAATCGGCGCAGCATTGCAGGGGCTGGCACTTGGCGCAGTATTTTGTATGTTTGCATCGCTTGCGGTGGGAACGGTATGCTTTGTGGTGTATCCAAGCTTACTGCATCGTGGAATTGGATAAAGAATAAAAAAAATCCCAGAAGTTGATAAACTTCTGGGATTCTTTTGATTTTGCTGACCTCAGCAAAATCGCGAATGCCGGCAGCGGGACTTGAACCCGCACGTGGTTGCCCACAACAGATTTTGAGTCTGCATCGTCTGCCATTCCGACACGCCGGCACGAACAAGTATTATACTAACACAGCAGAATGAGGATTGCAAGAAGAACTTTCGCATTTGAGAGTTTTTTGCGACAATTAATGAAGAAAATCAGCACGAAAAATCAAAAGCGGATATCGCTACATTATTGACGAAAGTTATCATATATGATAACATGATTAAAGTGACAAGATGAGAGAAACGTGGTTAATCAAACAGAACTTGCATATGGAATGGTGAGATTGCGGAAAGCAAGAAGCATCGTTGGATGGATTTCGATTGAATGATAAAAAGGGGGAATACGGTCAGAGGCATGACGAAGCGAAGTGATGCCAGCCGGGATGTCGCGAAGCAGCTTCGGGATGTGCGGAAGTCGCAGGGGATGACACAGGAGTCATTGGCGGAACTGGTTGGAACGAAGAAGTCGAATATATCGCGCCTGGAGAGCGGACGGTATAATCCGAGTCTTGATTTTCTGGCGAAAGTAGCGGGAGGACTCGGTAAGCAGATTCAGGTGAAGGTGAAATAACAGGCAACGAACAGGAGGAGAACAGGACGTGACAATGAAGTTGGGAAACTACAAGGATAATGATGTGGAATTATGCCGGACAACGAATGACCGGGTGAGCCGGCAGACGGCGGAGGCGCTTCTTGAGGAACACATTCCGTTTACGAAGAACAGCAAGCGGGTTCCATTCTTCAAGAGGGAAGAGTACAAGGGAGCAGACAAGGTCTGGGTTATTACGATCAACCCACGCAGATACGGACAGGCAAGACGCGTGATCGATCGCATGGATCGTGTCTATAAGGAACGCCTTGTATTATCGAACTATTAATTCGGATACAACATGGGAGAAAGTGGATTAGAATGATTTGCAGATGGAAGGCTTCTGCTGACGGAAGCAACGAATCTGAAAAAAGTGTGAAATCCATTCAAAAAGGAACAGAGGTGTGGTAGAATTCTATGAGATGATGCCATATTTCTGTTCTTTTTTGCTTGGAAATAATTTCTAATTGATGAGATACAATGTCCCTCCAGGAGGAAAAGCTGATGAAACAGGTAAAGCAGTAGTGGCAGATGATATATTATGAAGGAAGATTGAGGTTGATATAGAGATGAAACAGAGAATTCGTTATATGATTGGCTTTGCACTCGTTCCAATCATCGGTTTTTATCTGATGGAGGCATTTGAACATAACGCTTTGGCGGAGGTAAGACAGGAAGCGCAGCTGTTTAATATCCTGATCTTCGAACTGATCGCGTGGACGCTGTATCTGCTGATCGGCAGAATGGCTTTGGCACTGCGCATAGAACTTATCATTGCACTCGTGTTTGGCATTACGAATCATTATGTGATGGCATTCCGATCGACACCGTTTGTTCCGTGGGATCTGCTTTCCGTGAAGACGGCGGCGAGTGTTGCTGGCAATTATGATTTTACCCCCACAACGAGAATGATCGTTGTTACAGTTTTATTTTTGCTGCTGATGGTTGCAGTGCGCATTTTTCGCAAAGCGCCACGCATCAAGCTGCCGATCCGGCTTGGCTCCGCGGTATTATGTGGTTTAGCATTGTGTCTTTTTGTCAATACTTTGCAACAGGAGACGTTCCAGACGAAACATTATCTGTATCCGTTCTTATTTACACCGGCGTACATGACGAAGGTTAACGGTATGGCGGTAACATTTGCGATGGATCTTGCTTATGTTGCGGTTGACAAACCGGAAGGTTACAGTGCTGACGAAGCAGAAGCAACACTTAAGCAGTATGGGGATACATCGAACGTATTTCCGGATGGAGAGAAAACGGTATCGGATCAAAGTAATAAGAATAATATGGGACAGAGTGATGATGCAAACGGAAGCAAAGCGAATGATTCCGGACAAGGCAAAGAGGATGATCAGCTCCCGAATATCATTGTGATCATGGATGAGGCGTTCTCAGATCTTGCAGTTGTCGGAGACCTTGAGACGAACGAAGATTATATGCCTTTTATGCATAAGATGCAGCAGGGAGCGGACAATGCAATCACCGGATATGCGCAGGTATCTGTGTGCGGCGGCAATACAGCAAATTCCGAGTTTGAGTTTCTGACTGGCAATACGATGTCGTTTCTGCCGAGTGGAAGTATCCCGTATCAGCAGTATATTACAAGAAATACGCCGTCGCTTGCAAGCTATCTGGCGAGCCTTGGATACGAGACTTACGCGCAGCATCCGTATTATGCATCGGGCTGGAACCGCGAGAAGGTTTATCCACTGCTGGGATTTGAACATTTAGATTTTATTGACGATTATGCAAACAAGACCTATGTGCGCAAATATGTCAGCGACGATGCGGACATGCAGCATATTATAGATACTTATGAGAATAAGGAAGAGGGTAAGCCGGCGTTCATCTTCAATGTGACGATGCAGAACCACGGTGGCTACACAGATCAATATGCGAATCTGGAGGAAAGCATTCACGCGACCAATTACAACAGCGAGGTGCTCGACCAATATCTGTCGCTGATCAAACTGACGGATCAGTCACTGGAGAAGCTCGTCAATTATTTCGAGAAAGCGGATGAGAAGACGATCATTGTGTTCTTCGGGGATCACCAGCCGAACGATACCGTTGCGGCACAGATTCAGAAATCAATGCTTCTCCCCGGCGAAAGCGTGTCTGACGAACAACTCCGTCAGCGTTATCTGGTGCCTTATCTTGTGTGGGCAAATTACGATATTGGAAGTGCAATGGGACAGGATACGAGCCTGAACTATCTGTCAGCACAGGTCTTGAAAGCGGCAGGTGTTCCAACGGATGCGTATCAGAATTTCCTGCTGGAGTTAAAGAATTCTTATCCTGTTGTTTCTGCGGCAGGACGCACGGATGGGACAAAGGCAGATGAGGATCTGTTTGCGACATACAAGAAATTACAATACTATAATTTGTTTGAAAAATAACAGACCTGTTAAGACGCGATTCAATCTTCCTTCAATGTGAATAGTGTATTATGTGTTAACTTTTGGAAAAAGTTAACATGCAGCATCCGGCCTTCGCGAAGCGAAATCTCATGGCCGGATGTTCCATAGGAGTGTAACATGTTTCATAAAGTCGGTCAGAAAATTGATCAACTGACAAAAAAGAAAGCTTATCCTTATGTGATGGCATTCTTCATACCGTTTGTGATCTGCGTGATCATCTGTATCGGCAATGGGGTCTATCCGTTTGGGGACAACTGTATTCTGCACATTGACATGTATCATCAGTATTGTCCGTTTTTTACAGAGTTTTTAAACAAACTCAGAACCGGCGGAAGTTTGCAGTATTCCTGGAATCTGGGACTTGGATCGGATTTCGTATCGTTGTATGCGTACTATCTGGCGAGCCCGCTCAATTTCCTGATTGTGCTTTGCCCGAAGCGTTTTGTCATTGAATTCATGACGCTTCTGATCCTTGTGAAGATTGCGGCGAGCGGGCTGAGTTTCTTTTGGTTTCTGAAGTACCATTTTGGAATGGTTGGCAAGGACGGCAGGATGCATAAGAATCAGATGATTCCGGCACTCGTTTTCTCGACTGGTTATGCGTTATCAGGCTTTGTTGCAGCGTACAGCTGGGATATTATGTGGATGGACTGTATTGCACTGTTCCCACTCATTATGGTTGGACTCGAAAAATTGGTGAAGGAGCAGAAGGCGTTACTCTACTATGTGACGCTGGCGCTTTGTATCTATGCTAATTATTATATTTCAATCATGATCTGCATCTTTTTGGTGTTTGCCTTTGGTCTGTATTTCTTCCAGGCAAAAGGCCATAGATTTGCGGCAATCCTGCGATTCGCATGGTATTCGCTTCTTGCGGGGGCAAGCTCGGCAATCCTGCTCCTCCCGGAGATTGCGGTACTGGGTGCGTCAGGATCAGCGGAGGGCGGATTCCCGATACAGATCGAATTCTACTTTAATATTATTGCGGAACTTGGCAGAGGCGCTGTGACTGCAGCTGCATATACAGGCAACGATCACTGGCCGAATCTGTATGCGGGCGCATTCAGTCTGCTTCTCGTCTGGCTTTATGTGTTAAATCGAAGAATTAAGATGAGAGAAAAATTGCCGCGTCTTCTAATGCTTGGCTTTTTTCTGGTAAGTTTTGCGAACAAGCAGCTGGATTACATCTGGCATGGCATGCATTTTCCGCAGGCGCTGCCGGGAAGACAGTCTTTTTTGTATATTTTTATGATTCTCGTGATGGGATTTGCGACTGTTCGCAAGTTTAAAGGCACGAAGCTTTGGCACATCGTGCTGTCCACAGTCGGAGCGATGAGTCTGCTTCTTTTGAGCGGTCTGGTGGGGGACGAGGAAGTCACCGATGTGATGTCGCTTCTGATTACCGCACTTTTCGTCAGTGTGTATGGCATCTGCCTGATTCTGATCAAACTGACGCGAAAGCAGACAAGGATGATGCTTGCGCAGTTTGCCGTATGGATTGCAATCGCGGAACTTGCGGTCAATATGGCAATCACCGGACTTGGCACAACGAGCCGCGTGGCTTATACGGATAAGCAGGACTTCTATCCAAAGCTTCTTGATATGGCAAAGGAAGATAACGAGAAGATGGGCGGTGACGCCTTTTACCGTGTGGAAGATACCGGAAGAAAGACGAAGAATGACGATGCATTGTACGGCTATCCGTCGGCGACGATTTTCTCTTCGCTGATGAATCTGGATGTCAGCCATCTGTTTCAGAAGTTATATATGGAGGGCGGCAAGAATTTCTATTGTTACAATGGGGCGACACCGCTTTCCTCCGCAATGTTTTCTGTGCGCTACATGCTCTCCGACAATCCGATGGAAGCGGATATGTTTAAGACTTACGTTGGAAGCGAGAACGGAAATTATCTGTACCGCAACAATTATTGTCTGCCACTCGGGTTCATGATGGATGAGGATGCAATTCAGGCGTGGACGGATTCGTCTGCGGGCAGAACCGGTTCGCTGAATGCCCTGGCAACTGCACTTGGATGCGAGGAGAACATGATCAGTACAGTAGACTGTAAGACAGAAGCAGTGGAGGGAGATACCTCGATCAACATCCCGGAGGATGGTTATTACTATGCAGATTACACAACATGCAATTCGGACAGTCTGAATGTCAACCGGAATGATGGATGGAATATGAATTATTCCAAGACGACGCATCGTTACCTGCTGGGACTTGGAAAATGCAAGGCGGGGGATCGAATCCACATCTCCAATACAAATATGGAAACGATTTATTTCAGCGTGTATAAGCTGAACACGGATGTGGTGGAGCAGTGTTATCATACATTGAACCGTCAGACGATGGAACTGACTTCCATGACGGATCGCTCGGTGGAGGGTACCGTTGATGTTAAGGAAGCGGGAAGACTGGTATTGTCGATACCGGCGGATGCTGGATGGACTCTGTATGTAGACGGTAAAGAGACAGAGATTACGCCACTTGCAGATGCGCTGATCGGTGTTCATCTTACTGAAGGCGCGCATACGATCCGGCTGCATTACACAACACCGGGGCTGAAAGCGGGTGCTGCAATCAGCGGTGGAGCGATTGCTCTATTTGCATTGAGTATGCTGTTGGTTCGGTGTAGAAGACGAGTTGAAAGAGTGAGAGAATCAGTGGAAGAGAATACAGGCAAAGTTTAGAAGCGGAATGCAGGCGAGGAGAAGAAAATGAGCAAAATAAGTATCGTGGTGCCGATGTACAATGAACAGGAAGCATTGGACATCCTCTACAGGGAATTGAAGAGTGTGACGGAGACGATTCCGGAGCATGAATTTGAATATCTGTTTGTCAATGATGGGTCGAAGGATGCAACATTGGATGAAATAAAGAAGCTGGCGGAGCAGGATGCGCGTGTGCGTTACGTCTCTTTCTCCCGCAATTTCGGCAAGGAAGCGGCGATGTATGCAGGACTGAAAAGCGCAAGCGGTGATTATGTGGCGCTCATGGATGCGGATCTGCAGGATCCGCCGGCACTTCTTCCACAGATGATCCAAATGATCGAGTCGGGGGAATGCGACAATGTGGCGACCAGACGTGTGAACCGCAAGGGGGAGCCACCGATCCGGTCCTTCTTTGCGAAATGCTTTTATAAAGTGATGCGAAAGCTGACACATATTGAGATTGCGGATGGAGCGCGTGATTACCGGCTGATGAGCAGAGCGATGGTGGATTCGATCCTTTCGGTCAGTGAGTATAACCGCTTTTCCAAAGGAATCTTTGCGTGGGTCGGCTACGAGACCAGGTGGCTGGAGTTTGAGAATGTGGAACGTGCAGCGGGAGAGACGAAGTGGAGCTTCTGGAAACTGGTGCGCTACTCGTTTGACGGAATTGTCAATTTCTCCGATACACCGCTTCGGATTTCTTCGTATCTGGGACTGCTTCTTACGGGACTTTCCTTTGTCGCCATTATTATAGAAGTAATCCGTGCGTTAGTGTTTGGTGATCCGGTTGCCGGATGGCCGTCACTTGTGTGTATCATCACGTTTATCGGTGGAATCCAGCTTTTCTGCATGGGTATCATGGGACAGTATATCGCAAAGACTTACATGGAGGTCAAACGGAGACCGCTTTATATCGTGAAAGAGAGCAATATAGAAGAATTTGACGCATAAAACAAAGTTTTATATAATGATACAAAAGGTCAACAGATCATAACGCTTATCCTGCTTGCAGGATAAGCGTTATGATCTGGATTGACCTGCACACACATGAGGATGGAGCGATTTTCTGAAGAAAATCAGCGGAATCCGAATGGGTGTAGAATTGCGGGAGTTGCAAAGCAACGGAGCAATTCGTGTATCATATTAAAATACAACAGAGACAATCGTTCCCTGAGGAGATAAACAATACATGAAAATAAAGAGAAAAAGAAGGCGCATGAAGAGCGTGATCGTCAGTCTGGCGCTTTTGATTACAAGTGTGGCTGCAGTCCCTTGCATTCATGCGTTGGCAGATACGAAGGACACACAGTTCGAGTCGCAGATGAAGGCGGCGGGATTCCCGACCAGTTATCTGGACAGTCTGAGTGCATTACATAAGAAGTACCCCAACTGGCAGTTCGAGGCAGTAAGCACCGGACTGAATTGGGATGATGTCATCAAGAATGAGAGCAAGAATGGTGTCAATCTTGTCCCGAAAAGCGGCAACGATTCCACCAAGTCGACAGCCTCCGGGGCATACGACTGGACGACCAATACGTGGACAATCTACGACGGATCCTCGTGGGTGGCAGCGAGTTCAACCTATATCGCGTATTATATGGATCCGCGCAATTTCTTAAATGATACCGACATCTTTCAGTTTGAAAGTTTAAGCTACAGTAAGTCACAGACCAGGGCGGGCGTATCGGCAATCCTTGCGGGAACCTTTATGGCAAAGGAAATCGAGGATGCGGACGGCACAACATTAAATTATGCCGATGCATTTATGAAGATTGGTGAAATACGCAAGATCAGCCCCTATCACCTGGCGTCGCGTGTGCGACAGGAACAGGGAACGGGAGGAACGAGTTCGCTGATTTCCGGAACGTACAGCGGATACGAGGGTTATTATAATTACTTCAATTTTGGTGCATCCGGAGTTGGCTCGGCAGCCGTCATCAAGAACGGACTGGCATACGCAAAGTCCAAGGGGTGGGATACCCGTTATAAATCATTGGACGGAGGCGCGCAGCTTCTGGCAAAGAATTATATATCGGTCGGACAGGATACGCTGTATTTTCAGAAATTCAATGTGGTAAATGCGAGCAATCTGTACGGACATCAGTATATGAGCAACCTGACTGCTGCTTACACGGAAGGCAGGAAGCTTGGACAGGGATATACGGATAAGCAGCAGGCATTCGTGTTTCGGATTCCGGTCTATACTTCGATGCCGGATCAGGCATCGGCTTTTACGGCAACGGGTAATCCGAACAATTATCTGAATACACTTTCCGTCACCGGACAGACACTGACACCGGGATTTACCGGTGCAACGACTTCCTATTCGCTTGTCGTAGACAACAGCGTGGAGTCTATCAAAGTGAATGCGACTGCGGTTGCATCCACCTCTACGGTTTCCGGAACAGGAACCGTGAGTCTGAAGGTTGGAAGTAATACGGTTTCTGTGAAATGCAAGTCACAGAGTGGATCGACGAAGACGTACAAATTGACGGTTGTTCGGCAGGAGGGCGAGGAAGCAAGCAAGGTGCCGACCTCCAAAACGTATACCGTCGGAAGCAAATATATTACCGGAATCCAGCCGGGGACGAAGGCTTCGACGGTGCTTAAGAATCTTACCGCATCCGGCGCAACTTTAAAACTTGTCGGTACAGACGGCAAGAAGAAAAGCGGTGCAGTTGTAACATCGGATGTCGTGCAGCTGTATGATGGAAGCGGTAAGAAGATTTCTTCTTACACGATCGTTATCTACGGTGACGTGAACGGAGATGGTGAAATCAATGTACTTGATATGATCAAGGTGAACCGCCACGTGCTCGGTCTTACCAAGCTGAGTGGTGCTTATCTGGAGGCAGGGGATGCAAACCGTGCGGGAGATGGTGTCAATGTACTTGATATGATCTATATCAATCGCCATTCGCTAGGACTTGCAACAATCCGGCAGTAATGTCTGCCTGTAAATGGTCTTATATGTCTGTAACGCAGCGCAGTTTATGATAAAAAGGAAAAGGATAAAGCTATGAAAGAGTTAAAGATGACACAACATAAGGATGAGGCTGGCAAAAAGCGCAGATTGCGATTCATTTCTTCGCTTTTTGCAATAATTCTGATGCTTGGCTGCATCATGATCCCGGATACGAACGCCCAGGCGAGCAGCCTTTCTGTCGGCGTCAGTGCATCTTCCGTGAAGATCGGTGACACCGTTACGGTATCAATCACGGTCCCGGCAGGTGTGTCGGCAACTGTTAATGTGACCTATCCGTCAGGAACATTTTCTTTCAGTTCCGCTTCGGATACTGCCAGCGCGAACGGCGGTACGGTATCAATGACGATCGGAAGCTACGGAAGCAGCAATACGAAGACGACCGGAACGATGAAGTTTAAGGCAAAGGCTGCGGGAAGTGCGACTTTTTCCGCATCGGCACCGATTGCCGGTAATCAGGATGGAGATCGTGTGAGTGTTGGTGGTGCAAGTGCTTCTGTGCGTGTCAAGAATGAGGCAAATGAGAACAATAGCAATAAATCGGATAGCAGTAACGGCTCCGATACATCCGATAACAATTCGGATGACAATAAGACAAAATCGGCGGATAATTCGCTGGCATCTCTGACCTTGTCAAGTGGATCGCTTTCTCCGGCATTCAAATATAGTGTAACCAATTATACCGCAGAGGTCGCAAACGATGTGACATCCGTTGTTGTATCTGCGAAGACGAGCAACGCCAACGCAACGGTGGAATCAGTAAAAGGCGGCGAGAATCTATCGGTCGGTGCCAACAAGATCCAGATTGTCGTGAAGGCAGAGAATGGTGTGACCGCAACTTACACCATCACGGTTACGAGAAAAGAATCCGGTGATACTACGGATGAACCGGAACCGGACAATACCGATGAGCCGCAGGAGCAGTGTTACGACATCGGCGGTGTCAAGATGTATCCGTCCGAGGATGGTGACGAGTCGCAGATTCCGGAAGAATTTGCATTAAGTGAGATTACGCTTTGGGAGAAAGCATATCCTTATTGGGTAAACGATACGATCGGTTCCGATGTCGGACTCATCTATCTGGTCGATGAGAATCAGGAGAACGGTGCGTGGTACCGCATCAGCGAGGCTTCGCCGTATGAGGCAAAACCGTTCATCTGCTTTAAGTCCGAGTATGGATATATTATTGCGACACCGGAGAAGATGAATGAGACAGCACCTGCAGGTTACACTTCTGAGACAATTAATATAGAAGGAAAAGGCGTTGCAGATGCATTCGTGAAAGCTGGGGATGAGGAAAACTGTCTCATCTATGCAGTCAACCAGGATGGTGTGTACGGATTGTATCAGTACGATCTGCAGGATCGCACCTATATGCGCTACAAAGAAGCATCGGTTGCAGAAAATACGCAGGTGACAGAAGAACCGACGATCGAGGACAGCACAAAGGTCAGTGATTTAGAGAGCCAGAACCGTCTGCTTTTCTACGCCTTCATTGTTGTTGTGGCAATCCTTCTCATTGTGATCGTTATCCTTGTTGTCAAGAGAAGACATGACGGCGATGATTATGCGGATGATGACGATTACGAGGAAGAGGAAGAAGAGGAAGAAGACACAGACAGTGCATCGAATGATGTAGGATACCGCATGGATGAATTAGATCTGTCAGATGAGCGTGCAGGCGCAAGCAAGCGTTATGACCGAAGTGCGTTTCTGACCGGGGATGAAGTGACTGCGGAGGACGCAGAACCGGACGAGACAGCTGAGGAACAGACCGAGAGTGATGTCGAGGCGGAGACTGAAGAGGAACAGACCAACATTGAGGTTGAGCCGGAATCGGAGATTACAGATGAAGAGTCGATAGGCACAGAAAATCCAATTGTGTCAGAAGCAGCGGTAAATGAGGCGGAAACCTCAGAGGTTACAACAAATACCGTAGATCTTGAGGCGGTACTTGCGCAGGCTGTGGCAGAAACGATGGATGAGCGTGCGGATGGCAAGGGGCAGAGCGCTGAGGAAAGCGAGGAGACCTTAAGAAGCGAAGAAGATGACGCAGCGGTACAGGAAGAAATTGAGGAGGAGAGACCGCGCAGGGATAAGCATAAGAAGAAGTCCTACCGGGAAAAAATAAGAGAATCGATGGACGACTTTGAGGATGAGGATGAGTTCGGCTTTGAGGATGACGAAGACGATTATGACGATGAGCCGAAGAAATCCAGAAAAGAAAAGAAAGAGAAACACGGCTTCTTCGGCCGTAAAAAGAAGAACGATGAAGACGAGGATGATGATATCGAATTCCTCGATCTGTAATCGCATTTTAGGAGGCAATATAGAGTGAGACCATATACAGATAAGGCAAAGAAAGCAATTAGTTACGCTAACCGCCTGTCGAAGTCTATGCAGTGCAATTATGTTGGTACGGAACATATTCTGGCAGGACTTCTGCGTGAGGGGAGCGGCGTGGCGGCAGAGGTACTTGCCGCAAACAATATTGAATTGGACAAATTACTCGAACTGATCAATGAACTGGTCGCTCCGGGCGAGGATATCGCGGTATTGGATCGTGACGGAGAGACACCGCGCACACAGGCTGTGCTTGAGCGTGCAGAGGAGATTGCGGAGCGCTTTGACTGCGATGAGATCGGAACGGAGCATCTGCTTCTTTCTATGATTAAGGAGGGAGACTGTGCTGCATGCCGTCTTCTGAATACAATGGGAGCAAACCCGCAGAAGCTGTTCGTCGACATCTTAGGCGCAATGGGCGAAGATCCGGCGCGTTACCGCGACGAAATCCAGCGAGGCAGAGCAGATAACAGTGCTTCACTGACACCTACACTTGACCAGTATTCGAGAGACCTTACCGCTTTGGCGCGTGCGGGAATGCTTGATCCTGTAATCGGACGTAAGAACGAGACGGAGCGCGTGCTTCAGATCCTCTGTCGCAGAGGCAAGAACAATCCGTGTCTGATCGGTGAGCCGGGGGTCGGCAAGACGGCAATCGTGGAAGGCATTGCACAGAATCTGGTCAATGGAACCGTTCCGGACATTGTTGCCGGTAAACGCCTGGTTTCTCTTGATATGTCCGGTCTTGTGGCAAAATCCAAGTACCGCGGAGAATTTGAGGAACGCATTAAGAAAGTTATTAACGAAGTGGCAGCAGCCGGTAATGTCATGCTTTTTATCGACGAACTGCATACGATCATCGGAGCCGGTGGTGCGGAAGGCTCGCTTGATGCGTCCAATATTTTAAAACCGGCGCTCGCAAGGGGCGAAGTGCAGGTGATCGGTGCCACGACGATTGAAGAGTACAGAAAATATATCGAGAAGGATGCAGCGCTTGAACGCCGTTTCCAGCCGGTGCAGGTGGGAGAACCGACCGAGGAAGAGTCTATCGAGATCTTGAAGGGGCTTCGTGGCTTGTACGAGAAGCATCATAATGTAGAGATTACGGATGAGGGCGTGGAGGCAGCCGTGCGTCTGTCTGCGCGTTACGTCAATGACCGTTTCCTGCCGGATAAGGCAATCGACCTCATGGATGAGGCAGCAGCCAAGAGTCGTCTCGGTGTCATGCGCGATCCACAGGCTGTCTCTTATACACATCTCCGAGCCCACGAGACCGAGGCTGATCTCGTA
>ERZ1026850.965-NODE-965-length-16295-cov-6.232081_pt1 | contig 16295 bp, 12 predicted proteins | sample MGYA00380155_ERZ1026850 | MGnify/ENA primary metagenome ERZ1026850 (study PRJEB33269, sample SAMEA4719791) | human gut metagenome | biome: human-associated habitat; feature: organic feature; material: feces | place: Cameroon | collected 2013-10 ... | reverse complement strand
GGGTGACGGTGCAGATGGAGGTCTTATTGTCGCTGCCGACCTTTTCAAAGCAGCTGAAATCATGTTTTCCAAGAAGAGTCTGTGCGGCCCGGTTCATCTTCCCGACATCGAGCGGGAAGGTGTAGAGGTAGGAATATTCCCGCATGAAAGGATCCCTGCGGCGGTGGAGAAAGTACTTGTACTCCCGTTGCGTGGCGTCGAATCTGGCGTGAAAATCCGGCTCGCATCGCTCAACCGAATGAACCTTGATTCCTGCGGGTAGGATGGCATTTATTTTGTAGCCTACCGCGCTTGCGTCAATGTCCGGATTCGATGTTTCGAAGTGGGCCACATAGTTGATGGCGTTCACCTTCGAATCAGTCCTGCCGGCGCCTGTGACGGCGATGTTCTCCTTCAAGAGAGTCGAAAGAGCATTCTGAAGACACTCCTGAACGGTCTCCGCTTGGTTCTGGATCTGCCAACCGCAGAATGACGAGCCGTCGTAGGAAAGGATGATCCTGTAGCGCATTTGATAAAGTTTGTTTGGCTGCAAAAATAGTAAAAAACAGTATAATATGGAAAGTGTAAACGTCAAGGAACTAAATGACAGAATCCAGAAGGAAAGTGCCTTCGTGGACATGCTGTCCCTTGAGATGGGCAAGGTCATCATCGGACAGAAGCACCTTGTGGAGAACCTTCTGATCGGCCTTCTCGCCAACGGGCATATTCTTCTTGAAGGCGTGCCTGGTCTGGCCAAGACTTTGGCAATTAGTACTTTGTCAAAAGCGATCGACGCAAGGTTCAGCAGGATCCAGTTCACCCCGGACCTTCTTCCTGCCGACCTCATCGGCACGATGATCTACTCACAGAAAGATGAGTCGTTCGAGGTTCACAAAGGCCCTGTCTTCGCCAACTTCGTGCTGGCGGACGAGATCAACCGTAGCCCGGCGAAGGTGCAGTCCGCCCTTCTGGAGGCTATGCAGGAGCGCCAGGTCACGATCGGCGACCAGACTTTCAAGCTTCCGGAGCCTTTCCTCGTGATGGCCACACAGAACCCGATCGAGCAGGAGGGAACCTATCCGCTCCCGGAGGCCCAGGTGGACCGTTTCATGCTGAAGGTCATCGTGAGCTATCCTAAGAAAGAGGAGGAGAAGCAGATCATCAGGATGAACAACTCCGGGGAGTTCCCGACGGTGAATCCGGTGATCAAGCCAGAGGACATCGTGCGTGCGAGAAGCGTCGTGAGGGATGTCTACATGGACGAGAAGATCGAGAGGTACATCGTGGACATCGTCTATGCCACGCGTACCCCTGAGGACTACGGACTGGGCAAGATCAACGATCTGATCTCCTTCGGCGCCTCGCCACGCGCCAGCATCTCGCTGTCAATGGCTTCCAAGGCCTACGCCTTCATCAAGAGAAGGGGCTATGTGATCCCGGAGGATGTCAGGGCTGTCTGCAATGAGGTGCTGCGCCACAGGATCGGGCTGACCTACGAGGCCGAGGCGGAGAACGTCACGACCGAGCAGATCATCGCCGAGGTGATCAATGCTGTGCAGGTTCCGTAGTGTGGTCATAATCAAAGATTTCAATCATGGCGTCTAATTCATCGGCCAACGAGCTTCTGCGCAAGGTCCGCAAGATAGAGATCCGCACAAGGGCTCTGTCGCATCAGATCTTCGCCGGGGAGTACCACAGTGCCTTCAAGGGTCGAGGAATGGCCTTCAGCGAGGTGCGTGAGTACCAGTACGGGGATGATGTGCGCTCTATGGACTGGAATGTGACGGCTCGTCTGCGCGCCCCTTATGTCAAGGTCTTCGAGGAGGAGAGGGAGATGACGGTCGTCCTTCTGATCGACATCAGCCGTTCCGGTCTTTTCGGTACCAGCGAGAGAACCAAAAGGGACTTGATCGCCGAGATCGCGGCTGTGCTTAGTTTCTCGGCCATAATCAACAACGACAAGGTCGGCGCGCTGTTCTTCAGCGACAGGGTAGAGGAGTTCATTCCTCCGAAGAAAGGCCGGAGCCACCTGCTCCACATCATCCGTGAGATCATCGAGCTCAAGCCGAAGTCGGACGGGACGGATGTAGGCCAGGCTCTGCGGTACCTGACCAACGCGATGAAGAAGAAATGCACCGCTTTCGTACTTTCCGACATGCTGGATGTCAATCCTGACGGCTCGCCTCGCTATGAGGACGCCCTTAAGGTGGCGCGGAACAGGCACGACATCTCCGTGATCAAGGTACACGACCCGCGCGAGAGGACGATTCCGGATGTCGGACTGGTTCACGTCAAGGATTCCGAGACCGGAGAGTCGGCATGGATCAACACCTCCAGCAAGAGGACGAGGGCTGAATATTCAAGATGGTTCGGTGCGGTCAACGAAGGGGAGAGAAGGTTGTTTAACCGCTATCAGATTGATTCTGTTGACATAGCGACTGATCAGGACTATGTCAAGGGCTTGATGACATTTTTCGGGAGGAGGTAGTGATGAAGAGAATGATTTACGGATTTCTGCTTTTCTGCGCGGTGATCCTGCCGACGGCGGCTGCCGGACAGCGGGCTCCCGGCGGGAAAGGGATGTTGATAAGGTCGGAGGATTCCTTTCTGGAGCCGCTGCAGAAGCGCGACACCGCTCTGATCGGCGACCAGTTCCGCTACGGCTTCCACCTTAAGGATGTCGCGGAAGGGACAAGGTTCGCCCTGCCTGATTTCTCAAAGGGCTTCATGGACAGCGTGGAGATTGTCATGCCTCTTGTGGCCGACACTGTCAGGGTGAAAGGTAGAAAGAAGGAGCCGAAATCCTACGACATAGATGTCTCGATGGTTGTGACATCGTTTGACGAGGGGAGGTACGAACTTCCGCCGCTTTCCATCATACGGGCTTCGGGAGTGGACAGGGTGGACACCCTCGTCTTCGACCCTAAGGTGCTGGACATTAGTACGATGCCTGTTGACACGGCGACCTATCAGATCCACGACATAAAAGGAGTGGTACGTTATCCGCTCAAGGCCTCCGAGGTGATTCCTTATGTCTTGGGGGTATTGGCGCTCGCCTTCGTGGCCGCAATGATCTGGATGCTGATCGTTTCCAGGCGGAAGAGAAACGGAGGCGGCGCGGCCCGTAAGGATCCGCCTTATCTTGTGGCGCTGAGGAAGCTTGAACACTTCAGAGGCAGCAAATACTGGGTACCGGAGAAGCAGAAGGCTTTCTATTCCGGAATCACGGACGCTTTGAGGGAATATATTGACGCGCGCTACGGCATAGACGCGATGGAGATGACGACGGCAGAGATATTCAAGGATCTGAAGTCGTCGGGTGTCCCGGCGGATCTTTACGAGGAGATGAAGACCTTGTTCGAGACGGCTGATTTCGTGAAGTTCGCCAAGGCTTCGGCTTCTGATGAGGAGAACGCCGCCGCCCTTCCTGCCGCCGTGCGCTTTGTCACAGTGACTTACCAGTCCCAACTTGCCGAGGAGGAAGCGGCGCGGAAGGCTGCGGAGTCTAAGCCGTCAGCTAAAAAAGAAGGAGGTGAGGCATAATGTTCTTTGAATATCCAAGATTGCTTTGGCTCCTTGTGGTTCCCGCCTTGCTGGTTCTGCGCTACCTGTACGTGGAGATCAGGGACAGGAGGCCGCACCTGAGAGTCTCGAACGTGAGACCTTGGAAGTCGGGCGGCAGGTCAGTCCTCGGGGTGGTCAGGCATATTCCATTTGTCCTGAGGATAGCCGCGCTGTCATTGATTGTGGTGGCCATCGCCAGGCCGAGGTCGTCCACGAAGATTGAAAAGGTTGACACTGAAGGTATCGACATCGTTCTTGCGATGGATGTCTCCACCAGTATGCTGGCGAGGGACTTCACGCCGGACAGGATCAGCGCCGCCAAGGACATAGCGATAGAGTTCATCGCCCAGAGACCGTCCGACAGGATGGGTATAGTGGTGTTCGCGGGGGAGAGCTACACGCAGTGCCCGCTGACAACCGACAGGGCGACACTTATCAATCTCATGAAGGAGATCTCCACCGACCTGATCGAGGATGGCACGGCCATCGGCAACGGACTTGCCACAGCGGTGGCGAGAATCAAGGATTCCGATGCCAAGAGCAGGGTGGTGATCCTGCTGACGGACGGTGTGAACAACTGTGGCGAGGTTTCGCCGGAGACCGCCGCCGAGATCGCCAAGACCTACGGAATCAGAGTCTACACAATCGGTGTGGGCGCCAATGGCGAGGCTCCTTATCCGGTCATGACTCCGTGGGGAGTCCAGATGCAGAACCTTAAGGTCGAACTCGATGAGAAACTGCTTTCCAGCATAGCCTCAATGACTGGAGGCCGCTATTTCAGGGCCACCGACAACACGAAGCTTGCGGAGATATATTCAGACATCAACAAGATGGAGAAGGCAAGGACGACGATCGACAGTTTCCCTGTCTACAAGGAGTTGTTCGGCTCCTATGCGTTGGCCGCCTTGATCTGCTTGCTGCTGGAGTTTGTCATTAAACTGTTGATAAGGAGGTTGCCATGATAATTTTCGCCGCGCCGCATTATCTTTTGCTTTTGTTGCTGATCCCGTTCTTCTTTCTTGGAATGGGACTATGGCTTTGGGGCAGGCGCCGTCGTCTGCGCAGGTTTGGCGACGAGGCTCTCGTGAACGAGCTGATGCCGTCCTGGTCGCGTGGCAAGCTGTGGGTCAGGACAGTGCTGCTCTCGCTGGCGTTCTTCTTTTTCGTGATCGGCCTGTCAAGGCCTCAGATCGGAGCTAAACTCAAGGATCACAAGATAAAGGGAGCCGAAATCATGATCGTCCTGGACGTGTCCAACTCGATGCTCGCCCAGGATTATTCTCCTGACAGGCTGGAAAGGGCCAAACTAGCCATCTCCAGAATCACCGACAAACTTAAGGACGACAGGATCGGACTGATAGTGTTCGCCGGCACATCGTTCGTCCAGCTGCCTATCACCTCCGACTATGTGAGTGCAAAGATGTTCCTTAATTCCATCTCCACGGAGTCCATCCCGATTCAGGGAACGGCGATCGGGGATGCGATCAGCACGGCGGTCCGGGGTTTCAGCGCCCAGAGTGAGCACAGCAGGGCGATCATCGTGATCACCGATGGCGAGAACCACGAGGATGACGCGGTGGCCGCAGCAAAGCAGGCCGCCGAGGCCGGGATCAAAGTCTACACGATCGGTGTCGGATCAGCTGATGGCCAGCCTATTCCGATGAACGGCGAACTCTTGAAGGACAAGGACGGCAACATCGTCGTGACACGTCTCGACGAGGAGACCCTCAGGAATGTCGCCTCTGCCGGAGGCGGAGCCTACGTCCATGCCGGCAACGATGAGTTCGGCCTGACCCCGATCATAAGCGACATCCGCAAGATGGAGGATGAGGAATATAATTCCGTGGTGTTTGAGGAATACAACGAGCAGTTCATGTATTTCCTCGGCATAGCATTGGTGTTTTTCGTTCTGGAGATGCTTGTCGGAGACAGGCGTGCCAGAAGACATTTGTTTGAAGGAAAGAGATGAGGAGGATTTTAAGATATTCATTGACGGCTTTCCTGCTGGCTCTCGCCTGCGGTGTCTGCATGGCTCAGACTGATCGCAAGGAGGTGAGGGCGGGCAACCGTCAGTACAAGAAAGGCAATTGGCAGAACGCTGAGATAGAGTACCGTAAGGCGCAGGCTAAGGATTCCACTTCGTTCGCCGCCGGCTATAATCTAGCCGGCGCCCTGTACCGTGAGGGCAATTTCGATGAGGCCGCCAAGACTCTGGACAGATTGAAGGAGATTGCTCCCGCTTCCGGGCGTGCCGCTGACTATTTCTACAACCAGGGCAACGTGGCCGTGCAGAAAAAGGACTGGAAGGCTGCTGTAGAGGCCTACAAGCAGTCAATCCTTCTCAATCCGGAGGATCTGGAGGCCAAGGAGAATTACGCCTATGCCAAACAGATGCTCAAGGACGAGGAGCAGCAGGGTGGCGGAGGCGACAACCAGCAGGATCAGGACAATAATCAGGACAATAATCAGGACAATAATCAGGACAATAATCAGGACAATAATCAGGACAATAGCGGCCAGAATCAGAATCAGAATGACAATCCTGATCAGAATCAAGGAGACCGGCCTGATCCTCAACAAGATCCTCAGCAAGGGGAGGGAGATGCTAAAATCTCCCCTCAGCAGGCTCAGCAGATGCTGAAGGCTATCCAGGCCAGAGAGAAGAAGACCCAGGACAAGGTGAACAAGGAGAAAGCGGCTTTGCTGAAATCACGACAGAAGGAAAAGAATTGGTAATAGAGTGAATATGAAGAGATTGGTTTACGTAGTGGCATTATTGCTCGTAGCTTTTTTTCAGGCGTCCGGCCAGAGTTCCATCAAGGTGGAGGTACCGGATGTCGTCGCTGTCAACGAGCAGTTCAATGTCCCGTTCATAATTGACGGCGAGAAGGCCCCGACAGACTTCCAATGGTCTGCCGGTGATGACTTCCAGCTGGTCTGGGGGCCGCAGAAGGGGACCAGCGCCAGCATACAGATCATCAACGGCAAGAGGTCGTCCTCCCGCCAGACAACTTTCACCTACATTCTTATTCCTAAATCCACCGGCACATTCCAGATACCTGCCGCCACAGCCAGTGTCTCAGGGGAAAGAATCTCGTCCTCTCCTGCTAACGTGCAGGTTGTGAGCGACGGAGCGTCATCTTCAGGATCTTCCGGGTCTTCCGGCGGCGCGGGCCAGTCATCCTCAAGTGAACGCCGGCCTTCTTCCTCTACCGGTGATGTCTCTTCCGGAGACTTGTTCCTGAGGCTAAGCCTCAGCCGGCATGAGGTGGTCATCGGCGAACCGATCACGGCCACACTCAAGATTTACCAAAGAGCCAATGTGGTGGGCTTCGAGAATGCCAAGTTCCCTACATTCAATGGCTTCTGGAGCCAGGAGACTTACGTTCCGACCAACATAGAGTTCAAGCGCGAGAGCCTTGACGACAAGATCTACAACACGGCAGTCCTCAGATCCTATGTCCTGATTCCTCAGCAGTCGGGAACCATCCCGATCGATCCGGCGGAGCTTGTCTGCCTTGTAAATGTGAGGAACAGCCCGTCCTCGTCCGGCAGCATCTTCGACCGGTTCTTTGAGGACGACTACCGTACCATCCGCAAGAGAGTCGCAACCTCGCCGCTGAAAGTCAAGGTGAACCCGCTTCCCGCTGGGCAGCCTGCGTCATTCGGAGGAGGCGTGGGTAATTTCGGAATATCCGCGCGTCTGACATCGGACAACCTCAAGACTCATGACGCGGCCTCTCTGGTCATTACGGTCTCCGGACGCGGCAATGTCTCGCTTCTTGAAGAGCCGAAGGTCAGCTTCCCTCCTGATTTCGAGACCTATGACACGAAGACGACGGAGAACACGGACAAGAGCACCGGCGGCACGTCCGGCAGCAAGTCTTTCGAGTATCCTTTCATCCCAAGAAGCCACGGTGATTTCACGATCGAGCCTGTGGAATATTCCTACTACGATGTAAACTCCGGCAAGTACGTGACACTCAGGACTGAGCCGATGCACATCAAGGTGGCTAAGGGTAAGGGCGGAGATTCATCTCCGGCCGTGACGGTGAATTCGGGTGTCGAGCGTAAGGATGTGAAGAGTCTTGCAGACGACATACGTTTCATATTCACCGGCAAACCGGGCCTGTCCGCCTCGGGGTCGTTCTTTGTGGGTTCCGTGCTGTTCTGGATCCTCTTGACGATCCTGGTTCTGGGTGCGCTGGCTGTCTTCCTTGCGTTCAGAAAGGTGGCTGCCTTGAGGGCTGATGTCGCCGGAACAAAGAACAGGCGCGCCGCGAAGATGGCTCAGAAACGTCTCGCGCAGGCTGGCGGCTATCTTGACAAGAATCTCTACACGGCTTTCTATGAGGAGCTTCACAAGGCTCTCATCGGATTTATTTCCGACAAACTGAACATGGACATGTCTGAAATCAGCAAGGACAACATCTCCTCTGCTCTGACCGAAGGTGGTGTCAGCGAGGAACTTACAAGGGATTTTACCGATCTTCTTGACGCTTGTGAGTTCGCCCGTTATTCTCCTGACGGCGGCAACGATGCCATGAGGTCTCACTACGATGAGGCTCTCAAGGTCATCTCATCCATTGACTCCAGCCTGAAGTCCGGCGGCAAGTCATCCGGCAAGGTGGCCACGGTCATCGCCGTGATCCTCTCGCTTGGCGTTTCCATGAATGTCCAGGCCAGGGATATTGACTCATTGTGGACTGCCGGCGTTCAGGCCTACACGGACGGAAGGTTCGCCGACGCGTCGGCGGCCTGGACCCAGGTCGAGGACGCGGGGTATAAATCCGCCACGTTGTACTACAATCTTGGCAACGCCTGGTTCAAGCAGGGCAATTATCCACGCGCCATCCTTGACTACGAGAGGGCGCTGAGGTTGGATCCGTCCTATTCAGACGCCCGCTACAATCTTGAGTTCACCAACTGTTTTGTGCAGGACAAGATCGAGCCTGTGCCTGAGTTCATCCTCAAGAGTGTGGCCAGAAAGGTCTGCTATGTGATGAGTTCCGACGCGTGGGCCGTCATGTTCCTTATACTGCTCGCTGCCGCTCTGGCAATGGGTCTGCTGTTCCTGCTGGGTGCTTCGGCAGGCAGGAGGCGCGCCGGATTCTACTGCGGAATCGTGCTTCTGCTGTTTTCCGCCAGCGCCTTGGGATTCTCTCTCTGGCAGAAGTCCGACAGCATGAAGACGGACACAGCGATCGTGATGTCGCCCGTTTCGTCCGTAAAGAGTTCTCCGTCAAGCGGTTCCTCCAAAGATCTCTTTGTCATCCACGAAGGTACCAAGGTCAGGATACTTGATGAGGTCGGCTCCTGGAAGAACATCTCCCTTGCCGACGGTCGCCAAGGCTGGATAACTTCCAGCTCGCTGGAGGTGATATAAAATAAAGGGCTGGCAATTAGCCGGCCCTTTATGTTTAAGCACAGTCACTTCGTGACAGCCCATGAGTTGTATGGAGTCTTGCGTCTGCACGTCGATTCAGTCTCTGGTCAGTGTCTGGCCGCCGATGAACTCGCGCATGATGGATGTCGGAGGAATCGCGGCGATCTCGCTTGGCTGGAGTTCCACGATGTAGTCCAGAAACTTGAGCAGCCGCACGGCCTCGGTGTAGGCCGGGGAGTTCGGAGCGATCCTGCGCAGGAGCGGCTCGGCGTAATATTTCAGCATCGGAAGTTCAAAGATCAGAGCGGAGTTGAACAGGGCGTCAGCGTTCTCCTGAAACGGGAATATGTTCTTGCTCTCTCCCCGGCGCACACTGTTCCATCTCATGATGGTCTCTTCCGGAGTGATGCCCCTGACCCTGTTGTCGCGCACCATACGGCGGAGCAGTCGGTTGTCCGAAGTGGACATGTTGTTGTTCTCGTCGATGTTCAGCGATGTCAGGGCGGAGACGTAGACCCTGAATATTCTTGAGTCGTCCACCGCCGAGGTCATCTCAGGGTTGAGGGCGTGTATGCCTTCCATGATAAGGATGTCCTTGTCCTCCAGACGTAGCTTGTTGCCCTCGAAGATCCTGTTTCCTGTCTTGAAGTCGAAACGCGGCACCTCAACTTCCTTTCCTTCAAGTAGCTCGTTCAGCTGTTTGTTGAGGAATTCGAGATCCATAGCGTAGAGAGACTCGAAATCGTAGTTGCCGTCCTCGTCTTTGGGAGTATGTTCCCTGTCCACGAAGTAGTTGTCCAGCTCGATGACTTTCGGCTTGAGTCCCAGCACCTTGCACTGGAGGGCAATCCTGAGGGACGACGATGTCTTTCCGCTGGAGGAAGGTCCGGCGATCATCACGATCCTCTTCAGCCCTCTTTCAGCATAGATCCTGTCGGCGATCCTGGCGTAGTTCCGTTCGTGGAGCGACTCGGCAAGGTTGATGATGCTGACGGCCTTGCCGTCCTTGACAGCCTTGTTCAGCGTGCCGATGCTTCCTATGTTGATGATGGAGCACCAGTCGGAATATTCCTTGAGCGCCGCAGCGATCTTTCCCTGGCGCTTCATCGGCATCACCTTGCAGAAGTCCGTCATCATTGGCGACTGTAGACAGAATCCGTTGCCCATTCCGCTGATGTCGAACACCTTAAGGTGGCCAGTGGACGGGATAAGCGGCCCGTGGAACGTGTCGGCCATTCTGTCCAGATAGTAGACGCTGCAAATGAAGGTTCCAAGGCTTTTCTGGAGTTCGGCCTTCTGCGGCTGATTGTTCTCGATGAACAGTTTCTCCGCTTCCTCCGAGAACATCTTGACTTTGGTGAAAGGAAGGTTCCTGGCCACGATCTCTTTCATCTTCTCGCGGATCCTGTCGATCTCATCGTCTGTGACGAAGTAGACCTTGCTGCGTCCGTCCTCCGTCTTGCCGATCTCCCGGATCTCGCAGTACAGCCCGCTTGGCAGGGAATGGTCGATCACCAGCACCTTGTCAGGATAGAGTTCCCTGACGGCGTTCTGCAGCACGAAGCAGAGCGAGCGCACGTAACTTCTTCTCCCGTCCGGATGATTGTAGCCGATAAATTCGACCTGATGCAGGTTCACTGGTTTGAAACTCAGCTCCTTAAGCTTGTTGTCTACCAGTGCGGCCAGCACGTCGGACTTCTGTCCCGTCTTCTTGTCCGTGACGCACTTGCAGCATTTGTCCGCCAGATCCTTCAGCGACTTTCCCTTCTCAATCTTGTGGTTCTTCCCGTCATTGACGCAGAACAAAGTTATCTCATTCTTCTCCATTTCCGTTTTTGCTATAAAAATCTTTCAAAGATACTCAAAAATGCCTTCAACGTTACCGTTGTAACAATAAATTAACATATTCGGGTAACGCAAAAACAGTGATCTTCCCATCTTATTTGACCATAAAGAAAAAATATTTCTGTTTTTTATGACGAAATTTCTGTTTCTTTAGAAAATTTACGTTTTGTTGTGCCATTTTTGCCGGTGTACAAATGAACTCAAACTATGTTGATAGACATTCTTGGGGCGAAGTGCGTCGGCATCGAGGCTGTCCCCGTCACCGTGGAGGTGGACATAACGCATGGTATAGGAATACATCTGGTCGGACTTGCGGATGTGGCTGTCAAGGAGAGCCTTCTGAGGACAGTGACAGCCCTTCAGTCGCTGGGCTTCAGGATTCCTGGCAAGAAGATAGTGATCAATCTGGCTCCGGCGGATGTGCGGAAGAACGGAAGCGGGTACGACCTGCCGATCGCCGTCGGCATCATCGCGGCTTCCGGGCAGAAAAGCTTTCCGGGTCTTGACAGGTACCTGATAATGGGGGAACTGGGCCTGGATGGTTCTGTGAGGGAGGTGCAGGGGGCGTTGCCGATAGCAGACCTTGCGGTGGAGATGGGAATATCCGGATGCATCCTCCCGATCCGCTCGGCGCTGGAGGCGACGGAGTGCAGGGATCTGTCGGTTTTCGGTGTCGAGACACTTACAGATGTGCTGAGAATCCTTGAGGGTAATGAGGATTGCAGTGATCTTCTTGTCTGGAACACACGGCTTTACAGGAAACTGGCGAGAAATGTCCAGCGTGCGAAAAGGCCGGGCGGTCAGGAAGTGATGGATTTCTCCGAGATCATCGGGCAGGAGGGTGCCAAGAGGGGTGTGGAGATCGCGGCGGCGGGAGGACACAATCTGATCATGGTCGGCCCGCCGGGAAGCGGCAAGAGTTCGCTGGCCAAGGCGATGGCCGGAATCCTTCCGCCGATGACTACGGAGGAGGCCATCGTCACGAGCAAGATCTACTCGGTGGCGGGGATGAAAGGCTCCCAGATCGGCCTTATACGGACGAGACCTTTCCGTGCCCCGCACTACAGCGCCTCGCTGCCCGCGATCATCGGTGGCGGCGCTGGCGCCGACATCCGTCCCGGTGAGGTGACCCTGGCCGAGAACGGAATCCTGTTCCTTGATGAGTATGGCCAGATGCCGAAATCCGTGCTGGAGGCTCTCCGTGGCCCGATGGAGGATAGGAAAGTCACAATCTCAAGGCTAAGGTCAAAGTTGGAATACCCCGCATCTTTCATGCTGGTAGCGGCTTCGAATCCCTGCCCGTGCGGCTACTACGGCGAGGGTGACCGGTGCCGCTGCACTCCGGGCCAAAGGCTGAATTACCTCTCCAAGCTCTCTGGCCCGGTCATGGATCGCATAGACATCCAGCTTTGGCTCCATCCTGTTGACACCGTGAAGCTTGTGGGACGGAAGAAAGGCGAGTCCAGCGAGGTTGTGGCCGGTCGGGTCCTCAAAGCCAGGACCCTGCAGAAGCAGCGGTTCGCCGAGGACGGGATATTCACGAACGCCGAGATGAGCAACCGCCTTCTGGAGAAGCATTGTCCGCTGGACGAGGAGTGCCGGAAAGTGATGGAGGTGCTGATTGGGAGGCTTGGATTGTCCGCCCGGGCATATTCAAGGATCCTCAAGGTCGCGAGAACCATCGCGGATCTTGAGATGTCACGGGATATCAGGCCTGAATATCTCCGTGAGGCCGCGGGCTACCGCTTCCTCGACCGTCTGAACCTGGACAGTCTGTGATGCCTTCCCGGGTCAGTCCTCCCATGAAACGGTGCGGGACTCGTCCGGATTGACGGTGATGTGGATCCGGAGCGTCTCTTCCGGAAGGATCTCCTCGATGTTTTCCGGCCATTCCATGATGCAGAGGCATCCGCTGTCGATGTAGTCGTAGAAACCGATGTCGAGCGCTTCGGAGATCTTGGTAATGCGGTAGAAATCAAAATGGTACATCGGTTCGCCGGAGCCTGTGCGGTACTCGTTGACAATCGCGAAGGTCGGTGAGCTGACAGCGTCCTCGCGCACTCCCAGGCGGCGGCACACCGCTGTAGTGAATGTCGTCTTGCCCGCCCCCATAGGAGCGTAGAACGCAAGAATATTGTGCCCTTCCGTCCGGGAAAGGAACTCGCCCGCGGCTCTGTCAATGTCCTGCAGGTCTTTTATGATGATCTCGTGTCTCATGATAATCTAAGGTCTCAGCCAGGTTTCAGGATTCTGTGGGGTGCGCCCGGACCAGATCTGGAAATGTAGCTGCGTCTCTCCTCCTATGGTGTCCACCGTGCCGACCACCTGGCCGGTCCTGATCTTGTCGCCGGCCTTGACGCTTACACTGCCCAGCTTGCAGTAGAACGAGAAGTAGTTCCCGTGCTGGACCAGGACGCATTTGTTGTAGCCCGGCATCACGACAATCTGCTTCACTACTCCGTCGAACACGGCCTTGACCTGTGTCCCGGCCTTTAGCGCGATGTTGACACCGTTGTTGAAAGGAAGCTTGAGGTTCGTGTAGACCGGATGGAAACGTTGCCCGAAATGATCGACCACAGGCCCTTCAGCCGGCCACGGAAGCTTGCCCTTGTTGGCCTCGAACTTCTTGGCGAGGGTGTAGTCGATAGGTTTGCGCTCCTTGGACGACGAACCTTTTTTGCCGGACTTGCCGTCCTCGGTGGCCTCACGGATGATTCTTGCGATCTCCCTGTTCAGAGCCTCCACCTCTCGCTGCTTCTTGGAAATGTCCTGCTGGTACTTTCTTTTGTTTTTCTTAAGCTTGTTGACAAGCATCCGGGAATCATTCTCCTCCGCCTGCAGCTTACTCATCTCCGACATCCTCTGCGCGCGGATGGATTCGGCCTCTTTCCTCATCGACGAGAGAACCTCGCTCTCCCTTTCAAGCGTGGATTGCACCTCCTTGATCTTGGAGGCCTGAACGTTCATCTGCTTGGAAAGATCCCTGAGGTAGCCGTACCTCCGGAACGCCTGACCCACGTCATCACTCGCAAGGATGTACATGTACCAGACCTTGGGACTCCGGTTCACGTAGGCGCCCCTCACAAGCTTGGCGTAGTGGTACGAAAGAGTGTCCATACGCGCTGTCAGAGCCTTTATCTCCTTCTCCTTCACGGCGATGGAGTCGGAATATTCAGAAATCATCCGGTCGCTTTCCTCGATCAGCTTCTTTCGGGAGTTGACCTTGCCGCTGATCAGCGTGAGCCGGCTCAGGGCGTTGGCGCTTTGGGACGCGTTGCTCCGGATCTGCTCGTCGAGAATGGCGATCTCCTTCTGAAGCCGCGCCCTGCGGGCCTCCTGTGATCTCGTGTCCTGTGAATATGCCGGTGTCTGCCACCACAAGGCGGCCAGGAGCGTGAGCATGAATATCCCTAATCTCTTCCTCATTCCTTTCCTTCCGCTTTTTTATTCTCCGCCTGCGTCTTGTAGACTTTCGCCAGATCGGTTTCCCCTAGCGCCTCAAGCACAATTGAGTAGTGTTCCAGGCATGTGGCGCTTTCCTTGCCCCCGTAGAGCATCGCGTGCTTGAACTGAGCCTTCGCCTCCTTGTCCCTTTTCAGAAGATGGAGGATCCATCCGTAGGTGTCAAGGTAGGTCGGGTTATCCGGCTCCTTCTCGACCGTCTTCCTGCTCATCGCGCATGCTTTCTTTAGCTTGGTGCCTTTGAGAGCCAGGTAATAGGCGTAGTTGTTCAGCGCGGGAGCGTAGTCCGGGTTCAGTTTCAGAACCTTGGTGTAGACTTTGAAGGCCTCCTTCTCTTTCCCCAGTTCGTGGTACATGTCGCCTATCGTGGCGAGAGCCGGGATGGTAAGGGAGGTGTCGCCCTGGGCTATCTCTATGATTCTCTTGTTGTTGTCGATGATGCCGTGCCAATCCTTCCTGTTGAAGCACGCCAGATTCTTGATGTCCAGGAACACCGTCTCCTTAGGGAATCTGGCCATGGCGCTGTCGCATTCGCTCTCCAACTCGCCCCACTGCTTCATGTACACCAGAAGCTGGGCGTAGGCGATGGCTGCTTCCAGATTGTCAGGGTACAAGGCCATGTTCTTATGAATAAGATCCTTGGCCTTGTCAGCCTTGCCGGACGAGTACCAGTAGAGTCCGGCGGCCATGAGAGCCGTGCTGTCGGTCGGATGATGGGAGACGAGGTTGTCGTACAGCGAGTCGATCTGCGGCTTCACGCTCTGCAGGAACCTGTGGTCAGTCCGTGTCACAAGCATATTCAGGTACTGGGTCTTGACCTGGGTGTCGGTCTCGTCATTGGCCATGAACCTGTTCAGGGTCTTGAAGAACTCCGGGAAGTTCCTGCGTGTCCTGTAGACCTCCGACTCTCCGAGCAGGGCCGGCATGTAGCCGCCCTGGAGATCAAGAGCCTCCTGGTAGTAGGCCAGGGCGGCGGTGTCCTTGTACTCCGCCATCGAATGATCCCCGAGCTTGGTCAGGACATAGGGCGAGGAGAACTCCTTGTTGAAATCCGTGAGAACCTTGAACGCTTCCTCCGGCTTGTTCTGCCGAAGAAGGATGTCGTACTTCGTGGCGGTCACGTTCTCGCTCTTGCCGAACACGGCCTCGATCTGGTCGAGCGCGCCGAGAGCCTTGTCGTACTGGCTCTGCTTGAGGTAGAGGTTGACAAGGGTGAAATAGATGTCATCCTTCTTGGGATAGTCCTTCAGCAGATCTTCGTAGGTCGCGATGGTCAGATCGTCCTCTCCTGTCAATGAATATGTCCGCGCGAGCCTTTCCCTGTACCAGAAGTTCCCGGGATCCAGTTCAGAGGCCTTCTTGAAAGCCGTCTTCGCGCCGTCCAGGTCGTTGGCGTAGAGCCGGCACATGCCAAGGTAGTACTGTGCGGCGTCGTTCCGTGGATCAGCCGTCAGTATCCTCTCCAGCGTCACCTGCGCCTCCTTGTACTGCCCTTCGTCCAGCGCCGAGACCGCATCAATCAGTTCGCCGTCAATCCTTTTCCCTATCTTGTTGTTGTTCTGTGAATATCCCAGGCCGCACGCCATCAGCATCCCGGCCAGAACCATCATAATAATCCTTTTCACCTTCATGTTCTTTCTTTCTCCGCAGATTGGAGCCGTCGCTGTCGCGCGGTTGCCCGGCGGCATGGCTCTCAACCACAAAAATAACACTTTTAAAAGAATATAGTACGAATTTTATGCCGTTCGCACCAGACTTTACGTCTCTCGCCTACCTTCGTTGGTTATGTGGGCGGAGTCTCCCTCGAATCCGCTCTGCGGTGGTATTGGCATTTTGATAATTGGCATTTACATTTTGATAATAATTGCAGCCCGTTTAGATTATTTTCTAAATTTGAAAAAACCACTTTTAGTAAGCGTTTAAAAATAAATTGATGATCTTTAGGGATTACAAAGAGTTACTTAGGATGTAATATTCCAAAATAAATGATTATGGTTAAAAAATTCAGATGGCTTGTGGCCGTCTTTCTGCTTCTGGGCGGATCAGCCTTCGCCCAGGA
>ERZ1026850.963-NODE-963-length-16319-cov-8.289105_pt1 | contig 16319 bp, 17 predicted proteins | sample MGYA00380155_ERZ1026850 | MGnify/ENA primary metagenome ERZ1026850 (study PRJEB33269, sample SAMEA4719791) | human gut metagenome | biome: human-associated habitat; feature: organic feature; material: feces | place: Cameroon | collected 2013-10 ... | reverse complement strand
ATTCTAATATTTATGCACAATATTCACGAAGAATGTTCTCAAGAGCAGATGCGCTGCTGGTATGACATCTGCAGACAGGAATGGATTTCTTCTTTGCTTCTTCTACTGCACAATTTACCATTTTGTGAGAAACTGTACTGGTAAACAGGATCAGTAGATCCGGAGCACCGATTTTTTTCTTCATAGTTCCTTTTTCTTTGGCAAATACCTTTGCCTTACATCCATATCCTTTGCAGATATCCTCATATTGACATACCATACGTTCATTTCCTCCGACAATCACAATGCTCATAATATCACCTCTCCTTTGTTATTCTCAACTAACTCGTATCTCAAAAGTAAAGCGGATATGTGATCCGCCTGTCCTCTTGGTTAGTGTATACTAACTGTGTATAAAAATACTATCATACATTGTTTTGTTTGTCAAAGGATTTTTATTCCGGTATGTCTGTTATTTATGTCACCTGATACTGTTCACTCCACAGACTGTGAGTATATTGTCTTTTACCTTAAAATGAATATCATTTGTACCGTAAGCAAGTCCATATATCTTTTCCGGTCGGTTCTGGTACCGTGGACGCGGGTCATTTGCAAGAACTTCTGTTAATGCCTCTCTCTGCTCTTCCGGCACCTTTGCAATCAGTTCTTCCGGAAATTCCACCTGAAGTCTGTAATCTTTTATATGGTCTGTAAATCCTCCCTTTGCATCCGGATGACTGTCTGCATATGGAAGATACGGTTTAATATCATAAATCGGAGTACCGTTCATCAGATCAGCTCCCGCTATATGCAATACCGGCCCAAGTTCCGTATCCAGTTCTATTTTTTCCAGTCGTACCGATGACAGTCCCAGGCTGTTGGGACGAAACGGAGATCTTGTGGCAAACACACCCATTCGTGTATTTCCCCCAAGTCTCGGCGGTCTCACTGTAGGTGACCAGTCTTCTCTCACTGCTTCCGAAAACTGCCAGATCAGCCAGATATAGCTGTACTCCTCCAGTCCGCGAAATGCCTCCCGGATACGATACTCCGGCTCAAATACGATCGTTGCTTTCAGTGCTTCCAGCCGATTGCTCTGATGAGGGATTCCAAACTTTGTAGGAAAATCATTATGAATTCTTGCAATTACTTTCATTTCATGTTCTTCTGGCATATCTGTCTCCTGTATTTTCACAACATCAGCTGCCCTTATGTATTTCTTATTCCTGATCTGCTGCCATCCATTCCTTCAGTGCTTTCATTCGAATACGCGCGTCTCTGGCTCCAAGATCATACGTCTGACGGATCACATCCAGATCACTCTCCATACGGCCAGCCTCCAGTTTCCTGTCCGGCTGGATCATAAATGCTTCACCTGTCTGTTCCATTTTTTTGATCACATCCAGACTGTGATTATAAACTACATGACGATTCTGCAAGGTATGTACAAACTCCGGATATTTATGATAGCGTATTTCTGCCATTTTGATATTTTCCGGTTTTTTGACAAATCCTGCTTCTCTGGTAAGTACGACTACGATCCGGTCGTATCCCATTTTTTTGAAAGCCTCTACCGGAATACTGTCTGCACATCCACCATCAAGAAGTTTCATATCATGATACTTTACAATTCTGGATACATACGGCATGGATGCAGATGCCCGCATAGCGTCAATCTGTGTCAGCATATCTGTGATTTTAATATATTCCGCTTTTCCTGTTTCCACATTGGTACATGTCGCATAAAAATCTGTATCTGATTTTACAAATGCCTCATAATCAAACGGATCCAGTTTTTCCGGAATATCATGATAACAGAACTGTTCCCCTACTACCTCACCTGTATGAAGCAGGCTCCAGAAGCTCATAAAATGTTTGTCGTTACGATATTTCAAAGTATAGCGAAGACTTCGCCCCTTCTGCCCGGAAACAAACGAACACCCGTGCAGTGCTCCGGCAGAAACACCGATCACTCCGTCAAAATGAATCCCATTCTCCAAAAACACATCCAGCACTCCGGCTGTGTAGATTCCGCGCATTGCGCCGCCTTCCAAAACAAGTCCTGTTTTCATTTTATGTCTCACCTTTCTGTTGTCCAATAACTTCTGATCCTCTCATATGCTTCCTGCAGACTGATCCGATTTTTTTCTGCAAGATACTGCACATTTTCATATTCCGGATAATATTTCATCCGTCCATCCGGTAATGTACAGGCTTTTACAACTGCCTCCCCAAGAGAAGTCTCTTTCTTCTGAATTTCTCTCTTAAGAATCGTACGCTCCATCTCTGTTTTTCGGATTCCAATCGTAGTTGTTTCTGCAAAGATCAGATTTTCCAGTTTCTCTCTGTCTTCCTTCTTACAGATCACCGTCAGTGTATATGCCGGGCGATTCTTCTTTGTATAAATCGGTGTGTAATGAACTTCTCTTGCACCATTTTCCAACAGAAGCTTCATAACGTATCCCATTGTTTCCCCACTGCAGTCGTCTATATCTGTTTCCAGTTTCCAGATTCTGTCTTTATTCTCTTCTTCTGTATCACCCTGGATCAGCATGGCACGCAGGATACCTGGACATTGATACTGGCGTTTACCGGCACCAAGTCCTGTTTTTAAGATACTAAAATTTTCCGGAAGCTGCTCTGAAGTACGGAAAGCAGCCACCACAGCCGCACCTGTCGGTGTTACCAGTTCTCCCTGTATATCTGTGATCCTGAGCTTCAGTCTGTGTGCTGCTGCTATATGTGATACTGCCGGGACCGGAACCGGAATCTGTCCATGCTGGCAACGAATAAATCCGGTACCTTCATACAGAACCGGCACGATCACCTCTGTGATATCCAGATTATCCATACAAACTGCAATCGATACAATATCCACGATGGAATCCACTGCACCGACTTCATGAAAATGAACCTCTTCTGCAGGAACTCCATGCGCTTTTGCCTCAGCCTCAGCCAGTATTTCAAATACTCTCAGTGCCATCGTTCTGGCCCTGTCTGTCATTTCTGCTTTTGTGATGATCTCTGTGATTTCTCTGATTCCACGGTGAACATGCATATGCATTTCATGACTGTGTTCATGATGGTGTGCTTTCTCTTTGTGAGAATGTCCCGTTCCATGCTCATGATGATGTTCTGCCCCATGCGTATGATGATGTTCTCTTTCTTTTCCATGGAGAAATTCCATGTCATGATCATGATTATCCTGTTCCAGAATCACATTAAAATCACAGGCATCCAGTCCGGATTTCTTTACCCTTGAAATTTCTGTGCGAAACCCTTCCACCGGAAGACTCTTTAGAGACTTCTCCAGCACCTTCTGATCAGCTCCCAGATCCAGAAGTGCCGCTACTGTCATATCTCCACTGATTCCCGAATAACATTCCAAATATAATGTTTTACCCATATATCCACCTGTTTCTTTAAATTCTGATTCTCCCGTTTTATTCTGTATGATGATTTCTGGATGCCAGCCGGTTGATCTGTGTTGCAATATATCCGGCCCCATATCCATTATCAATATTCACGACTGCGATTCCGTTTGCACAGGAATTGATCATCGTAAGGAGTGCTGACAGACCATTCAGACTTGCGCCATATCCCACCGATGTCGGTACTGCAATAACCGGTTTGTCCACCAGTCCGCCAATCACACTTGCAAGAGCTCCTTCCATTCCCGCTATTGCAATTACACAGTTGGCATCCTGAATTACATCCAGTCTCGAAAACAGTCTGTGAATCCCGCTTACACCAACATCAAAGATCCGTTCTACATGAGAACCAAAGTATTCTGCTGTCTGAGCTGCTTCCTCTGCCACAGCAATATCTGCTGTTCCTGCAGTACAGACTGCGATCTTGCCAATATGCTCTTTATCTTTCTTTTCTATCTTTATGATATGCGACAGTTCGTCGTATTCCACGCCCGGAAGAATATCTTTCACAAGCTCATACTGATGTCTGGATGCTCTCGTACCAAACACTTCACCATTATCTTCATAGAGTTTCCTGAAAATCTGTACAAAATGCTGATCAGCCTTTCCACTGCAAAAAATCACCTCCGGAAAGCCCGAACGGATCTCTCTGTGAGAATCCAGTTTCGCATATTCATCCATTTCTTCAAACGGCTCTTTGCGGAAATAATGTTCTGCTTCTTCTATTGATAATTCTCCGTTTTTAAATCGCGTCAGTATTTCTCTGGTTTCCAACTCTTCACCTCCCAAAAGCAAAGGAGCATGTTCTTCACATCCTCCTGTCTGTTTTATATATGATACAAAATCATTCCGCCTTTTCTGTCATATCCGGTATCCCACATTTCCTTTAAAGAAAACCACTTGTATTCTCCATAGGAAACTGCCTTTACCAGAAGATCGTCCTCTTTTTCCTCATAACCGGCCAGTATAAACCAGTGCCAGATATAATCCTCCAGAGGTCCCTTTTTGTTCTTATGCTTCAGCATCAGATATGGAATCGGACAGGCATGATCTATCTGCTCACGTACCGCACAGACTGCCTCCTCATAAGTATGTGTTCCATGAAAAGCTTCCATCTTAAGATCAGTATCATGCATATCTGCCAGGTATTCACCAAATCCATCCATAAAAAGTTCCAGTGTATCGATCCCGTTTGGTCTCGGACAAAGATAAGGTTTCATCACATATGCAAAATCATGATATTCCGCCCAGCTGATCTCCCTGAGTGGATGTGGATAAAGATGCTTCATCTCATTTTTTCTGGCAAAATAAATACAGCTCTCACAAGCTGCTATTGCGCCACAACCACCATCTCTCATCGTCACATCCGGAAACAGATCCTGGTTTCCTCCATAAGATTCCTCCACAAAAAAGTACTCCAGTTCATTCTTATGTAATACGGCCTTCTCCACCGTTATTCCCCCCAGTCATCATTTGTAAATCTAAAAACCTTATCTGTAACTATAGCATATTTTTTTGTGAAATAAAACCGCTTTTTTTCCATAGAAAAAGTGCATAAAACCTGCATAAAATGCCTTTGGATATTACGGTTTTCTTGACACCAAATGCAGACACATGCTATAATTTTCTCTATATTTCGTACGTTTTCAGTGCTTTTCGTCAAAACGTACCATTTTGAGGAGGATATAAAATGAAAAAGTTTTATGCATGGTACCAGAAGCATATCACCGGTGCGATCTTTACCGGTCTGATTCTTGGTATCCTGACCGGCCTGTTTCTGGCAGACCGTTTCGCACCGGTTCTGACAGTTACCAGTCTTCTTGGCGGCATTTATATGAATGCGCTGAACATGATGATCTTTCCACTCGTATTCTGTTCCGTTGTAATGGGAATATGCAGTATTGGCAGTATCAAAACCACCGGTAAGATCACAGGTGCTTCCATGGTGTTTTTCCTTTGCACAACTGCTCTTGCCAGTCTTGCCGGACTGATTATTCCGCGACTGATCCACCTTGGAAAAGGTGTCTCCTTTGAGATGGCAACCTCAGACATCGCAGCCACAGATATGAGCAATATCCTGGACACCGTCAAAAACCTGATTCCATCAAATCCTGTATCGGCTTTTGCACAGGGAAATATGCTTCAGGTTCTTGTTTTTGCAGTCATTATCGGCTTTACTCTGATCGCAGTCGGAGAAAAAGGACAGCCACTTCTGAACGTGATCGATTCACTGAACGAAGTATGTCTTAAAATCATCAGCACGATCATGTACTTCACACCAATCGGTGTCTTCTGTACTATCGTACCTGTTGTAGAAGCCAACGGTACAGAGACCATTATCTCACTGACAACTCAGCTGATCATCCTGTATCTGGCATTCTTTATCTTTGCATTTGTTGTATATGGTCTTGCTGTCAAAGTGATCGGTAAAGAAAGCCCTCTCAGATTCTTCAAGGCAATCATGCCTGCAGCACTGAATGCTTTTGGAACATGTTCCAGTTCTGCAACTATTCCGATCAGCAAACAGTGCATGGAAGAAGGAATGGGTGTTTCCAACAAAATCACCAGTATTGCAATTCCTCTTGGTGCAACCGTAAACATGGATGCCGTTTCCATCCTGATGTCCTTTATGATTATGTTCTTCGCAAACGCATGCGGAATTAATGTCAGCGTATCCATGATGGTCATCGTACTTCTTGCAAATGTACTTCTTTCTGTCGGAACACCTGGTGTTCCTGGCGGTGCGATCGCATCCTTCGCCGCACTCGCAACTATGGCAGGACTTCCGGCCGGAATCATGGGTGTATATATCAGCATCAACACACTTTGTGATATGGGTGCTACCTGTGTCAACGTTATCGGAGACCTTGCCTGCTGTGTAGCATTAAAAGGCCGCCTGAAAATCGACGAAACAAAATAAAACCGTATTAGTTAAAGAAGGTGTTCAGCCATACCGGCCGAACACCTTCTTTTTATTTGAGCATTTCTGCCCACAACATCTTATTTAATTGAAATAGTATAGGATTTATCAAACACTTCCGCCGGCTTTAATGTGTTAATATTCGGCTTCTGAGACAGGTCTTTGTCATAGCCTGTATTATCACAGCGTCCCATCCATGGTTCCAGACATACAAACGGTGCATTCCCAGCTGACCAGATACCAAAGTTCGGAAAACCATCGCAGGACATTTCCAGATATGGCGTTCCATCTGGCAGAGCAATCCCTGCTTTTGTGATCTGTCCATCATCAAAGATCAATGCATCTTTATCAAACATATGCGCATCTATTTTGCATTTACCCTCTTCAAGCACAAGTGTATACGTTTCTTCTGGGATTGCTGTTCCATATGCCGGATTGATCAGATGATACTTCAGTTCTTTTTGTCCGCTGAAAGTAAGATAATACTCATCACGTGCCGTTCCCGTAAGAACCGGAACATTAAACGCCGGATGTCCACCGATGGTAAAATACATTGTCTCCTGATCATTGTTGACAACTTTCCATGTGACAGTCAGGTCACGATCATTCAGTGTATGCGTAATGTACAGCTGAAACGCGTATGGCCATATCTTTTTTGTTTCTTCTGTTGCCTCAAGTAAATGAGTCACTGAATTTTCCGTCTCCTCTGTGCAGACAAATTCCATGTCACGTGCAAATCCATGCTGTCCTGAAGTATATGTTTTTCCACCTATCAGGCAATGGTCTTCATAATAACGACCTACGTTTGGAAAAAGAACCGGCGCATGACGTTTCCAGTATGCCGGATCTGCATTCCAGATTACTTCTCTGTTATTCTTTTTGTCAAAAATTCCTGTTAATTCTGCACCGTGATCACTGACTGTCACACGAAGCTGATCATTTTCAAGCGTATACATAATATCTCAAATCCTTCCTGTGCTTTTTATTCCAGTATAACAGAAATGCCAGAATAAGAACAGCCCTCGATGAATCACTTCACTTATTTGCTCCCTGAGTTCCTCCAAGAAATGCCAACAATGCTTCCTGCAACAAACGAGAATAATTCGCACCCCGTTTATCTGCTTCTTCGCTCATCCAATATGGTATCGTACAGTTTTTCTTCACTGCTCGATTCCTCATTCGTCTTCTGTATTCTTCAAAATCCACATCAACTAACGTTAATACACCATCTGAATAATCAAAATCTTCATCTGCTTCTTCTTTTGCTTTCCTGATCGCTTCTGTTGCATTTGAAGGTGCTGGCAAAGTTGTGGAATCCTTGATATAGTCAACACCTTTTAAACCAATAGCATCCCGTGCCATTTCCATCGCATCCGCCATGCTTTTACCTTCTGTGTACAGTTCCAGATCGGGAACATAGACAAGATAATCCTTTCCGCATTGTTTGATCAAAACTGGATATGCTTCTTTCATCTCATACACACCTCTTTCTTTTGTTATCTTTAGTATATTATGAAAGCGGGTCATCATTTCAATCCCCACTTTTTCAAAATTCTTCTTGCAGTAATCTCATTGATCTCTGTATGCCGCGGAACCTGCTCTGTATCATTACCTCTTTTGTATGTATCGTGGTTTCCTCCATGTTCCTTAAAAACGAATCCGGCACTTTCGAGTTTCTTTATCAGATTACGTCTCTTCACTTTTACATCCTCCCTGGTTTTATAATACGCCCCAAATACGTATATGTCAATTAGTATTTATACGTATTTTAGACGCATAAAATCTGATATTACAGTCTGCACCAGGAGTACATAAAAAGGCACTGCCGTTTTCAGACAGTGCCCAGGATTAATGTAATTAAATTTTATGTTTTTCTGCTTTGAAGAAATCTTTTGTTTCTTTTACGATCACGCCACTCAGTGCAAAGAGTGCGATCATATTCGGAATTGCCATCAGACCATTGAAGATATCTGCGATTGTCCATACTGCACTTACTGTCATATATGGTCCGATAAATACTGCAAGAATATATAACCAGCGATATACGATGATCTTTTTCTGATGTCCGTTTGTCAGATATTCCAGACAACGTTCACTGTAGTAATCCCATCCGAGGATTGTAGTAAATGCGAAGAATACCAGACAGAGCATCAGGATAAATGCTGTCAGTTTCTGAGGCAGCGGAAGTCCATTCTGGAATGCATAAGTAGTAACCTGAACACCTTCAAGTCCTTCTACCTGCCATGCACCTGTCAGGACAATAGAAAGGCCTGTCATAGTACAGATAACAATTGTATCGATAAATGTACCTGTCATACTTACCAGACCCTGGCGAACCGGTTCTTTTGTCTGCGCTGCTGCAGCTGCGATCGGTGCACTACCAAGACCAGCTTCATTAGAGAAGATTCCTCGTGCAACACCTTTCTGCATTGCCACGATCATAGAACCAACCACACCACCTGTAACTGCTCTTGGATTAAATGCTGCTTTGACAACTGTTACTACTGCTGCCGGAATTTCTGTAACATTACAGATGATAAGTGTAATACTGAGTACGATATAGATCACTGCCATAAATGGAACGATGATCTGGCTGACTGTTGCAATTCGTTTCAGACCTCCAATCAGGATTGCTGCCACACAGAAAGCAAGGATCAGAGATGAAACAACAACTGCGATTGAATATTCTCCCAGATAAGGAATGTTAATGCAGTTTGTTTTGTTCGGATCAAAGAAGTTCTGAACCGCACTGGAAATACCATTTACCTGGCTGAAAGTACCGATACCAAAAAGACCTACACAGACACCAAAGAATGCAAACAGCTTTGCAAGCCATCTCCATTTGACACCCATACCTTTTTCGATATAATAGAAAGGTCCTCCAAGGCTGTGTCCGTCTTCTGCAACTACTCGATATTTGACGGCCAGCAGACCTTCTGAAAATTTAGTAGCCATTCCAAAGAACGCTGCCACGATCATCCAGAAAAGTGCTCCAGGACCACCTGCACATACTGCTGTTGCAACACCTACGATATTACCTGTTCCGATCGTAGCACTCAGTGCTGTACACAGAGCAGCAAAACTGGAAATTTCTCCATCTCCCTCTTCTTCGTTCTTAAACATCCATTTCAGTGCCAGCGGAAGACGGCGAACCTGAAGCACTCCAAGTCTGCACGTAAGAAGAAGACCACCTGCGAGAATCAGTACCATAAGCGGCACTCCCCAGACCTTGTCATCCACTGCAACTAGAAAATTATTGATTGCTTCCCACATCTCAAAAAGTTCTCCTTTGTAAATATTTAGTTTTCAGCATAATAAAAAGGGAAAATAAAGAAACGAATCGTTCTCCATAAGATAAGATATGAATGATAGCATCCTCTGTCCTTTTGCCTGAGAGATTCAAGACGCATATGCGTCACTTGCACCTTCGGCCCCTGTAACAAAACAGGCGTCTCCAGAGATACGATCCATTTGCAGTTTCTGTCCGACAATACGGATACCTGAGAGTTTTACTCCTTCGGTGGGCTTATGCCTCTTTCCTGCAAACTTCACCTCGTTATTGCTGTTACTGCGTTATACTATAGTGCTAAATCATTATGATGTCAAGAGGGAAAAAATTTTCTTCCCTCTTGAAAAATTTTTATTTCGGGCTGACAATCTTGCCGGCAACTGCACAGGCTGCTGCTGTCTTCGGTGATGCCAGGTAAATTTCTACTTTGGATGTACCCATACGTCCAAGGAAATTACGGTTGTTTGTAGCAACGACACGTTCTCCATCCGTCAGAATACCGCCTGCACGTCCACAGCACAAACCGCAGCCCGGATGTGTGATCATTGCCCCGGCTTCTGCCAGTGTATCCAGAATTCCAAGTTCGATCGCCTGTCTGTAAATTTTGCGGCTGGCCGGAGTCACGATCAGTTTCACATAATCGGCAACCTTTTTGCCCTTCAGAACTTCAGCTGCTGCAGCAAGGTCTTCTAAACGGCCATTGGTACAGGAACCGATAAATACCTGATCGATTTCTGTTCCTTCCAGCGTACTGACATCACGGATCTTATCTACCTGTGACGGACATGCCATAACCGGAACGAGATCCTCTGCGCGATAGGTGATCGTCTTCAGATATGCTGCATCGGCATCTCCGACAAGACTCTTCTGGAACTCATCCAGTTCAATTTCACAGTATTCTGCTGTTTTTTCATCCGGTGTAAAAAGCGCACATTTTGCACCGGCTTCAATTGCCATGTTTGCGATCGTCATACGGCTTGCCACAGACATCTTCTCAACCGCACTGCCTGTAAATTCCAGTGCACGGTAAGTAGCTCCGTCTGCGCCGAGATCTCCGATCAGTCGAAGGATCACGTCCTTGGACATTACATTCTCCGGAAGTTCTCCGTCGATCACAACCTTGATCGTCTCCGGAACCTTGATCCACATGGTTCCTGTTCCAAGGATACTTGCCATCTCTGTATAACCGATTCCGGAAGAAAATGCTCCTACGCAGCCATAAGTCGTTGTATGGCTGTCTGTACCAAATACGATGTTGCCCGGTTTGACATAACCGGCTTCCGTCATTAACTGATGACAGATTCCATCACTTCTGTGTACATTTTTCATGCCATATTTTTCCGCAAAGGCATCTCCCTCATGAAAATGTCTGGTGTCATCCAGCTGGCTTGCCGGAACAAGATGATCGTAGATCAGAACAACCTTATCCGGATCCCAGAGCTTCTGAAATCCCATCTCTTCAAACTTCTCTGCAACAAATGGAATAAAAATATCGTGGATCATAACTCTGTCCACATTTACGGTCACAATGTCGCCAGGTTTTACCGCATGGCCCACATTATTTCTGATAATTTTTTCGATAACTGTTTCGCCCATCTGCTCTTCCTCCTTAGTCCAGTCCATTCAGTTTACGCATGGCTTTTACAAGTCCGCCGGCCTGTATGATGCTCATCAGATTCTCCGGCAGGGAAGCGATCGGATACTGTTTTCCATTGTAATCAACATGTTCGTTCATCACAACCGTCACAGTCTCTCCCTCTTTGATATCGTCATGGAGGTCTGGCTGCTCGATCAGCAGAAGTCCGTTGTTAATTGAGTTTCTGAAGAAAATTCTTGCAAAAGATTTCGCAATCACGCACTGAATCCCAAGTGCTTTGATAATCTCCGGTGCCTGCTCTCTGGAAGAACCGCAGCCGAAGTTTTTGCCGGCAACAATAATGTCACCCTTCTGGATCTGTCCTGCCAGCTCCGGACGAAGCGGGCTGAATCCATACTGTTTCATATCGTCAATTGTCTTGAGTGCCAGATACTCTGTCGGAATAATGATATCTGTATCAATATCATCCCCAAGTACCCAGACCTTACCTGTAAATTTTTCCATAATCTGTCCCTCACTGAATATATAAAGTGATTTTTAATAAGCTCATTTCCAATCTGGTCGAACGATCAGATTTCTGACGGAAGTGCGATCTTTCCGGCAATTGCAGATGCTGTAACCGTAGCCGCTGAACCAAGATATACTTTGGAGCTCGGATGTCCTGCACGACCCTTGAAGTTACGTGTTCCTGTACTGATCAGGACTTCATTTTCTCCAATTACACCCTGACAGCTTCCCCAGCATACACTGCAGTTCGGATTCATCACAATTGCTCCGGCTTCCATAAAGATATCGATCAGTCCCTCTTTTAATGCCTGTCTGTAGATAGTCTGGCTCGCCGGTACGACAAGGAAACGTACCTTGTCAGATACTTTCTTTCCTTTAATGATTTCCGCACCCACACGCAGATCTTCAATACGTCCGTTGTTGCAGGAACCAAGGAATGCCTCATTAATTTCAATTCCACATGCTTCTTCTGCCGGTACGACATTATCAACAAAATCCGGTTTTGCAACTACAGGACGCACTTTACTGAGGTCAAATGTATATTCTCTTACATATTTTGCATCCGGATCACTGTGGAACACTGCTTTTGGCTCACGACCATGTTCTTTCAGATATTCCATTGCTTTTTCATCTGCCTCAAAAATACCGGTCTTTGCACCGGCTTCTACTGCCATATTACAGAGAGTCATTCGGTCACTGATGCTTAACGTCTTTGCACCTTCTCCGGTAAATTCCATTACCTGATAGTTACATCCATTTGCACCTACTTCTCCGATAATAGTAAGAATCAGATCACGTGCAGTCACGCCATCCGGAAGTTTACCAGTCAGATTAAATTTCACAGATTCCGGAACAAGTACCCATGATGTTCCTGTTACCATTCCATAAAGAAAATCTGTACATCCGACACCTGTACCAAACGCACCAAGCGCACCATAAGAGCATGTATGACTGTCCGCACCAAAAATCAGCTCACCCGGACGAACATAGTTCTCGATCATAACCTGATGGCAGACACCCTTGCCTTCCCAGAAATCAATACCGTTTTCCTTTGCAAAATCTCTCATTTTTTTCTGAGATGCCGCCGTTTTCGGGCAATCAGACGGCACATTGTGGTCAACAATAAACACAAGCTTCTTTGTATCTGCAATGTGCGGATTTTTTAGTTTGTTGTTATACATATCTACTGTCAGATGCGTTGTTCCGTCATTACTCATCAGTCGATCCAGCTGAACAGTATGGATGTCACCTGGTTTAACGCTGTCTACACCAGCCGCTGCTGCGATAATTTTTTCTGCAATTGTCATTCCCATGGTTATTTCTCCTCCTTGTTCAGTGAAGCGATCAGACCGCCCTGATTCAGAATTCCCTGCATATATTCCGGGAGTTTGGTACATGTATAAGTTTTGCCGTTTGCAACTGCTGTACCATCAGACATATGAAGTTCCATCGTATCTCCGGTCTGCACATCATCCGGAAGATCCTTACAGACAATTGCCGGAAGTCCGATATTAATAGCATTTCTGAAAAAGATTCTTGCAAAAGATTTGGCAATGACAGCTTTTACACCAAGTGCCTTAAGTACACCCGGTGCCTGTTCTCTGGATGAACCACAGCCAAAGTTCTCCCCGCCTACTACAAAATCTCCCGGTTTTACTTTCTTTGCAAAATCAGGATCCAGTGATTCAAATGTATGGCCCTTCATTTCATCCAGATTCGGCAGAAGCAGATACTGGGATGCAATGATCTGATCTGTATCAAGGTCATTATGAAATTTAAAAATCGTTCCTTTTTCCATAATAGTTTTCCTCCATGTATAACTATTCATTTTTCCTATTTTATCATAAACTTTTGCAACATTAAATGCATATTTATAAAAAATCCGTATGATTTTTCAACAACAATGTCGATTTATCCCGTAATCCATTCATAAGCAATTCGTGGAGTTCCATTTGAAACATAAATAATCCCACATCTTTTGAATCCACATTTTTCAATCACATGCTGCATCACGGCATTATCTTCGTGTGTATCAATGCGCAGATGCGGCACACGTGCCTTGCAATACTCCATGATCTGTCCGAACACATTGTGTACTGTCCCATCACTGGCAACACGGTGTACTACAGCATATGCCTCATCTGACAGCCATCTGCCATTCTCAATCTCCGCATATGAAGGATCCGGTCCATCTGCAAAAACAAACACGGCATGAATCACTTCTTTACCTTCTGTTTCCTCTGTCAGGACATACAGCTCTCCCTGGCGAATATCCTCTTCCAGAAGATCCTCCGGCCGGTCACCCTCTCCCCACTGCGTATGATTTCCACTGTTTCTCATAAACCGTCTTGCCGCAGCATATATTTCATTCATTCGAGGCAGATCCTGCTGCCCCGCTTTTCTGATCGCGTATGCCATAATACTCCTCCTGCATTTATAATAAAAGTACTTCGGATTTTATATTACCTTATGCTTCAGCCATTTACGGCTGTGAAATCTCCATGTAAAAATAATGGCACGGACAGTCCAGTCTGCAAACATGCCGATCCAGACTCCCATTGGTCCGAATCCAAGGCCTCTGATAAGAAATACGCAGAGACAGAATCTGCATGCCCACATGGTACAGCAGGATGTAATCATGGAAAATCGTACATCACCGGCTGCACGAAGTCCATATCCGGGAATAAATGCCATCGTCCACACAAACGGTTTTACAATCGTGATCCACATTACCATATGGAAGCACATATCCGCACTTTGTTTCTCCATACCGCCAAGAATGGTAACCGGCTTCGTCAGTGCAAATACCACAAGACAGCTTACCAGTACTACGATTTCTGCGATTACACAAAGCTTCTTTATATAATAAACCGCTTCATCCTTTCTTCCTGCCCCAAGACACTGTCCAACAATTGTCATCAGGCCTACGCCTACACCGATTGCTGCAATTCCGTTCAGGTTTTCCAGAATGTTCGTCATTGCCTGTGCTGCGATCGCAGCAGTTCCCAGTGTAGATACGGTAGACTGGATTGCCAGTTTACCAAGCTGGAACATACTGTTTTCGACACCGGACGGAATTCCGATTCCCAGAATACGTCTGATCATAGACCAGTTCGGACGGATTTTGAAGTAATCACGCACAACAATCTCCTGTCTGTCTTTTCGAAGCTGGATCAGAACCACAACTGCACAGAATACACGTGATATCAGTGTGGAAAGTGCCGCACCTGCAACTCCCATATGGAAAACCCAGATCATAACTGCGTTTCCGACAATGTTCATTACATTTGAAATCATGGAAATAAGCATTGGCCCTCTTGTATTATCCTGTGCCCTGAAAATAGATGCTGCAGAATCATATGCCGCGATAAACGGAAATGACAGAGCTGTATAAAAGAAATATGTTTCTGATGCTCTCATGACCTCTGCATCCACAGATCCAAATATCAGCCTCAGAAGCGGTTTCTGGAATATCAGGCAGACCAGACTGACCGCCAGCGAAATAGCTGTGATAATAAACAGTACCTGTCTTGCAGATTCATTTGCTTTTTCTTTATTTCTCTGCCCTATATACTGCGCACAGACGATTGCTCCGCCTGCTGCCAGTGCAGAAAATGCCTGAATTACCAATACGTTGATCGAGTCTACCAGTGATACCGCTGAGATCGCCGCAGACCCGACATTGCTCACCATCATCGTATCCGCAGTTCCCATGATGGAATTCAGCAGCTGCTCCAACACCACCGGAATAAGCAGATTCCGGATCATACGGTTGGTAAAAATATGCTGCTGTTGATCTGATTTACTGATCATAAATGACATAACTTCCTCCTGCGACCCTGTACGAGTCAAAACAAATGAAAAAAAGGACCTGCCCTTGGTCCGTTTTTATACTCATTATAGCCGTCCAACTTCGTCTTGTAAAGCATTAATCAAAAAAAGCGACAAATACCATCATTCAGACATGTGGTACTTGTCGCTTGCTATTACTTACAATTATTTATTAGTTATTACCTGTGATTACTTATTTGTTTCTGCGATGTTTCAGGCGAAGTGCCCAGAATGCAAGTACAACATCAACAAAGGCAAATAAGAACATCAGAGCAGATCCTGCTACATTTGTTTCATCTGCTGTTTTTACTCCGTCAGACTTCTGGTTGCCGGATGCGTTGTTATCAGAACCTGTTCCGTTGTTACCTGTTCCTCCATTGTTTCCTGCATCTGTTACTGTTGGTGCAGGAGTCTCTGTTGCATCCGGATCCTCTGTCGGATCTGGTGTTTCACTTGGGTCTGGAGTCTCACTTGGGTCTGTTTCTCCAGGAACTGGAGATACCTCTGGCTGTGTTGGTTCCGGGGATACCTCTGGCTGTGTCGGTTCCGGGGATACCTCTGGCTGTGTCGGTTCCGGGGATACTTCTGGCTGTGTTGGTTCCGGAGATACTTCTGGCTGTGTCGGTACCGGAGATACTTCTGGCTGTGTTGGTTCCGGAGATACCTCTGGCTGTGTCGGTTCCGGAGATACTGCCGGTTCTGTTGGTACTGGAGATACTGCCGGTTCTGTTGGTACCGGAGATACTGCCGGTTCTGTTGGTACCG
>ERZ1026850.958-NODE-958-length-16414-cov-7.654685_pt1 | contig 16414 bp, 15 predicted proteins | sample MGYA00380155_ERZ1026850 | MGnify/ENA primary metagenome ERZ1026850 (study PRJEB33269, sample SAMEA4719791) | human gut metagenome | biome: human-associated habitat; feature: organic feature; material: feces | place: Cameroon | collected 2013-10 ... | reverse complement strand
GTGTTATAATATCCATAATAATGAGTCGTATTTCACTGCTCATCTCACAGTTGACATCTTCCTATGGCGAGAGACCTATTATTACTCCACCTTCATTTATGACATCAAAATAAAATTTTCTCTAAAATATTTTTATTTTATAATACATATCTATTAAATTAATAAAGAATGGCATCTGATTTTAAAGAACATCAGATGCCATTTTTTCTTCCCGCTACTCTTTTATTTTTGCATACACAACCTTCAACAGCTTATTGTGCGGATTCTCAATCGGGTTTAATTCAATGCTCTTAAACTTCTTTAAGAAGGTAGAAAGTTTACTGCACTGGTAATTTCGTGGGTCAAAGCCCGGAATACGTTTACTCAGATTGATTCCAAGCTCAGAAATATTAATCCAGCCATTTTCCTCTGCATTGCTCCGGATAATGGAGATTACCTCCTTTTCAATATCCGAAAGCTTCGGAAGGTTGTCATTGTCCCCGGCATCCTTTTCCGAAGATGCATTCGTATTTCTTCTTGTGGTGGCTGTGCGCTGTTTTTCCTCTGCTTCTTCCTTATTATAAAGTAAATCAAGATACTTGAAATTCTCACAGGCATTTACAAAGGACTTCGGTGTCTTCTCCTCGCCCATTCCGATTACCATCATACCGGCTTCCTTTAAACGCATGGCAAGTTTGGTAAAATCACTGTCTGACGACACCAGGCAGAAACCGCTGACTTTGCCGGAATAAAGAATATCCATGGCATCTATAATCAATGCCGAATCAGAAGCACTTTTTCCTGCAGTATAATTGCACTGCAATTCCGGCGTCAGAGCATACTCCTGCATATTTTTCATCCATGCAGATACGCTCGGATTCGAATAATCTCCATAAACCCGCTTATAAGTAGCCACCCCGTAATTGCTGACCTCATCCATAATTAGTTTCACATATTTATTGGATACATTTTCTGCATCAATCAGCACTGCTAATTTCGGTTGTTCATTCATACCATCTGCGCTCCTATTTCTTTAAGTGTCCCGTAACTACTACACGAATCAGATTGGTGGTACCGGAAATACCCAATGGAATTCCAGCTGTAATAACCGCCAAATCTCCATGCTGTACATATCCATGCTGTTCTGCGGATTCCATCGCATTATTAAACAATGCTTCTGTATCCGTCTCTTCCTGTATCATAAGTGGTGTTACACCCCAGGAAAGATTCATCTGATAATAACTCTTTTCCGATGGGGTACAGCCGATAATTGCACATTTCGGACGATATCTTGAAATCATGCGGGCAGTCTTGCCGGATTTGGTTACCGTAACAATTGCTGCCGCATTGATGTCAATGGCAGTCATGCAGGTTGCATGGGAAATGGCATCGGTTACATCCGGATTATCAATCTTCTCCAGCTGGCGGAAACGTTTCTCATAATCAATATCATTTTCTGTATATTCCGCAATCTCTGTCATGGTTTTTAATGCCTCCACCGGATATTTCCCGGCAGCAGTCTCACCAGACAGCATAATTGCACTGGTTCCATCATAAATAGCATTGGCAACATCTGTTGCTTCTGCTCTGGTCGGGCGTGGATTCTTCATCATGGAATCCAGCATCTGGGTTGCCGTAATAACAACCTTTTCTGCATGGTAAACCTTTTTTATAATTTTCTTCTGAATTGCCGGAACTTCACGAATCGGAATCTCCACTCCCATGTCTCCTCTGGCAACCATAATGCCATCTGACACTGCCAGAATCTCATCAATATTATCTACACCCTGACGGTTTTCGATTTTAGAGATAATCTTAATGTCATTGCAGCCCTGCTCTGCCATAATTTTCCGTAACTGCAGCACATCATCTGCACAGCGTACAAAAGATGCTGCAATAAAATCTACCCCCTGCTCAATTCCAAATAGAATATCGGAGCGGTCTTTCGGGCTGATATAAGGCATGGACAGATTTACATTCGGTACATTAATTCCTTTGCGGTCTGAAATCACACCACCATTTTCTACTTTACAGGTAATCTCAGTTTCTGTCACATTGGTTACCAGCATTTCAATCAGTCCATCATCAATCAGAATTCTGGTTCCGGCTTTGACATCATGTACCAGATTTTTGTAAGTAATAGAGACCCGCTCTTTATTTCCCATAATATCATTGGTGGTAAGCTTAAAGGTATCTCCCGGAAGCAGCTCTGCTCTGCCGCCCTCCAGCTGTCCAATCCGGATTTCCGGTCCACTGGTATCAAGGAGAATTCCAACCGGTCTGCCCAGTTCCTTACGCATCTTTTTTACACGATCCATGGTTACTTTATGTTCTGCCTGTGAGCCGTGGGAAAAGTTAATTCTCGCCACGTCCATTCCATTTTCCATTAACTGTTTTAATACTTCATCATCCTTTGTTGCCGGTCCTAATGTACATATAATTTTCGTCTTTCTCATATTCTGTCCTTTCCTGCTACAAGCCCTCTATCTTCTTTTATTCCTTTATACTTCTTTCGTCTTTTCCTGTTCCTCTTTGGAAGAAGTCTCATCTTCTCTGCCATGATGCTCATACCACCAGCATGCAGCAACTGCTGCCGCTGCCATAACGCCCATAAGCGCTACTACAATATCCTGTGCCATATTTTATCATCCTCCTATCACAGTTATGACCTGATATTGTACGCAAAGAAACCTATGCTCCTCTGCGCACAGGTAAATTGCTTCTAACTTGTGATAGTCAGCCCTTCGCTCCATCCTGATGATGGATATAGCCTATAATGACACTCCTGCTGTCCAAAACATCCTTTGATTTCCGTAACTCAAAGTTCCAGCCGTCTTTTGCTAGATTTTCCGGCAATACTGCTGCCAGTGATAATGCTGCTCCTTCAACATTACCGGATTTCTCCGACAGTCTGCGGTATCCTGCTGTAATCCTGCCGGTCTCACGATTTCCCAAAAGTTCTTCGGTACAGCTCTCTGATGGTCTGGATAAATGTGCTGCCTGTGTGAAATTCTGGTTCGCAGTATCTTCACATGCAAAGGAAGAATCTATGTTGATATTTTCAACATACATTCCTGAAACCGTCATAATAACAGCCACTATGAGACTTATCAGCTTTTTCTTTAAACCTGTTATCCTCATTGTATTCTCCCTGCTTACTGCGTAACTGAACTACGAGAAACACGCTTTGCGAGTTTCTCGAGTTATCGCGGTGCTCGCTTGCGACATCTACCTTATACGCCGCAGTGCGCATCCTCGCGGAGCTTTTTTTACTTTACAGGAAAGCAATTTCCTGTAAAGTAAAAAAACTGGCAGGAGTAACTCCTGCCAGTTGCTTTGCTACCCGTCTGCTTACGCTCATTATAAGCATTTCGCTATTGAAATGCAAGAAACGAATAGACAATTATTCTTTTTTTACATAATCTTTACTTATTAACTGCCGGATACGACACCAAGTTCCAAAAGCCTTCTTTTTGCCTGCTGCTGATTCTGAAACTGTATGCCTGTAATGCCAAGCTTTTCTGCCGCCTCTATGTTTTCCGGACGGTCATCTATGAATACACATTCCTGCGGCACTAAATGGTATCTGTCCAGCAATAGTTTATAAATTTCTGCTTCCGGTTTAATGCATTTCACCTGATAGGAAAAGATTGCTCCGGTAGTCTCCTTTTCAAAAGAAAGTTCTTCTGTTGCTTTTTCATAAGTGCTCTTTGGAAAATTAGATAATATATAGGTATGATATCCATTTTTCTCAAGGCTTCGTATCCACCGCACCGTATATGGATAAGTACGAATCGTATCTCCTACATGGTCATAAAAGAGCCTGATTTCTCTTTCATAATCCGGTGCTTCCTTGATGCATGCAGCAATAATCTCTTCATCCGGCTTTGCTCCCCGGTCGAATTCATTCCAGGTTGCGGAACGGACGGTAGCATCCGCTACATGTTCAAAGATTTCACCTTCAAATCCGAGCTTATGAAATACTTCTTCCCAGCAAAAGTCTACCAGTACATTTCCTACGTCAAAGATTACATTTTTTATCATCACAATCTGCCTTTATTCTTAACGATAAATGATATCATTTCTTCCCGGTCCGTTAGAAACCATGGTAATCGGATATCCAATCTGTTCTTCGATGAATTCTACATATTTACGGCAGTTTTCCGGAAGGTCTTCGTATTTCTTAATTCCACGGATATCTGTCTTCCAGCCCGGAAGTTTCTTTAATACAGGTTTTGCTTTTTCAAGCTTTGTGGTTACAGGGAAGTCTGTGGTTACTTCTCCGTCAATTTCATATCCTACGCAAACCGGAATCTCATCTAAATATCCTAAAACATCTAACACGGTAAATGCTACATCGGTAGTTCCCTGCATGCGGCAGCCGTATTTACTTGCCACGCAGTCAAACCATCCCATACGTCTTGGACGTCCTGTGGTTGCGCCGAATTCTCCGCCGTCTCCACCGCGTTTTCTTAATTCATCTGCTTCTTCGCCAAAGATTTCGCTGACGAATGCACCTGCACCAACAGCAGAAGAATATGCTTTACATACAGTAACAATTTTCTTAATCTCATATGGCGGGATTCCTGCTCCGATTGCACCATATGCAGCCAATGTAGAAGAAGATGTTACCATCGGATAAATTCCGTGATCCGGGTCTTTTAAGGTTCCAAGCTGTCCCTCTAAGAGAATGTTCTTTCCTTCTTTGATTGCCTTATCAAGATATAAAGAAACATCACAGACATACGGAGCTACCATATCACGGTACTCATGTAATGTATTTAACAGCTCTGCCTTGTCCAGTAATGGTTTGTGGTACATATGCTCTAACATAATATTTTTCATTTCACAGATACGGTCTACCTTTTCTGTTAAAGTATCTTCATCGAAAAGTTCACTTACCTGGAAACCGATTTTTGCATATTTGTCTGAATAAAATGGTGCAATACCTGACTTGGTAGAACCGAATGATTTCTTGCCAAGACGCTCCTCTTCGTACTGATCAAAAAGCACATGATATGGCATAACAATCTGTGCACGGTCAGAAACCAAAAGCTTAGGTGCCGGTACATTACGGTCTGTAATAGACTTCATCTCATTGAAAAGCTTCGGGATATCAAGTGCAACACCATTTCCGATAATACTTGTGGTATGTCCGTAGAACACTCCTGATGGAAGGGTATGTAATGCAAATTTTCCGTAATCATTTACGATAGTATGTCCTGCATTTGCACCACCCTGGAAACGGATAATAATATCTGCTTCCTTTGCAAGCATATCAGTAATCTTGCCTTTTCCTTCATCTCCCCAGTTTGCACCAACTACTGCTGTAACCATTTTTATTTCCTCCTTATAATAAGAAATATGTTCTTCTCGCTGCTCGCGTAACTATGAGAAACACGCTTTATAAGCTACTTGCGGAGCGTGTTTTACTTTACAGGAAAGCAATTTCCTGTAAAGCAAAAAAGAACCGGTGTAAAAACCAGTTCTCTGCTTCTTACTTTCTGATTATACCGAATCAGATATTATAAGTAAAGTCAATATTCCTTATACTCGATATAAGTTTTACTTATGTTGCAATAATTTCAACAATTTTTCTGCTGCCGCAGTCAACGGAACCCTGTCATCCGAAACAATGCAGAACTGTCTGGCAGGAATCTTCTTATTAAATGTAATCTGAAAGAGTTCCCCCTTATCAATTTCTTCCTGGGCAAAGTCCCTGACCACATTTGCTATGCCAAGGCTCCTTTTTGCAAACTGTATCAGCATATCGCTGGTGGCAAGTTCTATCTCCGGGTGAATCACAACGCCTTCGCCCAGCAGAAATTCCTCTACATATTTTCTGGTAGAGGTATTTCCCTCCAGGCACATAACCGGCAGATGTTCCAATTCTTTATAGCTTAATTTACCGCCCTTTAAATATTCAAATTTTCGTCCTGCCACAAAGACATCTTCTATCTCACGCACCGGAATTACATGCATATTCTTCGTTGTCTCCATAGGCGTGCTGACTACACCAAAATCGATTCTGCCGCTCTGCAGATATTTCAGTGTCTCCGGTGTCGGTGCATTGGTAACTGTAATCCTGATTTTCGGATACTGCTCATGAAACTGTTCCAGATAAGAAAGCAGATAAAACTGCAGTGTCATATCGCTGGCTCCGATACATACTTCTCCGCTGGTCAGCTCCTGCATTTCAAGGAATTTGCGTTCGCCTTCCCGGATGGTCTCATAGCCCCGCTGCACATAGCCGTAAAGCGTCTGCCCCTCTGCGGTCAGACGCACCCCTCTGGATGTCCGCATGAAAAGGGTGGTTCCCAGCTCCCGCTCCAAATTACGGATTGCCTGGGACACTGCCGGCTGTGAAACATTCAGTTCTTCTGCTGCCAATGTAATACTGTGAAGTTTTCCTACATAATAAAAAAATTTATAATATTCTAAATTCGTATTCATGAGCGAATTATACCATAATTAGATTGATTTTTACATTGTCATTTTTATTTTACCAATGTATACTAATCCCGTTTCCAAAGAATATAGTACTTTTTTCTCATATAGAGCAGAAGATTTCTGCATTTTTTTGAAAGGAGCTTATAATTATGACGAAAGATATGACAACCGGAAATTCACTGAAATTAATCCTTCTCTTCTCACTTCCTGTATTGTTCGGAAATCTGTTCCAGCAGTTCTACAGTATGGTAGATACCATCATTGTAGGGCAGTTTTTAGGAGAAGATGCCCTGGCTGCTGTAGGTGCAACCGGTTCTATTATGTTTCTGGTGCTTGGTTTTGCATCCGGACTTGCCCAGGGATTCGGTGTTATGGTATCACAGGCTTTCGGTGCAAAGGATGAAAGCCGTTTAAAGCATATTGTTGCTTTATCCTTCCTCTTAACCATAATCATTTCCGTGATTCTTACCGCATTGACTGTTACTACTTCCCGGGAACTTTTAATCTTTATGAACACACCGGATAATATTCTTGATATGGCAGACTCTTATATCCGGGTTATCTTCTGGGGTATCATTACCAGTATGATGTACAATGTTGTTTCCGGAATTTTAAGAGGTGTTGGTGACAGCAAGACTCCATTATACTTCCTGCTGTTTTCCTCCGCCCTTAATATTGTACTGGATTTATTCTGTATTGTAACTTTAAAATTAAATGTTGCAGGTGCTGCATATGCCACCGTAATCTCACAGGGTATTTCCGCTGTTCTCTGTCTTATTTATATGTACCGTAAATTCACGATTCTCCGCACCAGAAAAAGTGATTACTACATCGACCGCGTGACAACCGCCCAGATGATGGGACTTGGCATCCCGATGGCTTTGAACTACTCTCTGATAGCTGTTGGTTCCATGATTCTTCAGTCTGCAGTAAATGTATTTGGTTCCAGTGCTGTTGCAGCCTTTACTGCTGCATCCAAGGTAGAACAGATTTCCACCCAGCCAATGCCGGCTCTTGGAACCACAATGTCTACTTACTGTGGTCAGAACTTAGGTGCTGGAAAATACGAACGCATCTTCGATGGCATGAAGAAGGCCTTTGGAATCGCCCTTGGAACTGTTGCAATTGCTGCATTCATCTGCACTGTATTTGGCCGTTCCATTGTTTCCCTTTTCTTAAGCGAACCGACGGAAGCCATTTACAGTTATGCCACACAGTACTTAAATACCATCAGCTGCTTTTTCTTCTTTCTTGCTCTTATTTACCTTTATCGTACTTCTTTGCAGGGACTTGGAAAAGGTATCATGCCTATGGTCAGCGGTATCTTTGAAATGATTTGCCGTGTCGGTGTCGTATGGCTCCTTTTAAATCCATATGGATACTGGTCAGTCCGTCTGGCAAGCCCGGTAGCATGGATTGGTGCCGGTGTACCACTTATGATTTCCTATCTTGTTTGGAAGAAACGGAAAAAGAAACAGCTCCGCAGTCAGGCTGTATAAAATCCAGAACCTGCAATGCTGCAGCAGTAGAAAAGAAGCCCCATCCTCTGAATCATCAGAGAATGGAGCTTCTACTTATTTACGAGAGTAGCTCATAAAGCGTGTTTCTCGTAGTTTACTTATTACTTATTTTATATTCCAGTTTATGCAACCGGATTTCCGCACTTGGTGCAGAACTTATTTCCAGCTACAAGTGGAGCTCCACATTTGCTGCATACCGGCTGAGTCGGCTGCTGTGGCTGTACAGGCTGCTGCGGCTGTACTGGCTGGCTCTGGAACTGTCCCTGCTGCTGTGGCTGTACTGGCTGGCTCTGGAACTGTGCCTGCTGCTGTGGCTGTACTGGCTGTCCCTGGAACTGTCCCGGCTGCTGTGGCTGCATTGGCTGTCCCTGGAACTGTCCCTGCTGTGGTGGTACATTTCCATACATGTTCTGCTGTGGCATTCCCTGATATCCATTCATCATTTTCTGTCTGATTAATGGCTTCTCAGCCTGAAGTACATTGATAATAATCAACAGATCCAACACTACAATTGCCAGAATAAATAAGATATTAAATATAAATCCGGCTGTAACTTTTGCTGTACAGTAATTATCTGTTGCTTCCTTATTTACTCCGACGCAAAGTGCAATCCAGAAAATAAAGTCAACAACTGCACAGCTTCCGGATGCGATTGCAGCGATTTTGTCTTTTAATACGCTCTTTAAGCACCAGAGAACCAGCATCGCAATTGGAAGTATCAGCATCATAATGCAGATTACTTTTGGATCAGATACACTTTCGCCTTCGATTTTAATACCGATCATAGCTTTAAAAGCACTAATTTTAATATTTCCATATCCTGCACAGGATACCATGAATGATGGCACAAAGAAAAATACCATTAATAAAATAGATAACAGACGAATAATATTTTTCACATGAATGTGCTTTGTAAAATCATTTCCAGAATTCATTTCCTTCTCCTTTAGTTTCCAAACTGAGTTAAATTATCAGTTACTTCGTAAGTATAATCAACCTTCTGAGTTACAACCAGATCATTAAACATCTGTGCTCCATCTGTATAACCATCAACATTGTACCAGCCGTCATCATACTCTAAATCAGTATATCCTTCGATGTCACCATATGTATTAAAACTCTGGCTTCCATCGGATAATGCCATAATATTTGTATATTTTACCGGGAAGTATACTACAGTCGGCTCAAATGCATTTTCTGCACTGGTTACAGTTGTTGAAAATACCAGATAAAGGACGTTTGTATCACCCCATGTATCACTGTTCTTTGCAACCAGATAATAAGAACCTTCATAGCTGAATCCGGAATTTCCAATATAGGAATTGTTATTTGCAAAATATGCATCTAACACATCTGTTGCCTCATTTTTCATGGAATCCAGATTGTCTGCTGAAATATCTGCAGCGGATGTTACATAAGAATCTACTCCGGATACAATATATTCTTTTGATGTCTGTGTGAATTTGTAACCATTTGCCAATGCATTCTCTTCTGACTCATCAACTGTTAAAGTTACGGTATCACCAACATCAAGGCTGTCATAATCTTCAAAATTGAACCACAGATAACGTAAGTAATCATCATCTGAATTATTGGTCCAGTCTGGATATACATAAGGTGGTGTTCCTGAGAAGGTTACCTCGATATCTTCAAACGGATCAACTTCTTTTACTTCTTCCAGTCCTTCTACTGTAAATTCCTGTTCTTTGGAAAGAATTTTAACCCCTGCTTTTTTCTCATAATCTTCATTCCATGAAGCAGTAACGGTTACCACATCACCATTTGACAGGTCTGAATCCGGTTTCACATCAAAAGTAATACTGTCAATCAAATCCCAGTTACTACTTCCCATCAAATCTGCGAGGTCACTCCAGTCAAGGTCATCAAGAGATTTTACATTTTTAAGTTTCTTTCCCTGTGCCTTGATAACAGCTTCACTGAATCCGGTCTCGTCGAAATCAACATATGCTGTTCCAGCTGTTTCATATCCGTTATACTCTACAGAAATATAATCGTTGATATTTACTTTCTTTTTCTGATTCTTCACTACCACAAGTGCAACAATTGCAACTACTACAACTGCAATGACTGCAATAAGCAATGCCCATAACTGTTTCGTCATCTTAAATGGTTTCTTAGGCGGGCGCGCCTGCTGTGGCTGTCCCTGGAATTGTCCCTGCTGTGGTCTTCCCTGGAACTGTCCCTGCTGCGGCTGTCCCTGGAACTGTCCCTGCTGTGGTCTTCCCTGGAACTGTCCCTGCTGCGGCTGTCCCTGGAACTGTCCCTGCTGCGGCTGGCTCTGGAACTGTCCCTGCTGCGGCTGACTCTGGAACTGTCCCTGCTGCGGCTGCTCCTGTACCGGTGCTGCCTGCTCTGCCGGCTGTTCCTGTACCGGTGTTTCCTGCTCTGCCGGCTGCTCCTGTACTGGTGCTGCCTGCTCTGCCGGCTGTTCCTGTACTGGTGTTTCCTGCTCTGCCGGCTGTTCCATCTCCCCTTTTAATTTCTGGCCACAATTTGGGCAAAAATCTGCGTCATCACCCACTTGTGTGCCACAATTTCCACAAAATGCCATTTTCATTTTCCTCCTTGGTTTTACCATGATATGTTACTTGCTTTTATACATTAACAAGTTAAACTATTTCAATTCTACACAATATTTTGTGGTTGGTCAATCAATTTTGCCAAGAATTTACACTTTAAATCTTATAATTTTCTAGCACAGGCAAGTGCTAATGCTCCCGGTCCGATATGGCAGGATACATTTAAAGAAAGCGGATCCATCATAATGTCTGTAATTCCAAATTCTGCTTCCACTTCTTTGCGGAATTCCATCGCTGCACTTATATCTCCGGTGTATGCAATACAAAGCTGCATCTCGTCCTGATACTCCTTAAAGCGGGATGCATAGTCATCTTTTACTGCTTTTATCATAATGCTTTTTGCCTGCTTTACCGTTCTGGCTTTTGCAAAAGCATCCAGCTTTTCACCCTGAATCTGTAATACCGGTTTTAATTTCAACAGTGTTCCCAACGCTGCTGCTGCCGGAGTGATTCTTCCACCCTTTTTCAGATAGTAAAGGGTATCTACCATAATATAAATGCTGGACTGGAATTTTGCATCCTCTAAAATATCTTTAATCTCTTTTCCGCTCTTGCCACTCTCTGCCAGTTTGATTGCATCAAATACGGACTGTTTCTGTGTTACGGAAATTCTCTGATTATTTACTACAAATACTTTTCCTTCATATTCATCATCCATGGATAATGCTGTTGCAGTCTCACAGGAACTGCTCAATCCACTGGATAATGGAATGTATACTATTTCATCATATTCTTTTAAAAGCTCATCCCAACGGTCTGTAAGGTCTCCTACTGCCGGCATGGATGTTGAAATCTCAGCTCCATCTGTCAGATGTTCATAAAATGTATCCTGTGTCAGATTGATATCCTCAAACAGTGTTTCACCATTTATAAAAAAAGGCATTGGTAATACGCTAATCCCTAACTGCTGCGCTTCTGCCTGACGAATTCCACTGGAACTGTCTGTAAGAATAACTACCTTTCCCATTTTTCTTCCTCCTTGCTGTTCAGACTTCATGTTACACAACGGAATAATTGTAACATATTTTGCAAATCAAAACAACTGCCCCGAAAAAACTAACATCAGAACTAACAGCAGAAAAAACTGCATAGCAAAACTCCTGGCTGCATTATCCGCAGTCAGGAGCTCTCTATTCTTACTTTTCAGTAATATATTTTATTTTCTTATTACATCATTCCCATACCTGGGTTTCCTGCCGGCATTGCAGGAGCATCTTCTTTGATATTTGCTACAACAGATTCCGTTGTAAGTAATGTAGATGCTACAGATGTTGCATTCTGCAGAGCACTTCTTGTAACCTTAACCGGGTCAAGGATACCAGCTTCTACCATATCTACATATTCTTCTGTTGCTGCATTAAATCCGATACCAGGAGCGGACTCTTTTACTTTATTAATAATAACTGCGCCTTCGAGACCTGCATTTGCGGAAATGTAATACAATGGAGCTTCCAGTGCTTTTAAGATAACCTTTGCACCGGTCTTCTCATCACCTTCCAATGTCTCAGCCAGCTTTGCAACCTCTTTGGATGCATGGATGTATGCAGAACCGCCACCTGCGATGATTCCTTCTTCGACTGCTGCTCTTGTTGCATTCAAAGCATCTTCCATACGAAGCTTTGCTTCTTTCATTTCTGTCTCTGTTGCAGCACCAACACGGATAACTGCTACGCCACCTGCCAGTTTTGCAAGTCTTTCCTGTAATTTTTCCTTATCAAATTCAGATGTTGTCTCTTCAAGCTGTGCACGAATCTGGCCGATTCTTGCCTGAATTTCTTCTTTATTTCCTTCACCATCAACGATAACGGTGTTCTCTTTCTTAACCTTGACAGATTTTGCACGACCAAGCTGTGCCATTGTAGCATCTTTTAATTCCAGACCAACTTCTTCTGAAATTACCTGACCACCGGTAAGGATTGCGATATCTTTTAACATTTCTTTTCTTCTGTCACCATATCCAGGAGCTTTTACTGCTACTACATTAAATGTTCCACGCAGTTTATTTACAATCAATGTGGTTAAAGCTTCGCCCTCGATATCCTCAGCAATGATAAGAAGTCTGGAACCGGACTGTACAATCTGCTCTAACAGTGGAAGGATTTCCTGAATGTTGCTGATTTTCTTATCAGTAATTAAGATGTACGGCTCATCTAAAACTGCTTCCATCTTATCCATATCTGTGCACATATATGCGGAAATGTATCCACGGTCAAACTGCATACCTTCTACCAGATCAAGCTCTGTCTGCATGGTCTTGCTCTCTTCAATGGTAATAACGCCATCATTGGAAACTTTTTCCATTGCATCTGCTACCATGTTACCAACGCTCTCATCTCCGGCAGAAATAGATGCAACTTTTGCAATCTGGTCTTTTCCGGTTACTTTGGAAGACATTGCTGCGATTGTTTCAACTGCTTTTTCCGTTGCTTTCTTCATACCACGTCTTAAAACGATTGGGTTTGCACCAGCCTCTAAGTTCTTCATTCCTTCCTGAATCATTGCCTGAGCAAGAACAGTTGCTGTTGTAGTACCATCACCGGCAACATCATTTGTCTTGGTTGCTACTTCTTTTACAAGCTGTGCGCCCATATTTTCAAATGCATCTTCCAATTCGATTTCTTTTGCAATGGTAACACCATCGTTTGTGATTAATGGAGCACCGTATGATTTATCCAGTACAACGTTTCTTCCTTTTGGTCCGATTGTTACTCTGACTGTATTTGCCAGTTTATCAACTCCAGCCTCTAATGCTGTTCTGGCTTCTGTTCCATATTTGATTTCCTTTGCCATAATCTTTCTTACCTCTTTCTTCTATTTTCCTATTTTATTATTTGTTTTATTTACCAATTATCAATTCGATTATTCTACTACTGCAAGAATATCATTCTGCTTTACGATGATATATTCTTCGCCATCCAGTTTTACTTCTGTTCCGGCATATTTAGAATAAATAACCTTCTGACCTTCTTTTACCTGCATGGTAACTTCTTTGCCATCTACCACTCCGCCAGGACCAACTGCGATTACTTCTGCTTCCTGTGGTTTCTCCTGTGCAGCACTTGCTAAGATAATTCCGGATTTGGTTTTTTCCTCTGCTTTTAACTGTTTTAATACAACTCTGTCTGATAATGGTACTAATTTCATGATTCATTGCCTCCTTGATTCGGTCTCTTTGTTTTCTTTCTTTTTTATTAGCACTCCTTCAAATCGAGTGCTAACCGATAGTCATATAATAGTTTCTGCGTCTCTTTTTCGCAAGCCTGACCATTTTTTATTTTTCTCTTGTTTTCTGATGTTTGCTATTAATATCTCGTTTTTTCTCTCGTTTTCTCACTTTCTGCAATTTGTAACGATTTAATACTTTTTTTAGATTTGTTTATGAAATCAGTCCAAAATGCTCCAATCCCTTATAAATGCCGTCTTCGTGCAATGGTGCTGTGATATAATCCGCTGCTTCTTTTGCTGCTTTGGTGCCATTTCCCATGGCAATTCCATGCTGCACATGCTTTAACATTTCCACATCATTGATACTGTCTCCAAATGCATAGGTATCTTCTTTCTCAATGCCAAGAAGCTCACAGGTTTTTTCGATGCCGGACGCCTTGGAAAATCCTTTTGGAACAAACTCTGCACATGCCGCATCATGCACCAGCGGTGTGAAATTCTCTTCCAGCTGGGAAAGTACCTTAAGATAAGTATCATCCGGTGTGGAGCAGGAAAACTTACTGATTTCCATAATTGCTTCATTTCCCGTTACCGGCAGCAAATCCTCTCCCAATGTCTCTTTTAATTTCAATCCATAAGGGTCTTCTTCAAATTCTTCCAGATCCATATACAAATTCCGGCTTCCCTCATATACCGTAGGAATTCCATACTCTTTTAATATATGTATGGTATCCTCTATCAATTCCTGTTCTAATTTTTTATAAAAAAGTGTTTTTCCATCCATCTCTATCCAGGTACCGCAGCCTGCCACGATTCCGTCGAATCCCAGTGCCAGCAGTCTTTCATCCTGAATAAATGCTCTGGTTCTTCCGCTGCAGAGATATGCCAGATGTCCATTCTCCCGCAGCTTCCGGATTGCTTCCTTTGTGCTCTCCGGTATCACAAAATGTTCGTCCCACAATGTTCCGTCAATATCAAAAAATACTGCTTTCCTGCTCATTCTCTTTATGTCCTTTCGCTGTTTCTTCCTTATGTTTTGTTATTTTCCCGATAGTTCGCCTTTTAATCTATCATTCTATATCTCTATAATAAAGTTTTCCACATGCCGCCCTTATCCGGTCCTACACGTTCTATCACTTTATGTGCTTTCATTTCAGCTAAATATCTTGCAATTGTTCGATCCGTCACATCTAATGAAATACGCATCTCATCAATCGATATCCATGGATTATCAGAAATCATTTTCACAATATCCAATGCCCTGATTACCTTTTTTCTCGAATATTCCGGTAATAATTCCCTGATTTTTTTCTCTTGAATTTTTGCAACATCTTCTACGACATTTTCTGTGACATTTTCTGTGACATTTTCTATGACATTTTCTGGTTTTTCCATCTTCATCACAAGTGTCACCTGATCTAAGCTTGTGTTTTCTATTAATTCCGGTTTTATCCAACCGGCTTTTTCCCAAGCATCAAGAATTGCAGGAAATCCAGAGCCGGCATTATCTCCAAATCCAACCAGTCTAAGCATTGTCTGCATATGTGGATTTCTCGACTTAGAATTACCACCACGATAAATATCCTCTAATGGTAATTTTAATATTCCGGGATTTGTAAACTCAAACGAATCGGAACTCTTAATTACCTTTAAAACTCCGGCATCCGCCAGGTAATCCGCATGAATAATCATATTAACAAATCCCTCCCGAACCGCCTTATGCACCGGTGTATCATCTATACGTTGCACACCGCTTTCCAGTTTAAAAGGCTTCTTTAAATCCTCTGTAAGTTTTGGTGTTACCTTTGTAAAAAAATTAAATAAATTGTTTTCCCATGTTCCATCATAAGTAATTCTATCATTCCAACGAATATCTGCTGTTACCTGACTTTCATTACGATAATCCATAAATACATTGTCAAAGCGTTCGCATATTGCCGCCCCCGTTCCAAACATCAGAAGTCCAGCAAGCGTAAGTCCCTCTACACCAGTTCTTCTGTCCCTTCTGTAACCGCCTATTTTTTCAACAAATGATTTATCATCCAGTGAATTCCATACATGATCCTCATTTCTGATTTCAAAAATCTGTCGATACTTTCTTAATGTATCCTTATCAATATCATCCATCGAGTAATATTCTATAATCATATTATCATTGCCCTCTGGATTTTGGTCTCTTATCATACCTCGAATCTCATGCTCTGTTGCATGATAATCCCCTTCATGATTTCTCTTATACGTTCCCTTATATGGGTTTTCCCCCACATATACCGGACGCATATTATAACCTGCCCTTGGCACATGAATAACAATCAGACTAATCCCCTCATCTTCAACAACTTCTACGTCTTCATCCTTTAATAAATTTACATTTACCTTATTACTATTTATCGTATTCCAAAAATCTTCTTTTTGTCTTAATGGGTTTTCTATCCCCTGTATCCAAAATCTTTCTTCCGGTATTACCTTTGTTTTATCTTCTTTTACCCCTAAAATAATATAACCACCTTTAGTATTAGCAAAAGCAGAATATGACTCATATGCAGTCCTTGGCACACTATTTTCTGCCTTTTTACATTCTATATCAACTTTTTCGCCCAAATAAATTAATTGCTTTAGCTCCTGCATATTCATTCCTATCACCTTCTTCCCACACCAGTTCTTTTCATCATAGCATACCCAAAGTATTTTTTACAATGT
>ERZ1026850.950-NODE-950-length-16550-cov-4.685784_pt1 | contig 16550 bp, 19 predicted proteins | sample MGYA00380155_ERZ1026850 | MGnify/ENA primary metagenome ERZ1026850 (study PRJEB33269, sample SAMEA4719791) | human gut metagenome | biome: human-associated habitat; feature: organic feature; material: feces | place: Cameroon | collected 2013-10 ... | reverse complement strand
GTTCCCCTCTATGCCGCATTTTGTATCTGAAATCAAAGGGGGTTCCTTATCTGCCGTTCTTCACAAAGGCTTGTTTTGGTACTATTTGCCTGTGAAAGGGCTGCCCATGTGAACTCATCGGCTGTCCGGCTGCGGGATGAGGATGCCAAGCATGACCCTGACGAAGTAAAGGAAACGGGTTGACAAAGCACAAATAGGAAGCTATAATATAGGCATTGTATGGAAGTGTTATTGGGGTAGGGGTTCTATATCCATTCCCTTTAATTTATCATCAAGTCATATCTATTCAAGAACAGACGCTTTATGAAAGTGCCTGTTCTTTTTTTATATATAAAACAAAAATGAAGAAAGGAAAAATTTAACATGAAAACGACTGAAAAAGACAACTATGAATTCTACGCTGGAAAAAACAATGAGGACGCATTCTTCAAGGAGATTGCGGAGATGGAAGCCAATTCCGTATGGATCACAGATGTTGACAGCAAGCGCATCCGTGTGTATGGAATTGACGATTCCCCGCTGTTCGTGTATGAGCCTGAACCCGATTCCCCTGTGATCTCTATTTCAAAGGTAGAGGACATGGGACATGATCGGGAACTGATCGAGGACACGGTAGCGAACACCGGCATCATGATTTGGTCTAGCTCCTCTTGCAATGGCCTGTTGCGTGATACCGCAATGTCCGGCCTGCTGGACACCGCAAAGCTGAGTGGGTCCGCTCTTGGCGCACTGCTGAAAAAGGATGATAACTGCCTGGACTTTGCGAAGGTCATGAATCTCGTAATGCCCGTGGCTCGGAGCAACACGCTTGTTCTCATCCGCTGCGGCAAAATCTCCGCCCTGCACTCCGGCGCAGACGGCGGATATGAGGTGATGCCTATCTCCGATCTTCTGGAGATCGTGAAAGAGGTCATCAACAACCGATTTGGTGGTGCTGAGTTCGTAGAAGGGTACAACTCTCATGGTTTCACCCGTGCTTATTGGACCCTGCCCACGGTCAAGCAGCAACTCATGAAGACGTATGAAAAGATTATCCACAATAGCAACGGCAAGATTTGCCCCAACCTTGTTCCTGCAATCCGCTTTATGAGCAGTGACACAGCGAACTCCAGCGCCATTCTCGACCCCGTGTTCCTGGACACCAATACCAATGTTGCAGTCAAGTATGTTGACGGCGCAAAGGTCCGGCACACTCGGAAGGGTACTGGCGGAGCGGATCCTATGGAGATGTTCCGGGAACAGGCAAACAATATCTTTGCGAAGTTCAATGAGACTACCGAAGTTATTGCAAAGCTGTCTCAGATCGAGATCCAGAATCCTGCAAACGCAGTTGTTTCCCTGTGCAAGAAGTATTACATCGGGAAGAAGTACGGCGATGCGGCGAGAGCTGAGGCTGAGATGTTCTGTGGTGGCGGGTCTTTGACCGCTCACGATGTCTACCTCTGCCTGCATGAAGCTCTGGCTGAAGCCGAACGCTGCAACGCCTCTCAGCAGACGATTTCCCAGATTTCGGAAGCGATTGCGAGAGTGCTGCACGCAGACTGGCACGAACATGATGTTGGCGGAACCGTTGCTTGGTAAGTCAAAAAAAGAAATGAGGGAGCATACACGCAGTATGCTCCCCAATTATTTATTGGAAGGAAGTTTTTGCTATGATGAAACATGTTGAAAAATTTGAGTGTAATCTGCCTTTGGAGATTCCAAAGTATTATGACTCCTCGCTCGTTTCTGAACTGAAGTGCGTTGTCAATACTGTGTACGCACGAACCAGAAAGCTGAATGCTGCCTGGGCTTTCGTCCAGATGGACGCATCCAGCGACGGGGGCATGAACTTCGGTACATTCCATGCTTTGGCGGCAAAGGTGTTTCATCTTTACCTTGAGCAGAACGCAAGCGCCGTATTTGATGCCATGTCACCCCGTAAGGTAGCGGATTTGGTTGAAGCCTTCGACACCGGCGAGAACTTCCCGGATCTGATCGACTGGAGCGATACCGTAGACACCTTCTACGATACTGCGTTCGTTTCGACAGAGGACTGGGAACTGCTTCGTCACTTCGGAATCGGCGGCTCTGATACAGGAACGATCATGGGTCTCAGTCACTTCAATTCTTTGGAGGGACTGTGGCATGATAAGCTGGGAACTCCCAAAAGAATGGACCTGGATGACGGGAAGGATGCTATTTTTGATCGTGGCCATTTTATGGAATCTAAGGTGATCCAGGCTTTTTGCGATGCAAAAAATGCCAAGGTGATCCCGGAGACCAGAATGTTCCGTAGCCGAAAGCATCCCAACGCCACCGCCAACCTGGATGCCATTGTACAGCTGGAAGATGGCTCGTTCGCAATTTTCGAAGCGAAGACCACCGTAGATGCGTACAACACCACATCCAACTGGTATGGCAGCAATGTTCCAAGCTACTATGTGACGCAGACGCATCATTACATGGAGGTAATGGACAGCCCTCTCCTGAAGAAATGCTTCATTGGGTGCATTCCCACTACTGACTATGAGCTGAACGGCATTTATGTCGGAAGCGTTGCCGGACAGAAGTTCTTCTTGCATGAGATCGAGTATGACGCTGTTTATGCTGGAGAGATCATGCAGGAGGAAGAAACATTCTGGAGCGAGAACATCGTCAAGCGTCGCTGCCCGCCTCCGTCTCACATTGGGAGTTTGGACAACAAGGTTGTCTTGGAGTACCACAAGACTCCACTGACGGAAAAGAATGTCCCGGAGGTAACACTCTCGTATGAGGACGCACAGACCGTCTTGGACAGTCTGGTATCCCTGGAGGATGCCTACACCACGGCAAGCAATAAACTTGAAAAAATCAAGGAATCTCGTGACGCAATGCGTACTGAGGTTCGTAAGCTTGCAATGGGTGCAACGAAAGTTGCCTTCGAGTCCAAGGACAAGAGAAAACGGGTATTCATTACGGATTGTCCCACAAAAGGCAGCGCACGGGTGGACAGCAAGAAGCTCGCTGAGTTTTTCCCGGAGGTCTACCAGAAGGTAGTCACCCAGGGAACGCCGACGTTGAGATTCAAGCTGACCTACACGGAGAACACAGATCCCGCTCAATAAAAAAGAAAGAAAAAAAGAAAGGAGTCAAATTTATGACTTTCTGTAGATTTGACTCGCTAAAAGCACACCTTCAGTTTCTGGAGGTGTGCAGAAAGTGAATGAGTCATTAGAAACCATAACCGGCAAATTTGTCAGAGACATTTTTCACCGAGATGATCGCTCATTCTGCGTTTACGAATGCAGGACAGATGATGGCAAAAGTGTGAAGTGTGTTGGTGCAAACCTCGCTTATGCCCCCGGTGTTCCCGTTATTATATACGGGACTTGGACACGGGATAAGAGAGGCGAGCGTCAATTCACCACTGAGTTCTACGAATTTGGGGAGATATCCAACAAGCAAGAAACCTATGCGTTTCTGACTTCTCTACATGGAATTGGGCCAAAGCTGGCAAAAGTCATCTATAGCCGGTTCGGAACCTCGACCTTCAAGGTTTTGGATACAACGCCTGAGCGGCTGATGGAAGTCTCCGGCATTGGGAAGAATTCTTATGTGAAGATCGTAGAGTCTCTGAAAAAGAGCAAGAACACCAGGGAGCTTGTGAAGTTATTTACTCGCTTCCGTGTTCCTACTTCTTCCGCACTTACTGCCAATCTTCTGAAGCAGTATGGTGACACGGCAACGGATGTTATCCTTGCCAATCCGTATGCTCCAATTTTTGTTGACGGCTATACCTTTGAAAAAGCGGATGCGATAGCAAAGGCGTTAGGGCTGCCCGCAGATAATCCTGAACGGCTGAAGGCAGGCATCGTCAAGATCCTGTCGGATGCCTCTTCCCGTGGTCATGTTTGCCTTCCTTACCAGATCCTCTTCCAGCAGATGAAGCGTATGCTTGATTGCAGCGAAGATAAGTGCCAGGGGGCCTTCAAGGACGGATTCAAGGAAAAGATGTTCCGCTTCATCAACGGCTGCGTGTACACCAATTTCCGGGCAGACACCGAAAACAAACTTGGAGAAGATATGGCACGGCTCGTCAAGGCCAATGTTATCAGCATCCGGGATGAAAATGCCATCGACAAATTCCTCAGAAAGTATGAGAAGGAGAACTTCGCACTTGCTGAGAGTCAGAGAGAGGCTGTCAAAAAAGCGTTTGAGAATAATCTATCTGTTATCACAGGCGGACCAGGAACTGGCAAAACGACTGTTACGAAGGCACTGCTGTATGTAAACGATAAGATCTATGGTCAATCCGCAAACCCTGTTTTGCTTGCCCCTACCGGCAAAGCAGCCAGGAGAATGGAGGAGGCCACTGGATTTCATGCGTGTACCATACACAGTGCGGTAAACTGGCGTGGCGACAACGCTGAGATGGATGAAGACACAGAGCTGGAAGGCAATCTGTTTATCGTGGATGAGGCATCCATGATGGATCAGAGAATAGCCCAGGTACTGATGTCCAAGATCCCAAGCGGCGCACGGGTGGTTTTCGTAGGAGACTGCGACCAGCTTCCGTCTGTAGGTTGCGGCAATGTCCTGGGTGACATGATCCACTCCGGAAAAATTCCGACCACCAGACTGTCCGTGATCTATCGGCAGGCTGGCGATAACCCGATTGTAGCAAACGCTCAAAAAATCAACAATGGAGATGACCAGCTTTATTACTCAGATGCGTTCCAGTTCTATGACATTCAAAATGAAGAAGATATTTTTCATGCTGCATGTCAGGCTTATTTGGATGCGGTGCAACAGGTAGGGGAGGCCAATGTGGTTCTCCTGAACCCTCAGAGAAACAACACATCTGTCAGTGTTGAACGCTTCAATAACGAACTACAGTGCATTCTGAACCCTGCAAGGCCAGGGGAGAAGGAACTTGTCTTTAACAAGATAAAATTCCGTCGTAGAGATAAGGTCATGGAATTAAAGAACAACCCGGATGGTGCAAAAAACGGCGATGTGGGCTATATTCGAGATATCCGTGTGATTAAGGACGAGGACGAAACCAAGTATGTGGCGGTCATTGAGTTCGATGGAGTGAACTACGAATACTCAGTCGAGGATATGCGCCATGTCACACTTGCGTATTGTACGACTGTTCATAAAGCGCAGGGTGCCGAATACGACACAGTGATCCAGGTCGTAAGCCAGGAACACCGTGCAATGCTTAAACGAAACCTGATTTATACCGGTGTCACACGAGCAAAACAGCGTGTGATCCTGATTGGTCAGCACCAAGCACTGAGCGCAGCCATTCGCAACAACTCCCAGGAGAAACGGTTTACGAACCTTGCCGGTTACTTAAATTCAAAAATCACTTAATTCAAAAATATAAAAATGTAATGAAAGAAAGGAAAAAGTGAAATGAAGAGCATTGTTTCTTACCCTGAACGTGGCGAAGGAGGACGCAACACCTACCGAGGGAACTGCTCCCCGAAGCTGATTTTGGATTTGCACGATCAGTTCAAGTTCAACTCCATCAGTGACTATATGTGCGGGAGCGGGACTACCGAGGATGCGGCCCGTCAGCTCGGTATAGAATCTCACTGCTACGATCTTAACCGAGGGTACGACCTGTTGACGATGGATATTCCAGAACGGAATAATTTCATCTTCTGGCATCCACCTTATGCAGATATGATTACTTACGCAGGAGAGCAGTACGATGCAATAGCCGTAAAGGAAAAGTATGGTATTGATCCGCTAAAGAGCGATCTGTCTCAGATCAAAGACTGGGATGAGTTCGTCAAGGCAATGAACTATTGCATGATGAAGCAGTTTGCAAGCCTCGAAAAAGGTGGGCGAATTGCGGTTCTCATGGGGGACATGAAGCGCAAGGGAAAGCTGTATTCTATGCTTGTAGATATCGTTAAGCCCGGTACGCTGGAGCAAATCGTTATCAAAGCGCAGCACAATTGCGTTTCGGATCACCGAAATTACTCCGGGAGATTCATTCCCATTGTTCATGAGTATATGATGATTTGTCGTAAAGACAGAGACATCATTGTTCCTGTTATCTGTTCCAGACATGACACTACCGACATCCGTGACCTGTACTCCGCTACATGGAAAGATGTCATCCTGTCTGTTATGAAGGAAACAGGTGGAAGGGCCTCGCTTGATGAGTTGTATGACCAGCTCAAAGGGCATAGAAAGGCAGCGAAGAATCCTAACTGGCAGGCAAAAGTCCGCCAAACCCTCCAGCGTTACCCTCAGTTCTTTGAACACAGAGAGCGTGGAGTGTGGGCGGTTGCTGCGTAACTGTCTCGGATAATCTCATAAAAACAAAAAACAATATTGACAAAAGAAAGGAAAATTTTTATGAAAAACCAGCCTAAATTGAATGAGATCCAGCACGGAGATTCCATCCAGGGTGTCTACGAAATTCTTGCATCGCACATCGAGAAGGGACCGAAGTCCGGCAACCCGTATCTCGTTGGTGTTCTGAAGGATGACAGCGCAGAGATTCCGTTCCATGTTTTGCCTTCCAAGGGCCAGACCGTGCAGATGGAGTTCTCCTCCAGCATGGTGAAGATTCGTGCTGCTGTTGGCACGAGCAATGGAACCCTCCAACTGCGTGTTGCGAAAATCCGTCCTGTTACGGATGAGGAACTTCACGCAGGGAATGCTGCCCAGCCTGAGAAAGCTGCCTTGCCTGAAACCAAGGCTCCAACGGAGTCCGTAATGACTCAGGAAGCGCAGGACCAGCTCTCTGCCAGCCCTTCCGAAGAGTTCAGCATCAATTTTGACCAGTATATCAAGGATTCTGAAAATATTGTCAATCTTATCGAAGATGAGAATTACAGAGCGATTGTGAAGAAGATGTTCGATTACCACCGTATTAGCTTTTCGAAGATTGCGGCTGCAAAGAAGATGCACCATGCTTTCCCTCACGGACTGCTGATGCACACCATGAATATGCTTTCCATGGCACAGAAGCTATGCGAGGTCTACGGAAATGTCGGGATCAACAAATCCCTTCTGTATGCGGGCGTTATTTGCCATGACCTCCTGAAAGACATGGAGTACACTCAGAATGAGGATGGCACGCTGAAGGATGTCGGATATGAAGGAAGTCTGCTGGGACATCTGTATATGGCAGCCGCAGAAGTCCGCTTCATTTGCTATGAACTGGAGATCTTTCCCCTATACGGTATTCAGCTGGAGCATCTGCTTATCTCCCACCATGGCAAGCCGGAGTGGGGAGCTGTAAAGACTCCAATGTGTGTGGAAGCTGAGATTCTGTTTCAGCTGGACTATCTGGATTCTCGAATCGAGATGTATCGTGAAGCCTACGAAACCATGACTCCCGGCAGCATGTCTGATGACAAGGTAATGGGTTTGGGGCATAAGGTATATCGTGTGATGTAAGAGCAATGAAATGGTGGCAGAGAATTCTGCCACCATGGTCAAATACAGGTTGACAAAACACGGATTGAACGCTATAATATGCGTATCGTATGGAAGTTGTTTTGTGGTAGGGGAATACTCTATCTATATTTTTAATTAACAAGTTCCGTTCATGAAGCAGCCTGATTTGACTTTTGTCTTACGGGGCTGCTTTTTTGTTTTCAAAGAAAAAATAAAAAAGAAATTGAAAGGAAGTTATTTATGTACAATAAAATTGGCCTGCAAGGTCGCCTGGTCTCCGATCCTCGATGGAAGCGGGTGATCCAGGATGGCGAACCGACCGAAATCGTCGAATTCCTTCTGAGCGTCGAACGGGATGAACCTGTTGACTCTTGGGGTTTTCGCAAGGCTGACTGCTTTAAGGTAATCGTAACCGGTACTCGTGCGGAATTTGTCGCAGATAATGTTCGTAAGGGAATGTATGTCGTTGTAGATGGACGTGCCAGGACAAATAAGGTCAAGGGCGCATACACAACGGAGATTCATGCCAACAACATTTACTTCGGACAAGCACCGCAGAAGACATCCGGTGAAGTCCATGAAGCAGATGTATGAGTACAAGAGGAAAGGATCAGTACAAAGAAGAAGCACAACTTGGAGCAATTCGTCCCTATTCGAAAGCTCCAGTGCGTATAAACAAAGGAAATTTTTCAAAAAAGAAAGGAAGCAAAACAATGAGAAATTATCAGAATGGAAACAATCAGGGTTACAACGGTCGCAATCAGGGAGGTTATGGCGGCAACCAGAACCAGGGCAACGGTGGTTATAACAACAACCAGGCCCAGGGCAATGGTGGCTATCCGAACAACCAGGGTCGTGGCAGTAACCAGGGAGGTTATGGCGGCAACCAGAATCAGGGCAACGGTGGCTATAATGCTAACCGGGGTCAGGGTAATGGTGGCTATCCGAACAACCAGGGCGGCTATGGTGGCAACCAGAACCGTGGTAACAACCAGGGCAACAACAATGCGCCTCGCCCGACTCGGAATAACATCTACTTCAATGAAGAAGGTGCGCAGTTCGGAACTGTCGAGGGCTTCGTTAACGATGTCACCGTCCGTGAAGTAACGCTCAAGTCTGGAGAGAAGCGGATGGTTGCCGAGGTGAAGCTGTCCATCGTACTGACGGACTATCACCGGCAGAATCTGAGCAAGGCTCTGGGTGGTGAAGTTCCTGTCAGACAGAATGGCTACACGATCATTCGTGTTGCGTACTGGGGGCGTACCGCTGAGTTTATGCAGAACCATGCTCCTCAGCACGGTCAGCGTGCCTTTGCGACTGTGTACAACTTCACGTTGTCTCAGTTCCCGGGTCAGGACGGATCTGCTCGCACGAGTCTGTCTGCTGTCGGCGTTGATTCCCTGCGTGCGATTTCCGCTGCTCGTGAGAACGGCGAATCTGCGCTGGACTACGAGGCACGGAGATTCGGCAATGGCGGCAACCAGGGTGGCTATCAGAACCAGGGGAACGGCGGTTACAATAATAACCAGGGCCAGGGCAACAACGGGTACAATAACCCCAGCCATGGCAACCAGGGTAATGGCGGCTATAACAGCCGGGGCCAGAACCAGAGCAATGCTCCCCAGAGTAACTCCTACGATGAGTTTGGTGACTTTGCATCTTCCTACGAAGAACTGGACGATGACAGCCAGCTGCCCTTCTAATCCATTCTAAAGTCATGAAAAGCACGGCGATACAGTTTTGTATCGTCGTGTTTTCATCCGTAAAAGAATAAAAAAAGAAAACAATAGGAAAAATTAAACAAAAATGTATTAAAAAGGAGAATTTTCCATGAGTATTCTTGTTGTTGTTATCGCTACTGTAGTCGGTATTCTTACCCTTGCATATGTAGGGCTGGCTATTCGGGTGTCCTCTGCGGATATGATAGTTGACTATGGCGACGACATGTTTACCCTGCTTGATAACCCGACAGAGACTATTTTTACGATGCGAAAAAATGAGCAGATTCAGGAAAAATCCATGAAAAGAAACTACACCCTTTGCAGGGCTTCTACAGCAAAAAAGGAGGTTGCACGAGCATGATAGATAAAAAAAACGAGGTCAATGAGATTCGCATTTTGGTTCTGGAGCCGGGAAAAGCCCCAGAGGTTCGGTCCATCCCGAACACATTGGAATGCGCACAGGAGATTGTGGGCGGTCTTATTCAGATTGTATCCTACGATTCCAGGTATCGCAGCGCTTTCAAAAATGCGGAGAATGCCAACAGTATTGTGGTTGTATGCAACGAGGAAGGGAAGCTGCAACAGCTGCCTATGAACCGTGTGTTGCTTTACGGGAATACAATTCTCGATGTTTATCAAGGAACAATTTTCATCTGTGGCGTAGCTCATGGCGACTTTGTATCGCTAACTGACGACCAGGTGAAGGTGCTGGAACATGTATACCATGAGCCGGATCAGTTCTTGAGAACACCGTATGGCGTTATCTGGGTCAATGACCGTCGTTGAAATTTAACAAAACGGACTCCTGTATGCAAATGCAGGGGTCCATTTTGGAAAACTGCCATGTAAACGCCCTTGACAATATGTGATAAAACGCATAAAATAATATAAAGACAGAGGTGTGGCGATCTAATGAACTACACGGTGGAATACTATGAAAAAGAAGGCATCCGGCCCGCAGAAGAATTTATACTGCGGCAGGATAAAAAGATGCAGGCGAAGATATTCTTAGTCCTGGAATTTCTTGAAGAACGAGGTCCAGCGTTAAGAGAACCTTTTTCCAAAGCCTTGGGCGATGGGATATTTGAGGTGCGAGCCAAACAGGGTTCGGACATCAGCAGAGTTCTCTACTTTTTTGTGGTTGGTAAGAAAATTATCCTAACCAACGGATTTGTCAAGAAGACGCAGAAGACCCCACAGCAGGAAATTGACAGAGCGAAGCGCTATCGCTTAGACTATCAGAGCCGAGAGGAGGAGTAGACATGGGAAAGAATTTTCGGGAAACCCTGAACGAGCAGTTGAATGATCCTCAGTTCCGAGCCGAATGGGATGCCATGGAGCCGGAACGTCAGATCATGCGTGCAATGCTGGATGGTCGTGAAGCCAAGGCGATGACGCAGAAAGATCTGGCGGAAGCCACGGGAATCACTCAGGCTGATATCAGTCGTTTGGAAAACGGTACTGCAAATCCTTCTTTGCGGACACTGAAACGGTTGGCTGACGGAATGGGAATGAAATTGAGGATTGAGTTCGTACCGAACGCAACTTCGATGACCCGATAAAAAAGAAATGGACTCCTGTATGCAAATACAGGGGTCCATTAACATTAAAAGGAGAAAAAATGAAGAATACAAAGGTTATTACTCATCCTCAAAAAACAACGGAAGACATTCCGCATATTGATGAGGCAGAGAAAAAAGAAGAAACGCCAAAGCAAAAAAAGCCTGCCGGTAAAAAATCAGAACCCGTTTTTGATCCGCAAAAAGCATTTCTCGATGCTTTCAGAAAACTGACATACCGGCATCGAGCTTGGGACGCTTGGCATGACTTTATCATCATGTTCGCTTGCGCACTTTCCAATGCGGTAGATAAGGAGCATTATAATGGGCGTGAAGCGTTATATTTGGAAACAATCCCAAAATACAACAAACAGGAGCAGGAGTTGTTTCCCGAATTGTTGGCTCAGACAGTTTTAGCGTTAGAGAAAAATCCAGAGCAAGATTTTCTAGGCAGCATTTTCATGTCCTTAAATCTGGGTAACGAATTTAATGGTCAATTCTTCACACCTTACCATGTGTGTGAGCTGATGGCTGAAATGACTATGGATGGCACGGTTCAAACAGTTGAGCAGAACGGTTATATTTCAGTTAATGATCCTTGCTGCGGAGCCGGAGCAACTCTGATTGCCGCAATTCACGCAGCGAGAAAAAGGCTGGAAAAAGCCAATATCAATTACCAAAATCATGTGCTTGTTGCAGCCCAGGATATTGATATGACAGTCGCCCTTATGTGTTATATTCAATTGTCACTTCTTGGAGTAGCCGGATATGTAAAAATCGGGAATTCGATAACTGATCCTATCACCGATAAGGACTCTTATGAGAACTACTGGTTTACGCCTATGTACTTCTCGCCAGTTTGGACAATGAGACGACTCTTCGGGAAAAACGGGACTACAAATCCTTCTTTGCGGACACTGAAGCGGTTGGCTGACGGAATGGGAATGAAATTGAGTATTGAGTTCGCACCGAACGCTACTTCGATGGCCCGATGAAAAAGAAATTGACTTCTGTATGCAAATGCAGGGGTCCATCATAATTAAAAGGAGCAAAAAAATGAAGAACATAAAAGCATTTGCTAAAAGAAATGGATTTTCGTACAAAGAGCTGTTCACTGAAGGAAAGCCAGTCGGGATTGTGATTGAAACCCAGGAATGCGATGAGAATGGCCTGAACGCCCATCCAGACTGGATCAAGTACAAGCGTATTGTGAAATACTGTATCAGGACTGGTCGCAGATGGGAAGGTCGCGCACAGTACGAAGCGATTGCAGTCTACGCAGATCGCCACGCATAGACTTATATGCGATTTCACCGATTTGGAGGTAACATGCTATGACTTTTAATGAAAAGCGAATTATGATAGCTGCTTGCGTCAGCTATCAAAAGAAAAAGACATCAGAGGCAGAGCGATTGCGGAAAAAAGGGGAGAGCGGAAAAGCCAGTGAGGCTTTGGCAGATGCAGGCATAGCTGGATCCATGGAAAGCTTTTTCACTGAAATTCTCCCGATGCCAAGTGAGCCTGAGCGTAACATCTAAATATGAATATGCCTTCTTCTCCTTGTGGGAAGGAGGCATATTCTCTAAAAACATTAAGGTTGCTGAGAAAAGAAAGATGTGATATACTAAACAAGAGATATCTTGTGCGCAATTTGAAGAGGAAGGTGAATGCTATGAAGTATCCGTTTATGACATTAGACGATCAGACAGAAATTGTTCACTCAGAGATGCACGAAGACGGAACGGTTGAGGTCTATATTGAAAAACCCGATGAAAAAGACTGTTTCCACTCGGTTTCTTGTTATCTTCCGAAATATGAGTGGAAGAATAACTGTGGCTTTACGCAAAAAGAGCTTGAACGGTATCAGGAAGTGATTCAATCTACTGCACACCTTATTATGGAGTTTTCTCAGTCAGGAGGACTTGAAAATGCCGCAGGTTTTTAAGGTAGGCTCGTACTGGGTATACTTCTGGGCCAATGAAAATGAACCTTTAGAACCTATCCATGTTCATATTTCGCAAGGACAGCCTAACAGCAATGCAACCAAAGTATGGATAACAAGAGCTGGTAAAACATTGCTGTGCAACAATAATTCGAGAATTCCAGAAAGGATCTTGCGAAATATCATGGCAGTTATCGATGCACGCAGCAGCGAAGTTATTGCGAAATGGGAATCCTTCTTTGGAGAGGTTTATTATTACTGCTAAATGGATTCTGGAAAAGCACTGGCTGATCCTGAGATTTTCTGACAGAGCTTGTAGGACATATATTTACCGATCTTCCGGCCCAAAGGGTGCGAGGAGTGGTAAAAAACAAACTACGTCTTCTTCTCTTTATGAGGGGAAGACGTAGTTTTTTTGCAATCAAGACATGATGCGAGAATTCTGCGACATGATTTGTACGTTTTGAATAAAAAGCGAGATGTATTTTCTATACAGCAATAGTTACAAATAAGTAACAAAAACTGTTGACATAAGACACATTATAACTTATATTGTTGCATGTAACCTAACCAACCGCTAATCAGACTAAAGAAGGTGGCCACTTTTGGTAAAATATACACATAATAAAACAGAAGCTGAACAGCTCACGACTCTACCAGATGATGTGTTTACGCAACAAAAAGGCGCAGACACTTTCCGCTCAATTCAAGAGGCAACGCTCCAATATCTGGCGACTTGTATGCAGGCCATCGGAGGAAGCCCACAGGCAGGAGGTGGAGGCTTGCTGCCGTTTAGGCCAGCCCTTTCCGTAAGGCAGGCAATCGAAACCTACATGGATAGCAGACGGAACGTATTATCCCCAGCGACGATGCGAGGCTATTCCACAATCCTGAAGCACCGATTTGCATCCATTATGGATAAAGACATTAACTCCTTCAAGGACACAGACTGGCAGCTCGTCATAAACGATGAGGCAAAAGTATGCAGCCCTAGAACGCTGAAGAATGCCTGGGGCCTGGTGTCTGCCGCCATCTCCTACACCACAGGAATGCGTGTTTCCGTCCGGCTACCGCAAGTAGTAGAGTATGACCTCCCATATCTGACCCCGGAGGAGATTCCGATATTCTTAGATGCGATTAAAGGAAAGGATGTTGAAATAGCCTGTCTTTTAGCATTAACAAGCCTCAGAAAGAGCGAGATATTGGGATTGGATTGGAAAAATATTGACTTAAAGGCTCGTATCATATCAGTTGAGGGGGCTGCCGTTCTGGATGAGGACAACGTGCTTGTAAAGAAATCCAGCAATAAGAATAAAACCTCACGCCGAAAAGTGCCGATCATCGATCAGCTCTATGTTGCGTTGCGGGCGGTAGAACCAAAGACCGGACGGGTCGTGAAGATAGGACCCTCGAACCTCTGCAAGAAAATAAATAAGATCTGCCGGGAGCATGGCCTTCCAGAAACGGCGGTGCATGGCTTGCGTAGGAGCTTCGCTACGCTTGCCTATCACCTGAAATGGAGCGAGGAAATGACAATGAGGGTTGGCGGATGGAACGACATCATAACGATGCGTAAAATCTATACGAAAATCTCTGAACGGGATGTCGTTGCTCAGTCACAGGTATTTTTAACCTTCTTTTCTACAATTTCATCACAGAAAACATGACATTTTCACTTGACAGGAACAGATTAAGTAATATACAATATTGTTAGTCAACCAATAACGCATAGAACTGGGAGGAACGGAGAGATGCGCAATTTGGAATTTCCGTCACCATTGAATGTAACGGCGCAGAATGGGCCAAAAATAACGATCACCAAAAAACGGGGGAATCTTACAATAAATCGAGATGACGAACTCCGTGATATGGTATATAAAAAATGCTATTTGGATTTGTCAGACGAAGAATACGCTGCTTTAGCGCTAACAAAGAAAAAGCGCAAGGAGATCGACGCACAGAGAGAACGAGTTTTAGCCTTTGAAGATGAGAAGAAGTCCCGCTCAAAGGAAAGAGACTCTAAGAATCGTCCTGTACTTTTGCGCATGACCTATGATGACCTTGCGAAGTATCTTGCATGTGTCGATTTGACGATCAAGGATTACTATGTTGCTGTTTTGGATGGAAATGCGAAAGAAAAACTTGCGTTGCTATCCTGGCAGGACGGTGTTATTTCGGACATGGCAGAGCTGCTGGACAGTCTGACAGAAACGCAGCGGCTGGAAGCAGTCGAACTGATAAAAAGCTCAGTTTCTCCATATAAAAGAAATGCAAATCTGAAAGAGTATAAGACTATGCCCGGTGCGAGACTGTTTCATCACTTGGAGATCCAGATAGTGGATCAAGAGGATGTTCGTGCTGGGTTTGAGCCGGAAGGTACGCTGTATGGAGATACTGAACGGCGACTTTCTTTAATACGGGTGGCGAAACCGATTCGCAATCTTGTAGATATAACCGTATTGCCGTTCTTGGCAAAAAAATACGGTGTATCTCTGCATTTCCTTTTAGGGTTTGATGAATCCGTGCCGGTGATCGCAAAGCACGGCCTAACAGAAAAAGCCATGGACTATTTCTGCCTGATGAAGAAAGACGAACAGGAAGCACTGTACCACGCATTGTCCAAGTTCTATTCAAGTGTGTAGGAGAGCAATCAGATGGTAATAGCGAAGGATAAATTAAAAGAACGGGCAGAAGGTAAGCAGCGGCTTGCAAATTACCTTGAACATATCGACATCGAGCTGGATGAGCAGTTGAAACCAACAGAGCCATTTATTGACTTGGACAAAATGATACGGGAATTGCCGAATGCAGCCATCCGATTCGCTGCGGGTTCGGAATTGCCAACTCAAAAGCAAATTGAGGAATACGGTTTGGACCCGGAGCGGATGCCTGAATATCAGGTATGTTACTGGAAAGCAGCCATGTATTTGGCAAAGCTATACCACGCTGAAGCAATCACCTATAACATCAGACAGATTGCGGATATGTGTGGGGTAAGCAAGTCCGCAATAAGCAGAATTTTTGCCGGTGACAGACCGTTCGTATTCTCATACCCGGTAATTGAGATAATTGCCCACGATGTCGCAAAAGTGTCCTGCCACGAGCTTATGTTCGGGCAGCCCGCCGCAATAAAGGTTCCGTCCCGATATGCGGCGATGATCCCTGGGTTGGAAAAGCTGTCTGAAAGTGAGATGCGAGAACTTATTGACAGTGGATGGAAGTATTCCAATCGTGTCAATAAGGAAGATCGAACAAGCATTAAGCGTAATGTGCCAAACAGCGGGAGAGATTCTGCCAAACTTGAAGAAGTCGAAAACAGAGAGTTGTGTGCGGAGATTTTCAGGGAACGCATGATCGACTACTTTGATGAAGACGATATTTCTATGGTTCATCTTTTTGATAAAGATGTTGCTATTCGCCCCGCTACCAGAATCCGACTAAACGTATGTCAGCAAGAGGACACCATTCTCCGTCTTGCCAATCTCATGACGCTGACTGTTGAGAGCTACGCACGAGAAAAGATGGACCTGGAACGGCTTGAAAAGGCAAGAGAGTCCATGGAACACAGTGGCGAGCATCTTCCCTTAAAGGAACAGAGAAGGTATTATTATGCGCTGGATTATTTCTGTGCAAACGACTGCCTTCGGTACTGCGATGCGTTTTATGTGAAAGATGGGGAAAAGATAACGATCACAGATAAAAATATTAAAACTGTGATGCGTATTTTGATGATGATCCGGCGTAAGTCTGTTGGCCCATACGTCGATAAAATCTACAGCATGATTCTTGGAAAAATGCTTACAAAGTAATATGAGAAGCAGCACCTCTCTTGGGGTGCTGCTTTTATTATATCAAAAGACAGTGTAGATGTTACAAAATCCAAATTTCTTCTACATTATCAAAAACTTCGGGTCATATGAGCCGAAGTTGAACCGGATA
>ERZ1026850.945-NODE-945-length-16590-cov-7.562927_pt1 | contig 16590 bp, 15 predicted proteins | sample MGYA00380155_ERZ1026850 | MGnify/ENA primary metagenome ERZ1026850 (study PRJEB33269, sample SAMEA4719791) | human gut metagenome | biome: human-associated habitat; feature: organic feature; material: feces | place: Cameroon | collected 2013-10 ... | reverse complement strand
ATCTGAAGCCGCAAGAAAACGTAAATATAATTAATTGTGCGCAAAAATCCCTGGCGATAATTCCGTCAGGGATTTTTAAAATTGTAACTTTTTCACACAGACAGCAAAGGGAAAAATATGCATCGTATCATTCATACCTTCAAAAAAATATTACAGCTATTGTTTAACAGAATTTTCTATGTTGCGGTTGCTTTGCTTCTTCAGCTGGCATGGCTTCTGATCACTGCATGGCGCCTTGCAGCATATTCAAAATATTTTTCCAATGCAATTGGGATTTTCAGTGTTCTGATCATTCTGTGGATCGTAAACAAAAAGATCAATCCGTCTTATAAGCTCGGCTGGACCATTCTCATTATGACCGTCCCTGTATTTGGTGTTCTGCTCTATATCCTTTTTGGAAAATCCAGGATCGCACAGGCAATGCAGAGCCGGTATTCACAGGTTCAGGAAGAAAGTCTCCCCTATATGAAACAGAATCCTGAAGTTGCAGAGTGCCTTAAAGAAGAATCACCATCTGCTGCCGTACAGTCCACTTACATTCATCAGTATTCCAGCTTTCCTGTTCATAAAAATACGACTGCCGAATACTTTCAGGTAGGTGACGACATGTTCCCGGTTCTTGTTCGCGAGCTGGAGCAGGCAGAGCATTATATTTACATTGAATATTTTATCATCAATGACGGTGTTATGTGGAGAACAATCCTGGATATTCTGGAACGCAAAGCATCAGAAGGAGTGGATGTCCGCCTGATCTATGATGGGTTTGGCTGCCTTACGACACTCCCGTACCATTATGAGCGTTATCTGAGAGGAAAAGGGATCCAGTGCCAGGTATTTAATCCTTTTCGACCACTTCTGAATATCGTACAGAACAACCGTGATCATCGCAAAATCTGTGTGATCGACGGAAAAACAGGTTTTACCGGGGGCATTAATCTTTCAGATGAATATATCAATCAGAAACAGCGTTTCGGCCACTGGAAAGATACTGCAGTTATGCTGAAAGGTGAAGCTGTATGGAATATGACAGTTATGTTTCTTCATATGTGGAATGTAATTGCCAATTCTTCTGATCCGATCGATCATGAACTGCATCTTCCACATCATTTTCATCCGGATACCTTTAACTCCGATGGATATGTACAGCCTTACAGCGACACACCTCTTGATGGCGAGATTGTCGGTGAAAATGTTTATCTGAACATCATTAACCGGGCCCGTAAATATGTATATATCTGTACACCATATCTGATTATTGACAATGAAATGATGACAGCTCTCTGTCTTGCAGCCAAAAGCGGAGTAGATGTTCGAATCATGACCCCGGGGATTCCTGACAAAAAAATGGTTTTTCTGCTGACACAGTCCTATTATGAACAGCTTCTGGAAGCCGGTGTACGCATTTATGAATATCAGCCCGGATTCCTTCATGCAAAATCTTTTGTATGTGATGACGAAATTGCCGTTGTCGGCACGATCAATCTTGACTATCGAAGCCTCTATCTGCATTTTGAAAACGGAGTTTGGTTCTATAAAAACAAGGTCATTCAGGACATTCTTGCTGATTTCCAGGAAACTCTTAATTACTGCGACCCGGTCAGTATCGAATTCTGCAAAAACCGCAATATGATCGTCCGGGGATTTCAGAGTATCCTGCGCCTTTTTGCCCCGTTGCTCTGATTCTTATACCTGTAACAGTATTTTTCCGTCTTTTTTTCAGACTGAAAAATACTGTTTTTTCATTACAAGTCATATTATCGTCTGTTTTCCTCTACAATAATAACAAACCATCCTCCGAGGATCCCATGAGAATAAAAAGAAGCCTTCTGACCTTCCTGTGTTTTCTCATCTGTTTTTTCATCTGCACCTTACATATATCTGTTTTTTCGGTTTATGCCGGAAATCCCACCGCCGGTCCTGACCTTCAGTCAGCAAGTGCCGTATTAATGGAAGCAGAAACAGGGCAGATCATCTTTGCAAAAGACGAAAATACCCGTCGAAGCCCTGCAAGTGTCACAAAGGTCATGACACTGATCCTTATTTTTGATCAGCTTCACGAAAAGAACATTTCTCTGAATGATCCTGTTACAACAAGTGCCCATGCAAAATCTATGGGCGGATCGCAGGTCTTTCTCGAAGAAGGTGAAATACAGACTGTAGAAACACTGATCAAATGTATCGTTATTGCATCCGGGAATGATGCCAGCGTAGCCATGGCAGAATTTATTTCCGGCACAGAAGAAGAATTTGTAAATCAGATGAATCTTCGTGCATCCGGTCTCGGAATGAACAACACACATTTTACAGACTGCTGTGGTCTGACAGATTCCGATGACCATTATACGACTGCAGCTGATATTGCTCTCATGAGCCGCGAACTGATCACAAAATATCCGGAAATACTGGACTATTCCTCCATATGGATGGAAAATATCCTTCACGAGACAAAACAGGGAACAAAAGAATTCGGACTTACCAACACAAACCGGCTGATCCGTACTTATCCCGGATGCCGAGGTCTGAAAACAGGAAGTACCAGCAAAGCCGGATTTTGTCTTTCTGCAGTAGCAGAAAAAAACGAACTGGAGCTGATATCCGTTGTAATGGCTGCTCCCGATTATAAAGCAAGACTAAAGGATGCTGCTGCATTACTTGATTATGGTTTTTCCAGATGCAGCATTTATACAGACAGCCACCCTGAATCACTTTCTCCTCTTCCTGTAAAACATGGAATAAAAACATCTGTACCAATTCAGTATGAAAAAGAATTTCATTACCTGAGTACAGACGGAAACAAAGTCACCGACGTAAGCAGAAAACTTCAGCTTCCCGAACACGCAGAAGCCCCTGTAAAAAAAGGAGAGAAGGCCGGGGAAGTTATATATTCCTGTGATGGCAAAGAACTTGGGCGTATTTCTGTTCTTTACAAAGAATCTGTAAGATCTCTGAAATACGCAGACTGTCTCAGAAAGGCAATTCATGCTTTTTGTCTCTGATTTCCGGGCAACAATTATTTTGACAATATCTGCCTGTTCGGGGTATAATAATATCCAAATGGATTTTTATAAAAAAACTTATGGAAAGGAGCACAAATTACTATGAGAGAAATACGTACGGAAGACGCGGTAGGCCACATACTCTGTCATGATATCACACAGATCATAAAAGACCAGAAAAAAGGAGTTCTTTTCAAAAAAGGCCACATCGTCCGGGAAGAAGATATTCCAGCACTCCTTTCTGTCGGTAAGGAGCATCTTTATGTCTGGGAAAAACGCGAGGGCATTCTTCACGAAAACGAAGCAGCAGAAGTTCTTTACAGACTTTCCGCAGATGAACATATGCATGGCAGCGATATCAAAGAAGGTAAGATTGAGCTGATCGCAGACTGCGACGGAGTTCTTAAAATCCGACGTGATGCACTCCTGGCAGTCAACAGTCTCGGAGAAATGATGATTGCCTCCAGACATGGTGATTTTCCGATAAAAAAAGGAGATAAGATCGCAGGTACACGAATCATCCCACTCGTTATTGAAAAAGAAAAAATGGATCGTGCAGAACAGGCAGCCGGACATCAGCCGATTTTCTCCATTCTTCCATACCATACAAAAAAAGTCGGAATCGTCACAACCGGAAGCGAAGTACAGAAAGGACTTATCCAGGATACGTTTACCCCTGTCCTGAAAGAAAAGCTTTCTGAATTTTCCTGTGAGGTAATGGGGCAGACCATGCCAGGAGATGACCGGCATCAGATTACTTCCGATATTCTCCGTTTCATTGAAGATGGTGCGGATATGGTTATCTGCAGCGGCGGAATGAGTGTTGATCCGGATGACCGTACCCCTGGTGCGATCAAGGATACCGGCACAGACATTGTCACATATGGAGCACCTGTTCTTCCGGGAGCCATGCTTCTGCTTTCTTATTATAAAAAAGGTGAAAAAACTGTTCCGATTCTCGGTTTGCCGGGTTGTGTCATGTATGCCCGCAGAACAATCTTTGACCTTATTCTGCCCCGGATTATGGCAGATGATCCGATTCATGCAGAGGAAATTGCCTCATATGGAGAAGGAGGACTTTGCCTCAACTGCGATACCTGTACTTTTCCAAACTGTGGCTTTGGCAAGTAACCTGTAACTGCAAAGGAGTAGAATGAAAAGCTTTAAAATAAGTACTTACAAAATTCCAAGTTCCAAGCTGCATGGCAGACGCAAAGTCACGTTTGCGCTTCTGACAGATCTGCATGGTCTGGTCTTTGGAAACAACCATCAGGAATTATATAAAGCCATCACCGATAATCATCCCGATGCAATTCTGGTGTGCGGTGATCTTGTTGTCAGCAGAGATGTTTCCACACTGGGGACTGCAGTCAGTCTGCTGCTGCGTCTCTGCGACCAGATACCTGTTTTTTATGCTCTGGGAAATCATGAATACAAAATGCTTCTTAATCCAGAAACAAAGAATTTCTATTTAAATTATGAAAAGCTCCTCACAAGCGCAGGGGTCTGCTTTTTGCATAACGAACATATGTCCGTACAGTTAAAGGGAACAGATTTTGTATTTCACGGACTTGAACTTCCAATTGAATACTATCACAAGCCTAATTCCCCGGCACTGAGCCTCACTTCCATGGAACAGATGATCGGCACACCTTCTCAGCCTGGAGTCCATGTACTGCTGGCTCATAACCCCAAATATGGAAATACCTATTTTTCCTGGGGAGCAGACCTGATTCTCTCCGGACATTATCATGGCGGTGTTTTACGTCTGAGCCAGAATCACGGACTTACCTGTCCCCAGTTTCTGCTTTTTCCTCCCTATTGCTGCGGCGAATTCAAAAAAGGAAAACAGCATATGATCGTAAGTGCAGGTCTTGGTGAACATACCATTCCTGTACGTATTCATAACCCAAGAGAATTAATTATTGCAGAGCTGTATCCCAGACACGCAAAATCTTCGACAAAGGAACACTGAAAATGGCAATACCTGTTAAAATCAATGTTTTTGAAGGTCCTCTTGATCTTCTTCTTCATCTGATTGAAAAAAACAAAATCGACATTTACGATATCCCGATCGTGGAGATCACAGATCAGTATATGGAATATCTGCATTCCATGGAACAGGAAGATCTGGGAACAATGAGTGAATTTATGGTCATGGCCGCCACTTTGCTTGATATCAAATGTAAAATGCTCCTTCCAAAAGAAATAAACGAAGAAGGAGAAGAAGAGGATCCACGTGAAGAACTGGTTCAGAAGCTTCTGGAATACAAGATGTACAAGTACATGTCCTATGAACTGAAAGACTGTATGGATAACGCTGTCGGTGTTTTTTTCAAGACACCGACTATTCCGGATGAAGTACTGAAATATCGTGAACCGATCAATCCGGCTGATCTTCTTGCCGGCCTGACACTGGAACGTCTTAACAATATTTATCAGTCTGTTCTCCGAAGACAGGAATCAAAGATTGACCCAATCCGAAGCAAATTCGGTACCATCGAAAAAGAAGAAGTCAGTCTTTCTGACAAGATGCTGGCCATGAAAAGCTATGCCGCTGATCATCGAAATTTCAGTTTTCGCCAGCTTCTCACCAGTCAGTCATCCAGAGTTCAGATTATCGTTACATTTCTTTCTATCCTTGAACTGATGAAAATGGGATACATACAGGTGCAGCAGGAGGAACTGTTTGACGACATTCAGGTAAGTGTCACACAGGATCCTGACACTTGGACGCATCTGACAGAGTTTGCAGACGAATAATGTATAGAAACCGAGGAATGATTTATATGAAGATCAAAAAAATAGAAGCAGCAATTGAAGCGATCTTATTTTCCATGGGAGAATCCGTAGAACTGTCCCAGATTGCCGGTGCAATTCAGCAGGATACAGAAACAACCCGCAAGATCATTCAGAATATGATGGATAAATACCAGAAAGAAGATCGCGGCATTCAGATCATCGAACTGGAACAGTCCTATCAGCTGTGCAGCAAAAAAGAATACTATGAATGTCTGATCCGTCTGGCTATGCATCCCAAAAAACCGGCTCTTACAGATGTTATGCTTGAGACACTTTCCATCATCGCCTACAAGCAGCCTGTAACCAAAGCTGAAATTGAAAAGATCCGTGGTGTAAAATGTGATCATGCGATCAATAAACTCATGGAATATGAACTTGTCAGAGAACTCGGCCGTCTGGATGCACCAGGCCGACCAATCCTTCTTGGAACAACCGAAGAGTTTCTGCGCTGTTTTGGTGTACAGGGTCTGGAAGAGCTTCCTTCTGTAGATCCGGTCAGACTTGAAGATTTCAAAGCCGAGGCAGAAGAAGAAATTCAGCTTCGGCTTGACATTTAAAAAGTGAGGTATCCACATGCCAACAACATATACCCATGATCTTTTTGGCAAAAAAATATACAGCCGACTTCCTGCTGAGATTCAGGAAGTGATTCGCAGAAACACAAATTTATTCCGGATCGGTCTCCATGGACCGGATATTCTTTTTTATGATATGCTCAAACCAAAAGTTTCAGGAACCGGCATTGCCATGCATAAAGAAATTGCCGCGCCATTCTTTGAAAGGGGCATGGCTCTGGTAAGGCAGAAACATGACGAAAAGCTTCTTGCCTATCTGCTTGGTTTTGGCTGCCATTATCTTCTGGACAGTGCCTGTCATCCATATGTTTATGAAATGGCTGAGCGAAACGTCATTTCACATACTCTTCTCGAAAAAGAATTTGACCGGACACTGATGATTGAGACCGGCAGGGATCCTTATCATTTTTACCCGGCCGATGGAATAGTTCCCCGCAATACGTATGCCAGAGTCATTCACCGGGCTATTCCCAGAATATCGACCAGAGAGATCCTGAAATCTCTCAGATTAATGAAATTCATCACGAACTGCCTCGTCTATGACAACCATGGACGCAGAAAGAAATTTCTTATGTTTCTTTCCAGAGTTGCCGGCAAAAAACTTTCTGCTGAAATGATGGAATATTTTATGGAAAAGGATCCGGTTCCAGGAAGTGCTGTACCGGTTCATACACTTCATAATTTATACGATCAGGTACTTACAGAGGCACCTGACGAACTTACAGAGCTGTTTCAGCTGTCAAAAAAGGAGCGGTCTCTTTCAGAACGCTGGTTCCGGACTTATAATGGTTAACCAGTCCAGAACAGACTGCCGTGAATATTGTCCCTTTGTCCGCATAGAATAATCTTATACGGGAGGTGGACTATGAATTTCCGGCAAAGTATTTCTATTGTGTTACTGAGTACAATATTATTTACAGCAGACATTCCGGTATCTGCGTCTGCAATTTCTTCTGATGACCTGCATGCACTGTCAGCAGTACTGATGGATGGTGATTCCGGACGGGTTCTATATGAAAAATCAGGGGATGTCCCTCGCCCCAATGCAAGCACCACCAAGGTGATGACCTGCATCCTCGCACTCGAGAACGGAAGCGGAGATGACTACGTCAGGATTTCCGCTAATGCGACTTCTCAGCCGGAGGTCCGACTCGGACTCTCTGAAGGTGAACAGTATTATCTGGAAGATCTTCTTTATTCTCTGATGCTGCAAAGCCATAATGATTCCGCAGTTGCGATTGCAGAATGCATCGGTGGTTCCGTCGAAGCTTTTTCTTCTATGATGAATACAAAAGCAAAAGAAATCGGCTGCAAAAACACACATTTTATCACACCCAACGGTCTTGATGCCGAGGATTCTGAAGGTACACATCATACAACTGCAGAAGACCTCGCTCTGATCATGCGATATGCTGTCCGAAGTGATACTTTCCGCAGAATAACACAGACAGAAGAGTATTCTTTTACGGATCTTTCCGGCAAAAGACGTTTTACTGTCCATAATACCAATGCACTTCTCCATATGACAGATGGTGTTCTTTCAGGTAAAACCGGGTATACCGGTGACGCAGGCTACTGTTATGTCTGTGCCTGCCAGAAGGATGACCGAATTTTTATTGTTTCGCTTCTCGGTGCAGGATGGCCCGGACACCGGACTTATAAATGGCAGGACACCTTAAAGCTCCTTGATTATGGAAATAACAATTATACGTATAAGACCTTCTGGAAAGATCCTGAGCTTCCGTATCTTCCGGTTCGCAATGCGGCCATAAATGATTTCGGAACAGGCAGCTCCATATATACCGGAAGCAGTATAGCCGTTTCGGAAAGTGAAAAGAATCAGAAAATACTTGTCAGCGCAGAAGACAGTATCCAATATCAGTTACAGTTAAAGAATACTCTGAAAGCTCCTGTCAGGAAAGGAGAGCAAATCGGACGCCTGATCTGTCTGCTGAATAATGAAAAACTTTTTTCCTGGCCCATAACTGCAACACAAGACATCAGCAAAAACACCTTTATCCATTGTGCAGAATTAATATTCAGAAGCTTTTTCCATTAACCGACCCGACTTCTCCTTTCGCAGGAGAAGTTTTTTTGTGTAATAGGAAATTCAAGTGTAGAAAAATCGACACAGGAGTTAAACTTTTAACAAAAAAACAGGAAATGTATTGAAAAAAACTTGAAAAGAGGTTACAATTATAATCGGCTAAAATTTTGGTTATATTTAAAATCTTATAAAATGGAGGGCAAGAAAGAATGAGTAATGCAACACAAAGCTTAGCAGGCACAAGAATCACTTCTTTGCTTGACGCAAACAGTTTTGTTGAAATCGGAAAAAGCGTAACAGCAAGAGCCACTGATTTCAATTTAACTGAAACAAAAGCGCCTTCAGACGGTGTTATCACCGGATATGGTGTGATTGACGGAAATCTTGTATATGTATACAGCCAGGATGCTTCCGTATTAAACGGAACTGTTGGTGAAATGCATGCCAGAAAGATTACCGCTCTGTATGACCTTGCAATGAAAACAGGAGCTCCTGTTATCGGTCTTGTTGACTGTGCAGGTATGCGTCTGCAGGAGGCTACAGATGCTCTTGAAGCATTTGGTTCCATTTACCTGAAACAGACACTGGCTTCCGGTATGATTCCGCAGATCACAGCAGTATTTGGTACATGTGGCGGTGGTATGGCAATTATCCCAGCACTTACAGACTTCACATTTATCGAATCCAAGAACGGCAAAATGTTCGTAAACAGCCCGAATGCCCTGGATGGAAACTATACAGAAAAATGTGACACTGCAGCAGCTGCATTCCAGAGCGAAGAAACAGGTCTTGTAGACGGAACAGGTTCCGAAGAAGAAATCCTTGGACAGATCCGTCAGCTGATCAGCCTTCTTCCTTCTAATTTCGAAGACAATGATTCTTTCGTAGAATGTACAGATGATCTGAATCGTACATGCGACGATATTGCAGCATGCACAGGCGATACATCCATCGCCCTTTCCAGAATCGCTGACAACGGCATTTTCTTTGAAACCAAGAAAGATTTCGGCAAAGATGTTGTCACAGGTTTCCTTCGTCTGAACGGAGCTACTGTAGGTGCTGTAGCTAACAGAACAGAAGTATACGATGCCGAAGGCAATAAGGTCGAAGAATTTGACGGAACTATTTCCGCAAGAGGCGCAAGAAAAGCTGCCGGATTCGTTAAATTCTGTGACGCATTTGATATCCCGGTTCTGACACTTACCAACGTAACAGGATTCAAAGCAACACTCTGCAGCGAAAAAATGATTGCCAAAGCAGTTGGTGAAATGATCCATGCATTTGCAGATGCAACTGTACCGAAGGTAAACGTTGTGATCGGCAAAGCATACGGAACAGCATATGTGGCAATGAACAGCAAATCCGTTGGTGCTGACCTTGTATACGCATGGGACAATGCTGAAATCGGTATGATGGATGCTTCACTTGCAGCCAAGATCATGTATCCTGGCGAAGAGGCTGCTGTCCTTAACGAAAAAGCAGCTGCATACAGAGCACTCCAGTCCAACGTTGAATCAGCAGCAGCAAGAGGCTATGTTGATACTGTGATCGCTCCAGCTGATACACGTAAATACGTAATCGGAGCTTTTGAAATGCTTTTCACAAAGAGAGAAGACCGTCCATCCAAAAAACATGGCACAGTCTAAGTGAGGTGAGCATATGAATCAGATGTTAAAAAAAGCTTCCTCTGTCTTCACAGCAGTTGTATGTGCCGCATCTATTACATTTTCCGGTGCATCACTGGTTATGGCAGACAGTGAAATCGATGACCAGACAAAAACAACGATTGAAACAACTGCTGAGGGACTGACCGATACGATCATTCCTCTTACAGATGAAGAGATCGCAGCATATCAGGAATCCGGTGATGCTTTTACTGAAAGTGCCATGACTGCATGGGACAGTGTACGAGAAGAACTTGGTGACCTGAAAGAGACAGGCTCTGCGGAGATTGAATTTTCAGATGACCAGTATACAGCAACCGTACCTGCAGAATTTGAAAAAGAAGATGCCGAATTCATCTACGTATTCGACAAAAATCTCACTCCTACTTCCATGAGTGTAGATGTTAAGTATTCTTTTGCTACAACCATGAAAAATGCAGCGCTGAATACCGTAATGGGACTTGGAACCGTATTTGTAATTCTTGTTATGCTGATCTTCCTGATCTCCCTGTTCCAGTTTATTCCTGGCTCCGGAGCTCAGCAGGAAAAAGCAAAGAAAAAAGCAGCAGAAGAAGCAGCCGCCAATCCGGCTCCGGCTCCAGTTGCCGCAGCACCTGTACAGGAAGCTGACAATTCAGAACTGATCGCTGTAATCGCAGCAGCTATTGCAGCATCCGAAGGAACTTCAACAGACGGATTTGTTGTTCGTTCCATCCGCAAAATCAATCGTAAAAAAAGGTAATTGACTATTAGGAGGATTTAAAATGAAAAGTTATACAATCACTGTAAACGGAACAGCATATGAAGTAACTGTAGAAGAAACAGGAAGCGTTTCCGCTCCGGCAGCAGCACCAGTTGCAGCTCCTAAGGCAGCTCCGGCAGCAGCTCCAAAAGCAGCAGCTCCGGCAGCAGGCGCAGGTGCAGTCAAAGTTACAGCTTCTGTACCAGGTAAAGTTCTTAAAGTCGTAGCTTCTGCAGGACAGTCTGTAAAAGCCGGTGACAATATCATTATCCTGGAATCCATGAAAATGGAAATCCCGGTTGTTGCTCCACAGGATGGTACAGTAGCCAGCATCGATACATCCGAAGGTGCATCCGTAGAAAACGGAGATACTCTGGCTACAATGAACTAGGACGGGAGGTAATCAAATGTCTTATGTAACAGAAACCTTGTCAAACCTGATCCATCAGACCGCATTTTTTAATCTGACCTGGGGAAACTATCTGATGATCGCGGTGGCGTGTGTATTCTTATTCCTTGCCATCAAAAAAGGTTTTGAACCTCTTCTTCTGGTTCCGATTGCTTTTGGTATGCTCCTGGTAAATATCTACCCGGACATTATGGCAAATCCGGAAGATATGTCCAACGGTGTTGGTGGTCTTCTTCATTATTTTTATCTGCTTGATGAATGGAGTATTCTTCCATCCCTGATCTTTATGGGTGTTGGTGCTATGACAGACTTTGGTCCGCTGATCGCCAATCCGAAGAGCTTCCTTCTCGGAGCAGCTGCACAGCTCGGTATTTATATTGCATACTTCCTTGCAATCTTCCTTGGATTCAACGGAAAAGCAGCAGCAGCTATCTCCATCATCGGAGGAGCTGATGGTCCTACTTCTATTTTCCTTGCAGGAAAACTTGGACAGACCAGCTTAATGGGACCAATCGCGGTAGCGGCATATTCTTATATGTCACTGGTTCCGATCATTCAGCCGCCAATCATGAAACTTTGTACAACAGAAAAAGAACGTAAGATCAAAATGGATCAGCTTCGTCCGGTAAGCAAACTGGAAAAAATTCTTTTCCCGATCGTTATCACAATCGTTGTTTGTCTGCTTCTTCCTACAACAGCTCCGCTGGTAGGTATGCTGATGCTCGGTAACCTGTTCCGTGAATCAGGTGTTGTTAAACAGCTGACAGAAACTGCATCCAACGCCCTGATGTACATCGTAGTAATCCTGCTTGGTACATCTGTAGGAGCTTCTACAAGTGCAGAAGCATTCCTGAATGTTGATACTCTGAAAATCGTTGTTCTTGGTCTTGTAGCATTCGCTTTCGGTACATTTGGCGGATGTATGCTTGGTAAACTTATGTGTAAACTTTCCGGTGGAAAGATCAATCCTCTGATCGGTTCTGCAGGTGTATCTGCCGTTCCTATGGCAGCTCGAGTTTCACAGAAGGTTGGTGCAGAAGCAGATCCTACAAACTTCCTTCTGATGCATGCAATGGGACCAAACGTAGCCGGTGTAATCGGTACAGCCGTTGCAGCCGGAACATTCATGGCTATCTTTGGAGTATAACCTAATTAAAAATACAAGGAGAAAACATAATGGCTGAATTAGAGAAAAAACCTGTAAAAATCGTGGAAACTGTTCTCCGTGATGCACATCAGTCTCTTATCGCAACAAGACTGACAACAGAACAGATGCTTCCAATCGTTGATAAAATGGATAAAGTCGGCTATCACGCAGTAGAATGCTGGGGTGGAGCTACTTTCGATGCTTCCCTCCGTTTCCTGAAAGAAGACCCATGGGAAAGACTTCGTAAATTACGTGACGGCTTCAAAAACACAAAACTTCAGATGCTGTTCCGTGGACAGAATATCCTTGGATATCGTCCATATGCAGATGACGTAGTAGAATATTTTGTACAGAAATCTGCTGCTAACGGAATCGACATCATCCGTATTTTTGACTGCCTCAATGATATGCGTAACCTTCAGACAGCAGTTAAGGCTGCTAATAAAGAAAAAGCACACGCGCAGGTTGCTCTTTCCTACACATTAGGTGATGCATACACTCTTGACTACTGGGTTAACATTGCAAAACATATCGAAGATATGGGTGCAGATTCTATCTGTATCAAAGATATGGCTGGTCTGCTCCTTCCTTACAAAGCAACTGAGCTTGTTGGAGCACTGAAAGATGCTGTAAGCATTCCGATTGACCTCCATACTCACTATACTTCCGGTGTTGCTTCTATGACATACCTCAAAGCAGTAGAAGCAGGTGTTGATATTATTGACACTGCAATGTCTCCATTCGCACTGGGAACTTCCCAGCCGGCAACAGAAGTTATGGTAGAAACCTTCAAAGGTACACCATATGATACAGGATTTGATCAGAAACTTCTTGCTGAAATTGCTGATTACTTCCGTCCGATCCGTGATGAAGCTCTTGACAGTGGCCTTCTGAATCCGAAGAACCTTGGCGTTAACATCAAAACTCTTCTGTATCAGGTACCAGGCGGAATGCTTTCCAACCTGACATCTCAGCTGAAAGAACAGCACGCAGAAGACAAATTCTACGATGTTCTTGAGGAAGTTCCGAAGGTTCGTAAAGACCTTGGTGAGCCGCCGCTCGTTACACCATCTTCCCAGATCGTTGGTACACAGGCTGTATTCAATGTTCTTATGGGCGAAAGATACAAGATGGTTACAAAAGAAACAAAAGATATTCTGTTAGGAAAATACGGTGCAACTGTAAAACCTTTCAACCAGGAAGTACAGAAGAAGTGCATCGGCGATGCACAGCCGATCACCTGTCGTCCGGCAGACCTTCTCGACAACGAACTGGACAAACTGGAAACAGAAATGTCCTCTTACAAAGAGCAGGATGAGGACGTTCTGTCCTACGCACTGTTCCCACAGGTAGCTACTGATTTCTTCAAATACCGTCAGGCACAGGAGAAAAAAGTAGACGAAAAAGCAGCAGATACAAAGAACGGAGCATATCCGGTATAAAACAAAGGTGCAGGCCCGTCAGATTATCTGGCGGGCCTGTTTTGCAGAAAGGGCACTTATGAACAAAGTCATTATTGTCGGCGGAGGTGCGGCAGGTATGCTTGCCTCCATCATTGCAGCGCGAAACGGCTGTAATGTATTATTATTCGAGAAGAATGAAAAGCTTGGAAAAAAAGTATATATTACAGGTAAGGGACGTTGTAATGTTACAAATAACTGTGATCCCGAAGAACTTTTACAGGCAGTCACGAGCAACCCGAAATTTCTTTACAGCGCATTTTATTCTTTCACAAGTCAGGATATGATGGCACTGCTGGAAGAAGCCGGTGTTCCACTCAAAACAGAACGTGGAAATCGTGTTTTTCCGGTTTCTGATCATTCTTCTGATATCATTCACGGTCTTGAACGACTTATGAAAAAATATCATGTGGAGATTCGACTTCACAGTGAAGTCAGCAGAGTTCTGACAGAAGCTGGAACCGTGACTGGTGTACAGTTAAAAGATAATAAAATTTATACAGCTGATTCCGTCATTGTCGCAACCGGAGGATTATCTTATCCTACAACCGGTTCTACCGGAGACGGATATCGATTTGCCGCCGAAACAGGACATAAAGTCACTGAATTTATCCCGTCTCTTGTTCCGTTAACAACCAGAGAAGACTACATTCCACTTATGAAAGGGCTTTCTCTGCGAAACGTAGAACTGACGATCAAAAGAGGCAAAAAAACGGTTTATCAGGATTTTGGCGAGATGATGTTTACACATTTTGGCATTACCGGTCCTCTGGTTCTGTCCGCCAGTGCCAGAATCGGTAAATTTCTCCAGAAGGGAGAAGAATTAAATGCTTTTCTTGATCTTAAACCGGCTTTATCTCATGAACAATTGGATGACCGCATTCTTCGCGAGTTTTCCTCTGCCCAGAATAAACAGTTCAAGAACGTGATCGGAGTACTTTTTCCTTCTTCACTGACACCTGTGATCATTGATCTCGGTCCAATTTCAGGAGAAAAAGTCATACATGATATTTCCAGAGAAGAACGTCTTGCATTCGGTGCTCTGATAAAAGCTTTTCCATTTACGATTACCGGACTTGGCAGTTTTTCTGAGGCAGTGATCACCCGTGGTGGTGTATCCGTAAAAGAAATCCAGCCCGGCAGTATGGAATCCAGACTTGTCCGGAATCTGTATTTCATTGGTGAAGTACTTGACCTTGATGCCGTTACAGGCGGTTATAATCTTCAGATTGCGTGGTCTACCGCATATCTGGCTGCGACAGATGTATGCAGAAATAAACAGGAGGATATCTCATGATCTACAATATTGCGATCGATGGACCGGCTGGTGCCGGCAAAAGTACAATTGCCAGACGCGTGGCAAAAGAATTATCATTTATTTATGTTGACACAGGAGCAATGTATCGTGCAATGGCTCTTTATCTTATTCGTAAAAACGTTGACCGAAACAACACAGAAGAAATTGGTGAAATCTGTCAGAACGCGGAAATCTCCATTGAATATAAAGCCGGAGAGCAGATTGTGCTTTTAAACGGTGAAAATGTAAATGCCTTTCTCCGTACTGAAGAAGTAGGAAATATGGCTTCTGTAAGTTCCGCTGTTCCACGCGTCCGTGAAAAGCTTCTTAGCCTGCAGCGCAAACTTGCCAGTGATATGAGTGTTGTTATGGATGGACGTGATATCGGAACTACCATTCTTCCTGATGCAGACGTCAAGATTTATCTTACTGCCAGTTCCCTTACCCGTGCCAGAAGACGCTGCCTGGAGCTTCAGGAAAAAGGCACTGTCTGTAACCTGGAAGAGATTCAGAAAGATATTGAAGAACGTGACCGTCGCGACATGAACCGTGAAATCTCACCTCTTCGTCAGGCTGAAGATGCAGTTCTTGTTGATTCTTCTGATATGACTATTCAGGAGGTTGTAGACCGTATCCTCGAAATTTTCAGAAATACAGCGAATGAGGTAGATTCTCATGAAAGTTAAAGTTGCAGAAACCGCGGGCTTCTGTTTTGGTGTAAAGAGAGCCGTTGACAAGGTTTACCAGCTGATTGAAGAGGGCATACAGCCCATCTATACACTCGGTCCGATCATCCACAATGAAGAAGTCGTTTCCGACCTGGCTGAGAGAGGAGTAGAAGTCATAGAAGAAAAAGACCTGGCTTCTCTGTCTGATGGTACGGTAGTGATACGTTCTCATGGTGTTGGCAAACAGATTTATCAGGAGCTCCGCGAGAATCATCTGGATTATGTAGATGTCACCTGTCCTTTTGTATTAAAAATACACCGTATTGTCGAGAAGGAAAGTCTTGCCGGGAAACATATCATTATTTTTGGTGATCCGGATCATCCTGAAGTACGGGGAATCTGCGGCTGGTGTGAGGGCTCTTACACAGTTCTGAAGAACAGAGAAGAAACCGAAAATTTCACTCCTCCGGCAGAAAAAGATGTCTGCGTCGTATCACAGACGACATTTAATTACAACAAATTTAAAGAATTAGTTGAAATTCTCTGCAAAAAGAGGTATTATAATAGTGTTTTAAATATGAGCAATATTTTAAACACTATTTGTAATGCTACTGAAGAACGGCAGAAAGAAGCGCAAAACATAGCCGGAGAGGTAGACACTATGCTGGTCATTGGTGGCAAACATAGTTCCAATACTCAAAAGCTGTTTGAAATATGCAAAGAGGAATGTGGAAATACTTACTATATACAAACACCTGTAGACTTGGATTCTGAAATGTTCCA